>ENA-ORUQ01002711-ORUQ01002711.1-human-gut-metagenome-genome-assembly--contig:-NODE-2711-length-13489-cov-2.366384_pt1 | contig 13489 bp, 8 predicted proteins | sample MGYA00242081_ERZ509211 | MGnify/ENA primary metagenome ERZ509211 (study PRJEB26280, sample SAMEA2338785) | human gut metagenome | biome: human gut; feature: human-associated habitat; material: faeces...
CGGTGCAGACCATGTCCTTCATCCAGATAAAAACACCGGGACATTTGATCGGAAAGGTGATCTCCTGGGTCATGGCCATTGCCACCTGTTCTCAGCCTCTGGGCCAGGCCGTATACGGTGTGGTATTTGAACAGGCCAGGGGACAGGAATGGGCAATTTTCGCAGCAGCCGGTATCGCCAGTATAATCGTCAGTCTGTATCTGAGAAAAATATGGATCGCGGAAGGGATGCTGGACGGGGGAACAGAGGTCGTGTCCGGTGCATATAAATAAAGAAAAAAGCAGATTTCTCTATGTTCTATGTAAGATCCAATGACGGCACCAGAATTGCTGTCTATGAATGCAACAAGGGCTGTCCGAAAACCGTGTTTCTGGTTCACGGATGGCCCCTTTCACACAAGATTTATGAATATCAGATCGAACTGCTTACAAGATGCGGGTATCATGTGGTGGCAGTTGATCTGAGAGGATTCGGCGAGTCTGACACACCGGCCTGTGGTTATGGGTATGACCAGATGGCAGCGGATATTTACCATGTGGTAAAATCCATGGGACTGAAAAAATTTATTCTCACAGGATTTTCCATGGGAGGGGCCATTGTGCTGCGCTATATGCGGCTGTTCTGCGGCTATGGCGTGGAGAAGCTGATTCTTCTGGCAGCGGCTGCACCGTCCTGGACACAGCGGGAGGGATATCCCTATGGTCTTACCAGGAAATATGTGGATAGCTTGATCTGTCTGGCTGAGACGGACAGACCGCAGCTTGCCTGTAACTTCAGCTATGAACAGCTCTTCGCTGCGCCTCACAGAGAACCGGTGAAACAATGGTTTCGGGATATAGCTCTCTCGGCATCCGGATTAGGTACTGTCAGAAGCGCAATGGCACTCAGGGATGAGGATGGGCGCTGTGACCTTCCCTGTGTCCATGTTCCCACATGGATCATCCACGGGGGAAAGGATGTGGTGGTATCCAATGACCTGGCCCGTATCCAGAAGGAGGGAATCCCCTGTTCCTGTCTGGTAACCCTTGAAAACAGCGGACACGGTATCATGTATGATGAGCTGGCCCTGTTTAACAGGATATTTTGCGGGCAGTCAGAACCAATCCCCAGGAACGATAGAGAAACGTTCGCATGGTTTTTAACCGCATGTCAGAAATGGCATGCGGTTTGTGCGTTTATATGCTATAATAGCTAAAAAAGCGTGAGGCCGCTTCCGAGGGCGGCGTACAGTTGAGGAAAGGGGAAATTTTGTGCAGAAAATTTTTACCAGGTACATCAGCTATGTTGTCGCTGTGGCTCTTCTGGCTATTTTAGTATTGAACTGGGGGCTGCAGGGGCGAAATGCCAGGAGCCAGATGGTACAGAACTCTACGCTCAAACTGGGACAGATATCGCAGACCATTGACAATAATGAGGTGGAGCTGCTGAACCTGAAGGAGAGCCTCAGTGAGGATTATTTGACAAGAGCCTATGCTTTCGCCTATATTATAGAACAGAATCCCAGTGTACTGGACAGCCAGCAGGAACTGGAGCGGATCGCGGAGCTGCTCAATGTGGATGAGCTTCATGTGATCGATGAAAACGGGATTCTCTTTGCAGGCAGTATTCCGAAATATTTCGGCATGGACTTCCATACCACGGACCAGACAGAAGAATTTCTCAGCATTTTAGATGATCCGAGTTCCTATCTGGTGCAGGATATAAGACCGAACGGCTACGAACAGAAGGTGTTCCAGTATATCGGTGTGGCGCGCCAGGATAAGAAGGGGATCGTACAGGTGGGAATGGCGCCGACCAGGATGCTGGAGGCCCAGAAGAGAAACCAGCTCGACTACATATTCTCCAGAGTTCCTGTGGATGCAGGGGGTGTGCTTTTTGCCATAGATAAGGAGAGTGGTGAAGTGCTGGCCCATTCTGATGAGAGTATGGCCGGCAGCAGTATGAAGAATCTGGGATTGACGGAGGAAGAGATCGCAGACTGCAGAGACGGCGGATTTATCCATCAGGAGGGGAAAAAGATATTTTGTGTCAGCCTGGAGAAGGATAACCTGATACTGGTTTCAGGTGAAAATGAGAAGGAGCTTTATGAGGAACGGAATACGCAGACGATCCTTACTTTTTGTTATCTGGTTCTGGTGTATCTGGTGACCATTCTGGTCATTAACCGTCTTCTGAAGCATCAGATCGTGGACGGGATACATACCATCATGGATGATCTGCATGATATTACAGACGGTGATCTGGATACTGTGGTGAAGGTGGACAGCAATCCGGAATTCAGGCAGCTCAGCCAGGGGATCAATAAAATGGTGCAGGGAATCCTGGATGCCACGGTCAAGATCTCAAAGGTCATTGACACGCTGGACCTGCCCATAGGTGTGTTTGAATTCAATGAGGACAGCGAAAAGGTAATGGCCACAGAACGTATCCGGCTTGTGCTTGACTGGACAGAGGAGGAGATGAACCGGGCCTGCCGGGACAGGAATATCTTCCGGGTCATGCTGGAGAAGACTCTGAGGGCAGCTTTTGACAAGAGAGGCAGTGATTTTAAGATCAGGGAAAATCCCGAGAAGTGGGTCCGTATCTTTACCACCACGGAAAACGGAAGCACTTTTGGAATCATTTCAGATGTGACGGGAGAGGTGCAGGAAAAGAAACGGCTGGAGCACGAGAGGGACTACGACTCCCTTACCGGGCTGTGTAATCTGGATACCTTCAGAAAAGAAGTGGAGAATATCCTTACGGGCCGTGACATTGGTGAGTGTGCCATGGTCATGATGGATCTTGACAGCTTCAAGGGAATCAATGACCATTTCGGACATGACTGGGGCGATGAATATCTGCGCGTCTGTGCAGGATTTTTGACAGAGTTCAACGGAGAAAAGGGAATCGCGGCCAGGCGTTCCGGGGATGAGTTCTGCCTCTTTCTGCATCACTATAAGACAAAGCAGGAGATTGCCAATGATATGGAGGAATTTTACAGCAGGCTGCAGCAGAACCCTGTGGTATTTCCGGATAAGAGCAGCAGAATGCTGGAGATATCTTCAGGTCTTGCCTGGTACGGCGGCGGTCTGAAGGAGTTCCAGACACTTTTAAAAGCAGCGGATTATGCCCTGTATGATGCAAAGAACAGCGGAAAGGGAATCATGAAACAGTATTCCCTGAACTGACATTAATCATAAAGAGAGGAGACAGACAACATGGATAAAGATACAACTGTGGCGGACTTAAAAAGCAGAGTATTCGATTTTTGCGAGGAGAGGCATTGGAACAAATCCCATAATCCTAAGGATTTGTCCATCGGTATTTCCACAGAGGCCAATGAACTGATGGATTTGTTCCGTTTCAAGTCAAATGACCAGATGAAAGAAATGATGAAGGATAAGAAGAAGAGGGAGCGCATAGGGGAGGAGCTGGCAGATACCCTGATTTTTTCCCTGCGTTTTGCCCAGATGTATGCGTTTGACATTGACGATATCATCCGTGATAAGATGGTGAAAAATGCGGTGAAATATCCTAAGCCTGAGAAATAACGGCGGGAAGGAGTACGGATGGAGATCAGATGTATTGCCCTTGATCTGGACAGGACGACCCTGGACGGGGACGGATATCTGCCGGAGGAAAACAGAAAGGCCCTGGAGGAAGTTATGGAAAAGGGCGTGCAGGTGGTGGTGGCCAGCGGAAGGGCCCTTTCCACGCTGCCGGCGGCGATCAGGGAGATGGAAGGGATACGGTATGCCATTACATCAAACGGAGCCGCAGTATATGAACTCCACACAGGAAAATGCCTGAAACAATATAAGATGACAGAGGAGTCAGTGCGCCGCATTTTGACGCTCACAAGGAATTTTCCTGTGACCTATGAAGCATTTGTGGAAGGTGAAGCTTATGCACCCAGGGCTTATGTGGAAAGCCCTGTGCAATTCGGCGCCAGTGTCCGGGCCATTCCCTATATCCAGGGAACCAGAAGGCCGGTGGAGGATATTCGGGCATTTATCTGTGACCATGCCTCTGTACTGGACGGCATGGACGTCATAACAGGGGACCGGGAGCTGAAGACCAGGCTGTGGCAGCTTCTGAACGCGGAGGTCCGGGATGTGTATATCACTTCTTCGGTAGCACAGCTTTTGGAAATTTCTTATAAAGATGCAGGGAAACATACAGGGGCAGCCTTTCTTCTGGACTATCTCGGACTGTGCAGGGAAGAGCTTGCGGCTTTCGGGGATGGAGATAACGATGCGGAACTTCTGGCGTTTGCGGGAATTGGGATCGCGATGGAGAATGCATCCGTAAAATGTAAGGAATCTGCAGACTGTATCACCCTGTCCAATGAGGCGTGCGGGGTTGCCCACGGCATCAGGAACATACTGAAATTATAAGAGAGGCAAAAATATGATTCAAAATTGGAAACACAAGTTCAGATATATTGGCGGCATTCTGATACTGCTGCTCTGCCTGCTGACCGGATGCACCGGAACTGCGGACGGCACGGCAGGCCGGACAGAACAGGATTCTGCCAGGACAGTGCAGCAGGAGGAACAGGATGCAGAGGCATCGGCGCTGGAGGAATCGGGAACTTATACCTCGAAAGAGGATGTGGCGGCTTATATCCACTGGTTTGGCCATCTTCCGGATAATTTTATTACCAAGAAGGAAGCCAAGAACGCCGGATGGGTCAGCAGTAAGGGGAACCTGTCTGAAGCCGCCCCGGGCAAGAGCATCGGCGGAGACAGATTCGGCAACTATGAGGGAATTCTGCCGGAAAAAGAGGGACGGCAGTATTATGAATGTGACATTGACAGCGATGGAGGCTATCGGGGGGCAAAGCGGATCGTCTATTCCGGTCTTGTGTATTACACGGAGGACCACTACGAAACCTTTGAGCTTTTGTATGGAGAGGAGAATCCATGAGGATAGTCCTGGACGCGTTATGTATGGAAGAGAAGGAGACAGCACATACATATCTGAAAGAAAAACTACGGCTGCCGGATTATTATGGGGGCAATCTGGACGCGTTGTACGACTGTCTTACAGATGAGGAAGAGATGGAGATAGAGGTGGAGAACAGAGAGCAGGCGGGGAAATATTTTCTGCGGATATGGAACGTTCTGCTGGATGCCGCCGAAGAAAATGAAGGTCTTCAGTTGATTGGCTAGTAAAAACACAGGAGAAAGAGTATGGGTAAAATGCAGAAAGACAGCAAAAAAGCATCTAAGAAATGGATATGGATTCTTCTGGCAGTTATAGCCGTAATATTGGCAGCAGTTGTGATCTTCATGAAGGGCAGAACAGAGAAAGAAGTATTTTCCGTTGACGGACAGCCGGTCTACAGGGAAGAAGTGGCATGTATCGTCAATAAGATCAAATTATACCAGAGAGAAAAAACAGCAGAGAAGGCCGGGATTGATGTGTCAGAATTTACCTGGGAGACAGAGGCCGATGGAAAGACGGGATATGAATACCTGGCTGATGCAGTGGTGGAGGAACTTAAAGAAATTAAGACCATGCAGAAAGAGGCCATGGACAACGGTCTTGCAGATGCGATTGATTATCCGTCCCTGATGAAGGCAATGGAAAAAGAAAACAAGGACAGGGGAGAGAAAAAGGGGAATAATGAAACCGTATTCGGAGTGACCCGGTACACGGCGGACCAGTTCTATGACTACTTCAATGAGAATCTGTCCCTTCAGAATAAAAGGGAGCTGATAAATAAAGAGGTGCTCACTGCATCCGATGAGGAGGCAAGGGCTGTTTATGATGCAGACCCGGAATACTTTGACAATGAGGATTATGAGAATGTAAAGACATCTGCCCAAAATCTTGTGTTAGAGAACAAGTATCAGGAGCATTTAAAAGAAATGGCGGAAGGGGCCAAAGTAGAGATACCGGATGAACAGGCACTGTTACAGGCTGTGAAGGACGCACTGGAAGGAAAATCGTAAAACAAAGGTGATCAATCACTGTGCATATACTGCGCTGACCGTAAGAAAACATTTAGCAGATAGATAAAAAGAGAGCTGTTTACACAGAAAGCTGGAAGTGTGAACAGCTCTTTTTTACCGGGAAAATGCCCCTAGTTTGTTTTATCTGTCATTTTTTTTGTATTATTAGTTTGCGATAAAATATAAATGGTCGAAAATGACGAAAAATAAGTAGAAATCGTAAAAATTTATGTATATATGTGGACTATAATAGAAGACACGGCAATGCAACACCTGTCAAAATGACGGAAGCGGATCAGCGCAGCGTGTTGAAGCTCATTGCGTAAATATTCTTTTGGAAGGAGAGCAATGTATGAAATCATGGAAGCGATGGAACAGGGCGTTTGGTGTTACTCTGGCGACGGCTCTTGTCTGTACTTCAGTTAATTTCCCGGTTTATGTGCAGGCAGCCACAGATAACCAGGGAAGTATACCTGAAGCAGCCACGGAGAGTATCCCGGAAGTATCCGGCACGGTCTACCATGTGGACAGCGAGAACGGCAGTGATGAGAATGGGGATGGATCGATCAGTAATCCGTTCAAAACCTTGGATAAGGTGAACACCATTGAATTACAGCCGGGAGACGGCATCAGCCTGAAGAAAGGCAGCATTTTTGACAACCAGCAGCTTGCACCGAAAGGCACCGGAACGGAGGAGAAACCCATTGTAATTGATACATATGGTGAGGGAAACATGCCTGTGATCAATGCAGGAGGATTCAGAAGAACCGGTGAAAAAAATGATGACGGCACACCTGAATATGCAGGCTACAAAGAAGCAGTCCTGATTCAGAACATGGAGTATACCTATGTGACTGGTCTGGAAGTTACAAATGACGACGCATTTAACGAGACAAGTGAAGCAAATGACCAGAACAACCTGAACTCCGGAAGTGATGATGTGATCCCGAGACGTCTCGGTATCCATGTTACCATTGACGAGAGAGAGACGGTTAACAAAACTCTGGAGGGTGACAGAGAATACAACACAGTTGTCATCGACGGCTGTTATGTACATGATGTGGACGGAAATGAGAACCGCGGTGTGAACAAAGTAGACGGCGGTATCGGCGTTGAGGTTATCTTCAGCTCAAAAGCAGGGGTATATCCTTACTTCAATGGCGTGACCATCCAGAACAACAGAATTGACCAGTGTGACCGTACAGGAATCAAGGCAATCCGCCTTTCTGACCTGGACAACTTCAGAAACAACACACCGGGTACTGACAATTATGACCCGAATAATGATGCGGATTATAATGGGGCCAATGATGGTGTGCGCCATGACAATATCCGTTATAAAGACCAGGCACAGAGAGGCCTTCAAATTGTAGGAAACTATCTGAGCGATATCGGCGGTGACGGTATCCTTGTCTGCGAATCACAGGGCGCTTTGGTAGAGCACAATGTGGTGAACGGACAGGCCATGCGTGCGAAAGGCGCCAATGCAGGTATCTGGGCATGGAACTCTTTTGATACCTTATTCCGCTATAATGAGAGCTTTGACGGTCCTGCTTATAACCAGGATGGCTGCTCTTACGACAGTGATTACTGGTGTGCAGGTACTACCTTTGAGTACAACTACAGCCACGATACACCTATGGGCTTTATGCTTATGATGGGCAATAACAATACAGATATTATCCGTTATAATGTGAGCCAGAATGACGGCCTTGCATGGCGCCACGGGGCAGGAAATACCAGTTCAGAGAGCTACATTTATAATAATGTATTTTATTATGATGGTGCGGACTGGGTATTCAACCACAGCAACGGCGGCGGTTCTGCATTAGGTGATGCATACAACTGGTGTATGTATAACAACATTTACTATAACTACAATACAGAAGTTCCCAGTAAATGGGGCAGCGCTGAGACAACGGCTGAGAGCTGGAACAACTCTTACCTGAAACAGGCAGGAAACCTGGTATATGAAGCCAGCGGCATCCATGACCCGGGTGAGATTCCCAATGCCATCCAGGCAGATCCGCTCTTTGAAAATCCGGGCGGCGGCGAGAGTGCCACGATCAGTGAAGACGGAATGACAGCCACCTCCAACTGGGAATCTTTGAAGGCTTACGCCCTGAAAGAAGGTTCTGCAGCAATCGGTAATGGTGTGTATGTCAATGTCGTTCCTGCATCCAGTCCGGAAAATAAAGGACTCTGGGACTACACTTCAGACAGAAATGCCAAGACAGATTTCTTCGGCAATGCTCTTTACGACGGAGCACCTGATATCGGTATTATGGAGATGACAGGTGTGAAAGGTGCAGAATTTGCACTGGAGAGCAACGCGGCTTATAAAGTATACGATCCGGAATGCGGAGAATATCTTGCAAGCGGAGAAAACAGTCTGGAAGTAAATGCATCCGGAAGCCAGTTCGTAATGGAGAATGCAGGCGACGGATACAAAGTGAAAATCTGGGATACAGAGAACAATGCTTATCTGTACCTGAATGCCGACGGCGACAGCGCGGTTCTGTCAGAGAAAGACACAACTGTATGGTCAGCCGTTGATATGAAGAACGGACTTCATCAGCTCAAATCAGGAGACAAATTCCTTGTCTGCAATAATGACGGAACGCTTTCTCTTGGCACAGCAGGTACTGACTGGCAGTTTGTCCTTCAGGAGCACTCCAAGTCCTATAATGTGGGCGGAGATGTCATCGACGGATTCAGCGCAGACCAAGCTTATGATGAAAATAAGAAATTATCCGGCTATGTTGGTGAGTACAGCAAGCTGACAGGAAGCGGCAGCGGTGTATACGCAACAGGTGTTACTGCCGACACGATTGAGTACAAGATTTATGCATCAGACGCTGCCCACAATCTGAAACTCTATGTTTCTGAGATGGAAAACGCTGCCGGACGTACATTTGACGTTCTGGTAAACGGTGAGGTGGCAAAAGAGAGATATACCTTAACAGGTGATACAGATGTGATTGAAATCGGTTCTGTATATCCGGCAGGTGGTGTCATTACTGTAAAACTGCAGAGTGCATACAGTGAGGAAGCCGGAACAATGACCAATCCGATTCTGAATGGTATTGCAGCAGACATGGCTGTTATGTCAGAAGTGAATATGAGACTGGATGCCGGTAATTCCGACACATCCAATATGGGCAACCATGACGGCCTGTTCGAGGATGCGGAATTTGAAGTTACAGGAAGCGGATGGTACGCAAACGGTGATACAGCCACTGAGGAGATCAACAGTTCTCTCGGCGGACAGAAACCGGTGCCGGATGCAGGCCTGGGAACCGCGCTGAAGAGCGGACGCGCAGGTGAGGACTTTGGCTATAAGTTCAAAGTTGCACCGGGACTTTACAGAGTGAAACTGTACTTCAATGACACAAGCGCAGATGATTTTACACCGGGAACGTTTGATGTGAGTGTAAACGGTTCTGTAGTGGAAGAAGGATTTGCCATTCCGGAACAGAACAAAGCTTACGATATCACAGTTACCGCAGAGGCAAAAGACGGTCTGATCGATATCGGACTGAAAGCCACAGAGGGCAAAGCGATTGTCAATGCAGTTCTTGTTGAGCCTTATCAGGAGATCACAGGTGAGAATCTGGCACTGAATAAGACAACAGATACAAGCGGACAGGAAGCAGAGTCCATGGCAGCAAAATACGCAGTTGACGGCAGCCAGTCCACACGTTACAGCAGCGGTATGGGACAGAACCAGTGGATATCCGTAGATTTGGATAAGAAATACATGGTAGACACTGTAGCAGTTGACTGGACACCGGGTGCCTACGCTGCAGATTATGAAGTGCAGGTATCTGCAGACGGAGAGACATGGAATACTGTTAAAACGGTTAACAGTGCATATCCGGGACTTAACCTGGTTAAATTCGAGCCAGCCGAGGCACAGTTCGTAGCAATTGTTTCTATTAACAATGCAAACGAATGGGGAATGTCCATGACAGAACTGGGCGTATATGGTGAGGAGATCACAGGCAGCCCGGCAGCAACTGTCAATACTGAGGATAAAGGAAACCATAATTATCAGGTAAATGTAGGTCTTGAGAATATCTACAACAAGTACAGAAACACAGTTGTGGAGTATACCTATGACCCGTCTCAGATCACCTTGAACACAGACAGCGCAGCAGCAAATGAAGACGCACTTCTGAAGACTGTAGAGCCGACTGTGACAGATAATGAAGACGGAACACAGACCGTGCGTTTCACCTATGGAATCAAGAAACAGGATGCATTCAAGAAGGCTGCGGAACTTATGAATGTAACCTTTACGGCAGAAGAGGGAGCAACAAGGAAACCGGTAACTGTCAATGTATCCTTCAGCAACGCAGAGGGACATGTGACGAATCTGGAAAAAGTGATCACCTATGTACCGAATAACTTTACATATGAAGATTTAGGCGCTTTGATCCAGGATGCAGAAGCACAGATGAATGCAGCAGTGGTAGGACCGAAACCGGGCGAATACACCCAGGAAGCAGTCGATACCTTCAAAGCTGCTGTTGACGAAGCAAAAGCAGTTCCGGAAGGAAAAGACGCGGCAGAATACGAAGCCGCATATGTAAAACTGGAAGCAGCGATGAAGGCCTTCACCGAGGCAGTCAATGTGGCCCAGTACAACACTTATTATGAAGATTTTGCAGCAGCAGAGGAGATGAACTTTGATCTCAGCAATGCGTCCGGACAGCTTACGCAGGACGGCCTGTTATTATCTGTAAATGCAGGCGGAATCGCTAAGGACATGAACGCTGCAGCAATCAGCCAGGGTGTTTTCCGCATCCGCTTCAGCACAGACAGCGTGGAAGATCAGACGCTGTTTACCGTTGGTAACGGAATCATGTTCGGATATGATGCAGGCGGCGGAAACTGGTTCTACGATAAGACAGCAGACGGAGGCTGGGGCGACTTTGCTTACGATCATGCGCTGACAGCCAACGAAGAGCATGAGATTATCTTTAAGTTTATGCCGAGTGCCGGCAGAGCAGCAGGGGCATATGACCTGACCTTATGGTATGACGGAACAGAACTCGGTCATGCAGAGGGTGTTCCTTACAGTACAGAACCGGGCCAGTATACACTGCAGACCAGAAGGACCGCTCACAATATTACAGTTAAAGAAGTATACTACGGTGATGAGGTTCCGACACATACCGTAACTGTAATCGCAGGTGAAAACGGAACTGTCAGCCAGACAGGCGACGTATCTGTTTACAGCGAGACGAACAAAACATTTGTAATCAAACCGGATAAAGGCTATACTGTAGATACCGTAATGCTTGACGGTGCACCGGCAGTAGTCGAGAACAACAGAGTAACTCTTGAATATGTGATCGAAGACCATACACTGGACGTTACCTTCAAGAAGATCGAGACCTCCAGTCTGGAAGCACTCATCAATGAGATGAAGGAAATAACGGCTGACGGTTATACACCGGAAAGCTACCAGAAATTCCAGGATGCAATCGCGGCAGCGGAAGCTGTTATGGAAAATGCAACATCCCAGAAGGAGATCACCGATGCGATCGTAGCACTGGGCAATGCAAAAGATGTTCTGGTTAAGATCCAGTTGGAAAGCATTACAGTCGATACAGAGAATGCCAAGAAGGAATATCTGTTAGGCGAAGAATTCAGCGCAGAAGGAATTCAGGTATTTGCTGTATACAATGACGGCAGCACCACAGAGCTGAGCACAGACGATTACACAATTACCGGATTTGATTCCAGTGTAATCGGACCAAAGGAGATCACAGTTACCTACACAGAAGGTGAGCTTGAGAAGACAGCAGTATTTACCGTACAGGTTAAGCTGACTGTAGATACCACAAGTCTGGAATTAGCCATCACAATGGCTGAAAAACTGGCAGACGGAAGCCAGTCCTTCTCACCGGAGAGCTGGGCAGCCGTGGAAGAGGCTCTGAACGAAGCAAACGCGCTTCTGACAACTCTTGAAACAACACAGGGACAGGTAGACGATGCGTTTACAAAACTCATCAATGCCATTGTTGACCTGAAACCGGGCGTACAGAAATACGGTCTGGAAGCGGCAATCGCGGGAGCAGAGGCAATCCTCGCAGATCCTGTGACAGAAGAACGCTATACGGAAGGCAGTGTGCAGGCAGTCAAAGATGCATTAGAGGCAGCCAAGACTGTATATGATACCGTGTACGGCGAAGATGAAGTAGAAGAAGGACAGAAAGCTGTCAATGAGGCAACCACAAACCTGCTTACTGCAGTATCCCAGATGTTAGATAAGGATTTTGCCCGTCTGCACGCGATCATTGCACAGGCAGAAGCAATCCTTCAGGATGCCGACAAGTACACAAGTGAGTCCGTGGAGAACCTTAAGACTGTACTGAGTGCAGCCAAAGAGACAGCAGCCAACACGGAACTGACAGGCCAGGAAGCAAGAGACGCCTATGCAGCTCTGGCAGAAGCCATTACAGGCCTTACATTCAAGGGAAATAAGGCGGAACTGGAATCTGTTATGGCAAAAGCACAGGAGATCCTGGATAATTCGGGCAGATATCTGGCAGCCAGCATTGACGGTCTGAAGGAAGCTCTTGACAGCGCAAAGGTAATTTACGACAAACCGGATGCAGTTCAGGATGAGATCAATGCAGCGATTGCTGCACTTGTGAAAGAATGTGAAGAAGTAAGGCTTCTGGGTGATGTGGACCTGAACGGCGTTGTGAATGCAGCCGACAGTGCACTGCTGCTGAAATACAGTGTAGGTCTCACAGAGCTGACAGAGGAGCAGATCCTGATCGGTGATGTGAATGTTGACAACCAGACCAACACAACTGACGCAACCAAGATCCTGCAGATGGCAGCAGAGAAGATCACCACATTTTAAATATCAGAGGAAAATCTAGGAGAACAGGCAGGTAACCTATATGAAAAAGAGAACCGGAAAAATTGCAATGTTATGTATGAGTGCACTTCTGTTTGTACAGGCAATGCCTGTCTGGGCCGCAGGTGAAACAGAAATAGCATTAAACCCAGGTAAGGCCCAGGAGGGCGGTCAGGTTCAGGTGGCCTGTGAGATCACGGACGGCCGGGAAGTGACCAATGGAAAGATCCGTATCCATTACGATGCATCTAAACTTACCCTCACTGCGGCCAGCGCCGGAGGGGCGCTGTCCGGGGCCCTGTGTGAAGTCAACGACTGTCTGACAGGCAACAAGGAGGAAGGCGAGATTGTAGCGGCCTTTGCCTCATCATCACCACTTACGGAGGATGGCAGCCTGCTTGATATGACGTTCCAGCTTGCAGACGGTGTAAAAGCCGGCGATACAGCGGACATTCAGGTGGATATTGAGGAACTGGCAGGTGACAGCGGCGATATCGGTCACAATGAGACCCATGCAGCAGCTATCACAGTGGAAGCAAAGGGTGAGAATCCGGACCCTGGCGGAGACGACAAGGACCCGAGCGGAGATGACAACAAGAACCCCGGCGGAGATGACAATAAGACTCCGGGCGGCGACAAAAATGATGGTACGGATGGCGATGGTAAT
>ENA-ORUQ01002724-ORUQ01002724.1-human-gut-metagenome-genome-assembly--contig:-NODE-2724-length-13406-cov-5.224552_pt1 | contig 13406 bp, 14 predicted proteins | sample MGYA00242081_ERZ509211 | MGnify/ENA primary metagenome ERZ509211 (study PRJEB26280, sample SAMEA2338785) | human gut metagenome | biome: human gut; feature: human-associated habitat; material: faeces...
AGCTTTTGCAAGCTCCGACCTCTAAGGCATCAGCCATAGGTCGGGGTAGTTGACGCTCTTTTTGCGGATGAGGCTTATGCAACATGATATTGCCGTGTGTTTCGCTCGAAAACATTACTCTGGAACCGCTCGTTTTTCCTTTATTATTTTCCAAAAAATTCAAATATTCCAAAAGGACTTTTGCATCTTCATAGGAAAACGATTTTGATTGAGCTTTCAACTTTTGTATTAATTTTTCTTTTTTGCTCATTGATTCTCCTTCTTTAGTATATACATTATTTGATTAATTAGCAACTATTTTTAGTTGCATAAATTAAGTTGTAAGTTAACAATGATACTCAATCTTGGCCAGCCAGAATTCCTGTCTATACTTCTTAGCACATTCCTTGACTTTCCCATCGTACCATTTAACTTTCTCAATGGTTGAGTCTGGTCGTAAATCAGTTCCACATAACGGGCATTTTTCGCCCCTGATGCAGCCAAGGTTCAGCTTGCTTCCGCATTCCGGACAGCCGATATACTTGGAGGTACGCTTGTGAATGGAATGTGCTTCAATATATGCATTCCTTTTCTCATTCCACTCCTGTACCTTTTTCCGTCCCTCATCAGAAAGGTCATAATACTTCACGATATGGTCGTCATACCATCCGTTGTCATATTTTTCTATGGCTGCAAGAGCTTCATCGTAATCCTTATACACTTTGTTATTATGTATTGTCAGATTGCCATGATAACTGCCTGTCTCCTGTGGATCATATGCACTGTCTGTAATCCGACTGATCCATGCTTTTAAATTTTTCTCTGTTGTTACTTTTGTTGTGTAATGGTTGATTTGATGTCCCATATAGTTATCCTCCTTATTCTTTTACTTTGTATATGGTATTAATATTTGCAAATGTAAAGGTTGTTACGTTTGACCGATATTTTTCTGAACAGTCGAGTGTAATTTCTTCTGTTGTTAATTCTGCAATACGCCCGGTACATGCCTTTTCGTATGGCTTATTTTCATCCTGGTATAAATAATCGTACTGGTTCATGTTATCGTACAATGAGATTGTTACAATATCTCCAATTTTGTATGTTTCGTCATCGACAACGATAGAAAATTCAAATTTTAACATTTTATCCTCCTGTATCACGCTGCAGTTCATTCGAAAAATTGGTAAGGTGATGCATATCGCTTAATGATGCGTCCATCTTTGTTGCATTTTGCAAGTAAAAATCCGCCATTAGAATCTCTAGATTGGTCATATGCTTTCTGCATAGTCCTCATCTGCTCCTCAGTCGGCTCCTTGATGAAACTGAACATGTATCCAAAACTTCCACAGGAACAGCGGATATTTCCACGGCGCATGAACTTCATGATCGCGTCATAGCCCTGCGCCTTCTCGAAGAATTGACCGATAATCCGATGATCCTCATCACGCTGATATCCTTCATGTGAAAAATTGAGCATCGTACCGTCTTCCAACATATATCCGGCAAATTCAAAGATATCCGTTTCACCGAATACTTTCCTGGCTCGTTCCTCTATGCAGAAAGGATGATTCTTAATAAAAGTTTGGGACTTCTCATCTTCTGTCATTTCATAATAAGATTTCTGCATAAGCTTATCCTTTACTGTATCCCAGTTCCCATCGAACGGAGTTTTGTCAATACAATACATTGTGGTATCATCGCGGAAAGCGTCTTTAAGCTTTCCTTCGTAAGCCTGAACCTCAAAAAAGAGCTTTCCTCTTTCACCCCTGCGTGTACCTACGCATAGACTGGTGACGACAATATACTCCTCGCCGTAAGGATCAACGCATTCCCTTGCGTACCTTGCCAGATAATCCCACTTCACGTCGTAGACATCATTTGAGATCCGGTGGATTTCCTTTTCGATTTCTTCTTTGTTTGTCAATGTTCTACTTGGTGTATAAATCTTTAATTGGCTCTTCATTTTGTTGTCCTCCTAAAATTGTATTAGTGTGTTCTTCGGTTAAACTTGTTTTGTTGAACATTACAGTATTTTGTTTGTCCTCCATTTCTTCTGAAATTTAATGTTCTACCTATAGAATGATTTTTTAGGCGAAAAACAATATTGCCAGAGATGAAAATAGGTCGCTATAGTGACATAATTTGCGTCATTATAGTGACCTTGATTTGACAGATTTTTCCGAACTACAAAAGTTCTCCTGTAAGAAAAGTAAAAAAAATACAGCCCCGGATCATTCCCAAGGCTGTATGCTTCTTATTTGTTGTCGTATGTCTTTGTTTCCTCATCGCCATCCGGCCATTCCTGTCCGTATTTGTAATCAGTAAGAAATCCCTCTGCATCTGCCGGATCCCAGCACATGACCTGGTCGCCCTTGATATTTAATGCATGGGAAATCGGGTAATCAGAATTTTCATATGCTTTGATCGTATCGGCTTTCATAACGGTAGTGACTTGGTCTGTACAGATCTTCCAGGCCCCGTCTTCTTTGAGCAGGACCATATTGTTCAGGCATCCATAATCCCCTTCTTCTACCTTATCATTAGAGAAATGAGCTTTTACATATCCGATCACACTGACTTCCGGAACTTCCGTTTTCCGGTTCACGATACTCAAAATATGATATTCCTGATACTTGGATTTCATATGAATTCCCTGGAACTCTTTGAACATGACCTGAGCGACGTCCTTATTCCCATACTTGAATAAATCACTGGTTCCAAAATATCCAGCTAACGTTCCGGAATAATCACTGGTATTTTCATCAAAATTGAACATGGTGCCATAATATTGGTCTAAAAGAGCTGTGATTTCTTTTTTATAAGTATTCTGCTGTTCATCTGATAAAGATTCTGATTCATCAATGAATTTATCATCGACCGGTTTTGAGTCATCGGAATCATAGGATTCCAAAGTTGAAGTTTTCTTCACCTGTTCTTTTTTCTCTGTTTTAGGATGATGTGTGAAGAAAATAAATGCGCCTCCAATACTGAGCAGCACTGCGGCAATGATAATTATAATGAGTACTTTCTTTTTATTCATTTTTTCTCCTCCATTATCAATTTAATACTGAACCCTTATTAATAATTTTTGTTGGTGGCGAATTCCATTGTGGAATCCAGTTCGTTACAGTACCACCACTAGCTCCAGCTTGTCCTCTCTTTATTTCAGGCTCAACAACATATATTTTATTTCCATAGGCATGTCCATATTGTGTATAATTTGCATCTCCTGAACTTTTTATATCTGCAATGATACAATTTAAAATTGTGCCATTTCTTAAATTAATTTGAATCCTATCACCTACGCTTCCAAAAGTTGAACTAACAGCAACAAGATAATTCCCCTGATAAATTGCAATTCCATTCGAATCATATTGTCTTCCAGCTGCAACCCATCTATCATACAATTCACGTTGATTCGTGCCCAATGACCAAGTTCCAAAAGCACTAGGATGTTCATAATATGTAAAGGTTCCGCCAAATACGATTTGTCTTCCAGCAAAATATTCAGGAAGATTAATTGTGCTTCCATTTGTATTTTCAATGCAGATCAGTACATTTTTTTCATATCTTTTATTAATGAATGGGGTCATTGTTTTAACCATGCCGGAAACTTTTACTCTTACAAAAACACCAGACTGCCATTCGTCGCCGGCAGTAACATAGTCCACGGATGTCTGTGGATCTTCAACATTAATATATGTAATGGAGTTCTCGGCAACTCTCTGGGCCTGCGTTTCAGCGTCCTCTTTAGAAGTACAGACGGCAACTGAACGGCCGACAACATTCAAAGCTTTTGAAATGGAATTTAATCCTACTGACAGCTGAAGGAACGATACCATGATCAGAAAAATCGAACAGATCACTAGTCCTGCTATAGCAAAGCCGATCATTTCACCATTACCTTTTTTCCATTTTTGCATATGTAATATCCTTTCCTTATTTTCTATTATTAGTATGGAAAATCAGGCAGTAAAAAAGGACGGGGATCCGTCCTTTTGCAAGATTCTTATTCTATTCGCTGTGTTGTGGAACCGTCCTTTTCGATTTCTCCAAGATTATTGACATTCCAGTTAAATACATCTCCGGTCTCAACCCATCCCTCCCTCTCTTCTCCGCCAAGGTATATGCTTCCGCCATTTCCATCAGAGACTGTTTTTTCGTTGAAATATAAGAGATTTTTTGTTTCTATATCGAACAGGTAATCACAGATGTCATAAGACACTGATGTTCCTTCGTAATATTTAGCTTTCTGTTCTGCAATGACCTGATAATGACCTGCCTGATTAAAAGCAATGGTCAACGCATGCTCCGGGTTATCTGTGATGATGTAACCATCTGCATCAGCCCCGTCTGGATGCATGACTTCTCCAGTATCCTTATTGATCACTTTCCAGCGTCTCTGGTCGGATGTCCAATTGATAATATGCACATCATGCGCTTTTACATTTGAGATATGATAATCCTTAATATAACCGATAAGACAATAATCTTCCATCGAATTGGAAGTAAATCTGGAAAGTCCCGTAAATCTGCCGGACCAGGTGTTAAAATCCTGGAATCCGCCTTGGATCAGATCACTTCTAACGTCGGAATATGATCCCCGATAATTGTATGAAGGAAATTGTGTCCAGATAGAAAAAGGGACGTTCCGAGAGCCTTCAAACAGGAAATGGGTTTGATAATTATTCGTACCTGTCAATGGAATATAGTGTCCGGTACAATAAACGTCTTGGGATGCCCCTTCCTGTTCTGCAATTTTTTCTTTTACTGTTTTTTTTTCATCTGCAGATAATGAATCCCAATCTCCTTCCGTTGGATCCAGGTTCTTTCTTGGGTGTTCATTTACCGATACTTCATCATAAATGTTCGTCCATCTGTCCAGTCCTTCCTGTTGGGAAAGATACCCTTCAAAAGCTTGGACATGGCTCAGAAGATTTGCAATGTCTGTATCTGGCACCCTCAGTGTTCCATAACTAAACAGACCTGTATTGTTAAATTGTATTCCTGCTGTATTAAAATTTCTATCGTTCTTAATTTGATCGATGTAGCCTTTTAGGATATTATTGACCGAACTTTTTTCATTATAGGCCCCAGATTCTGCTACGGTCGGCTGATAATGGTTATTCACGCTTCCGGAAGTACTGTTGTTGGATTCACCGGAAGTAGAATTGGTATTATTCGTGGTATTTCCATTGGACTGGGTTCCAGATTGTCCGGGAACTTGCATTGTAACATCTTGATTAACATCAGTATTTCCAGTCTGTTCATCTGCCAATACCTGCAATGGCTGTGTGCAAAGCATTAGTGTTGCAGTCAGAACACATAACGCCTGACATTTTTTATATTTCAATGTGATCACCTCTTTCTTTTTGAGAAAAATTGCACCTGGGGCAAAATATGCTCCAGATGCAATAGTAGCAAATGAATTGAATTACGGACCATCTGGTCCCAATATCTCATCAAATTTCTGTGTTGTTCGAGTAGCTGAACGTTCAAGTCCCTTTGAAATAGCAGATTGAACACCTGTTACTGCCACAATCAGCCCACATGTAATCACTACTACAATAGCAAACTGTAGTAATTCCATACCTGATTCGTCCTGAACAAATTCATTCGTATATTCTTTTGCTTTTTCTTTAAAAACTTTCAGTTGCATTTTGTCCGCCTCCTTTATGTGAAAATTATCATTTTGATTTCATATATAGTATGGTAAATTACGCACCAAACAAAAAACGGATGGAATAAGATGTAAAATGGTGTTAATATTGGAATTAAGAATATACCATTTATATTTACAAGGAGGATAACCATGTACTGTTCTAAGTGTGGGAAGGAGATTCATAATGATGCAAAATTCTGCATCTACTGTGGAAATAAAATAAAAAAGAACACACCTGACCATTCAAAATACGAAAAGTTTGATTATGCGCCAGTGGTATTGCGTGCAGAACAAGGTGACGAGGAGGCTTTTACAACACTATGGGCGAAAACGAATCAGCCTTATCGGTATTACATTTACTTGCAGAGCAAGAACAAGGATGCTGTGGACGATATCCTACAGGAATCGTACCGGCGCATTTTTAAAGATATCATGGAGAAAAAACTTCAGAATCCGGAAGCTTTCTTTTCCTGGGGAAAACGGATTGTTCTGAATACGACTGCAGATCATTATCGGAAATATAAATATGAAACACAAGAAGAAAAAGTATCAGAATCATCAGATGATGAAAATGACATAAAAGATTTTTATAAAGAAGATTATGCGACAGATTTTAATCCGGAAGCACAGATCGCTCAAAACGAAGTTTCCGATATCCTGCAGGATATCATCGGAGAGCTTCCAGAATCTCAAAAGAACTGCATTCTTTTATGGATGGATGAATATAAAACAGATGAGATTGCAGAAATACTCGGCATGTCGAGTGGTACGGTAAAAAGTAATGTAAATTATGCAAAAAAGAAGATCAAAACAAAAGTCGAGGACTTAGAAAAACAGGGTGTCAAACTTTACAGCATGGCTCCATTCACATTCTTTGTATGGATCATGGCTCAGTTCGACCAGAATGCAACTTCTGCTGCCCCGTCAATGGGAAATACAGTCCTGTTTGAACAGATTATGAAACAAGTCCATACGATTGCAAATACATCTTATGGAAAGATTATCTCAGGACAGATTAACAGTGGACTGAATGAAGCGACATCCCAAAATTGGGGAAATACAAAACAGGCAGTTTCACAAGGCTCAGTACAAACTATATCTAGTACATCAAGTGTTGAGACACAGCTTGCAGAAGAAATGCAGAATAATAGTGTTAACAGCGAGACGAATTCACATGTAGATAATGCATCAGATATGGCACAGAATGCAATAGGAACTGCTGTAAAGAAAAGCTTTATCTCTACTGTTACGGGAAAAATTCTAATAGGAACTGTTGCAGTTTTGGTCATTATTGGTGGAACTTTGGGAAACTTACATCAGAAAGCAGCTGATGAATCGAATTCTGCTTCAAGCAAACAGCAAGAAACATCTCACAAGCAGAGTCCTGATACGGAAAACATAAAGGGATCAACAAGTAAAGAAGAGAAAAACAATAAAAACCATTATAAAGATGTTTATCAATATTTAGTTCATTATGGATATAATAAAATAAATATGACAAATTTTACTGCTCCATTCATTTTTACAGATTCATCAGTTACAGGTATTAATTTACAAGACTGCCCTACTGGAATCATTGGAGCCTTATATCAAGATATCAATGATGACGGAAATGATGAAGTTGTATGTGTTAATTTAGCGGGCTATATAGAACAAGATGAATTAAATAAAGGCTTAAATAACAATAATAATGAAAATATTAATGGTGGCATAAAAATTCAAGTATTTGTAATTACTAATGTAGATAAAGAGAAGCCTATCATAAATTCATGGGAATATCTAATATATGATGAAGAACTTTTTAATTTTAGATTAGACATTTTTATGGATAAAAACAATAATATATATTTTGAAGGGTATGAAGGAAACGCAGTTTTATCACAAATATTGAATACAAATGTATCAACAAATAACCTTTGGACTTTATCAGCAATTCATTATGATGATAAAAAACTTTCTTTCATAGATATAAATAAAAATAATGAAAATGATGTCGGTTTTCATATGACATGGAATCCAAAGGAATGTATTATAATAAATAATGAATATGGAGTCTCTGTTTCATCAATAGAATCTGCTGGGCCTGATGCCGAAAAGAATGCACAAGCTATGAAATCAGTATTGTATAACCTAGATTCCTTACCATTTAAAGTTAATGCTATTGGACGGGATAATTATGAATCCATAGTAAATCAAAATCCGAATTCCGTGACACCAATAGCAAGAATATCCACGGAGTTTAATGGTTATGTTGGACAAAAGCTTTCTAATACAAGTGAATTATCTCTTGAATTTGAAAATCTAACAACAAGTAAATAAAAACACATCAGAGAGAAAAGCAGCCATTATGACTGCTTTTCTTATGTTATTTTCTATATATGTAAGTCCAACTTCCATTATTATTTTTAACAGATACTTCATCTCCTGTTTGATCTCCAGGTATAGTCCCATGTGCTTTTTTTCCTTCTCCTATATGTGCCCCTACAGTTTGTCCGTTTCCAATGTAGACTTCTGTATGCCCAGATCTCCATAAAATATCACCTTCTTTTAATTGTGTTCCTATATATAGAAGTCTTTGAAAGCCAGCTCTAGTCAAAGGCCCATCCATAGTTCCTGTCGCAAAAGGGGATTCTCCAACGTCATAGCCAGCATTTTTTAATGCATAAAAAACAAATGAAGAACAATCGACATCTGGTTGCATACGTCTTTGAGGGTCATCCTGTGAATAACCTACACTCGGATCATTTGCAATATTAATCATCCATTGGACGTAATCTGTTCCGAATCCTGTAAATTCCGTAACAGCCCCAGCCCTTGCCATGAAACTGGAGGTCTGTCCGAAATTACGCCCCATTGCAATTCCGCTTTGATAAGTCCCAGGCAGCCCTAAGCTGACCGCAACCTGGCTGTCATTTTCCAGTTTGTCCCGGTCGATCTGTAAGTCTGTAGTCGTTACCCCCGTCTGTTCTGCCACCTTTTGCTGGACTTCTCCGGCATGAGCAGTAACGTCATCATAATCAGAACTCTGCGTGGCTGCATAGACTGCCGTTGCATCTGCAATGGAATCAGCTGCGGTCTGAGCATCCTGATGTTTCTGCTGGAGATAAAAAGTCTGGATAAAGAACAGGCACATAGTCATAGCAAGGAACATAACGAAAGTTCCGTATAGGAGTACACCGGAACCTTTTTTCCATTTCTGCATAAATGATCTCTCCTTTCTAAATATTAGTATGGGAAAAAGAAGATCAAAGATGGTCCTCTAACCATCCCTTTCTATCATGACTAATGCTGAAACTGTTTTATTGCCTGATACAATTGGATTTCTACAATTCAACTTCACGGTGATAAATAGTTTGATATAATTTCCTTTCTTCCATTCCCGGTCAGACCCAGGCGCATACTCAACTTCTGTATTAATACTGCCTGAATCGACCGCCTGATATCCACCCAGGAGATTTTCAGCATCGGTCTGGGCTTTTGCTCTGGCGTCATCCAGGGATTCTTCGCTTACAATATCTCTGGATATCAAGTTTGCCGCATTTTCCAATTGGGAAGAAGCCATACATAATTGAAACACGCCCAGCAACATAAGGATCATGGTGCAAAGACCGAGCATACCGATAGCAAAGCCGATAAACTCTCCTCCGCCCCTGCGTAGTTTTTTTCGCATAGGACACACCTCCTTCCACTTATAGGAAAACAGCCAGATAAAAAAATACAGTTGCTGCGAGCATGAACGGAGAAAAAGCATACCCTGACTGTTCCATCAGAATTGGCTTTTTTCCTGTAAGGAATGAAGTCTGTATATGTTTAAAAATAAGCATGGCTTCATCCCTATTCTTGAAGAATGCATAAATGCATAAAAAGATTGCGGCAAATGCCATGATGAAACAGCTGTTCCGCAGCCCTGTAAATGTCGTAATCATCATCCATAATTTCAGGTCGCCCATTCCCATAATTCGAAAATATCCCAGACAGAATAGGAACAGCAGCGCAAGGATTCGCCATAAAAATGTATACAAAGAACCGCATGTCAGGAATCCTGCCGCTGCCCCGCACAGAACGACCTCATTTGGGATGCGCCGGTACTGTACATCCTCGACTACTGCAAAGAATAAAAAGAATAAACATAAAATACATCTGATGTACATAAAAAATCCTCCTAAAAAGCGTTAAAGATCTGGATCATAGTTGGGAACATGATAAGGACTATCAGTGGAATGAACTGAAAAATTGCCATTGGAATAAGCATGGTGTTTGTAGCTTTCCCTGCCCGTTCCTTGATGTTTAATAAATGTGTTTCCTTGACTTCTTTTGTCTTTCTTACTACGGAATCTGTAATTGATACACCTTTCATGTATGAGGTAGAAACATCCAGTACAAAGTCGCTCAAAGTCTCAATGTCGTACTTTGCAGCGACTTTTTCCAGTGCCTGCTGCCAGCCGCTGATTCCGAGTTCCATCTCATTCAATGCCTCTAGAAACTCCCTGGAGATAAGACTGTCGAACTTCTCACAAATAATGTAAATAGATGTCTCGATTGGCAACCCGACGATCAGTTCTGTCTGTAGGATATCAAGAAATCTTGGCAGTTCTGTTGCGACCTGTTCCCTCATCTCTTCTGCCTTACTGTTCAGCCTCTGTTGTTCAAAAAAAACCAGGTAAAAGAATAGGAATACACCTAGAGCTGCAAAAACCGGAGACACTAAAAGACTTAACAGGATAGAAACAAGAAAAGCAGCAAAACCATAAATTGTATTTACGATCAGTCTCTTTGCATTTGGTCTAGTCCTGGTAAGCTGACAGTTCTTATAATATTTTTCAATATTGATTCCCAGCTTAATTGCCACATCTTCCGGTTCTTTTATACCGAAAAACGCACTGTATACTTTTAAATAAAAGTTATGAAACAGCCAATCATCCGGGTTATTCTTTCCATAAACAGAATGCTTATTTGATTTGGAATACTGCATAGCTGTAAGGAAAATGATAAAGATCAGTATGGCTGCTCCCATGCATAAAGAAATAAATAACGCCTGCTTCTGCATATGTTTATGCTCCTTTCTTAATTCTTGCAATGGTTTTATGGTTAATAAAGGAACCGATCACCATCATGGCAACAAGGATAATAAAAACAACTGTATATAACGGATTCGAGAAATACAGTGACATAAAATCCGCATTCATCAATGTGAACCCAACGGTTACGATCGGGCAGATAAAATCCATGATCCAGCACATAGCGCTAGTCGATGCAAACAGGCTCTTAATTTCACGCCTCAACATCATACGTCCATAAATATTGTCTGCAACTTCCTTAATAACATCTGCCTCATGCCCGCCGACGTTATCCTGTACGTCAATGGCAACAGCAAGGTCTTTTGCATCTTTGCTTCCTGTCCCGGCTTCGAACCGGTGAAAAGCTTCGGCAACAGTCAGACCCATCTGCAGGTCTGAACTGATCTTTGCATACTTTTTCCGCATGGATTCATGTACGAATTTACAGTTTGCGACATCTTCTACTGCCTGAGCGATACTCATACCTGCCCTTAAAGAAGATCCAAGCTGTTCCAATGATTTTGCATAGCGTTCCTCAAATTTTTTTTGTTTTTCCTGTTTCATAGCAAGCATGACCAGCTCTGGTACTAAAAAACCAAGACATCCGATTATTACAGACATCGGTCCACTTCCGGAACCAATGAACATTAAAACACCTAAGATTAGCGGGGCAATCATCAGTGTTGCCAGATACCATTCCTTTTTAAATCCCACATCCATTTTCCTGATATGTCTATCCAGCTTATCATTTATGTCTGTAATAAAATCCGGTTCACTGTCAACGACGCTGTTTTTGAAATGGACTTTCATAGCAAAGAACAATCCGACCAATAGCACTGAAAGTATAAATAAAATAATAATGTGTATTCCGCTCATGTCCTACTCTCCTTTCGATACCGGCTGTCTGACCGGAGCAGATAAATCTTTTTGTTTCTGGAAAATGGAATCATCAAAATCCAGTCCTTTTTCCCGGACAGACCGGATCAGAGCCTTCGGGTAGTATCCAGTATATTGGAAGCTCTTAGTTTTTCGGTTATAGATGAAGATATCCCGGACATTGACCTTGTCATTCTGAGTCAGCCCGTCCACGTATGATATATGTGTGATCTTACGGCTTCCATCTGGGAACCTGCTGATCTGCACGATGAGCTGTAGTGCTTCTGCAATCTGGAGAGCCACTGATTTTTCTGAAAAGTTCGTATCTTCATTCATGGAATACAGGATAGGGATACGGACATCCACCATGTTCTGCGGGCTGTTGGCATGGATGCTACTCATGGAACCTTCATGCCCGGTACTCATGGCGGAGATAAGATCTACAATGGAACCGTCACGGGTCTCACCAATAATAATACGGTCCGGACGCTGTCTTAAAGCTGCTTTTACGAGCATTTTCTGGTCTACCTGCATCATTTCACTGGACGTAGATAACCGGACCTCCATACGCCGGATATTGCTTTGCTGAAGCTTCAGTTCCAATGTGTCTTCAATGGTAATGATCAGTTCATCATTTGGGATATACTGGGAAAGCATATTTAAGAGCGTAGTCTTTCCAGTCCCTGTTCCGCCCGATACAAAGATATTGATCTTTCCTCTGACACAGCGTTCCAGGAAATAAAGCATGGAACGGTCAAGGGAATCAAAATTCAGATAATCCTTTCCGCTTAAAGCTTTCTGGTTAAATTTTCGTATGGTAAGCGTAGCTCCATCCGGGGAGACTGGGGGAATCGTGGCATTGACACGGGATCCGTCTTTCAGTCTGGCATCCACGATTGGTGTCGTTTTATTGATCTGTCTGCCGACTCGCTGCACGATTCTTTTAATGATCGTCTCCAGGTGCTGTTCATTGTTGAAACTTGCTTCTACATTCTGTGTACGGCCTTTTTTCTCAATGACAATGTTATCGTATCTCTGTACAACGATTTCCGTGACTTCTGGATCCTGCAGGTACTCTTCTATCGGACCATTTCCGAGTGCTGTTAAGAGGACTGTTTTTTCTATTCTTTTCTGCTCTTCGAAAGAGAGGTCTAAGTTTTGGCATTGATCCTGGACTGCTTTTACAATATCGTCCTGTACATCATCTATATCCTTTTCGATCAGTTCATCTGCAAACTGTTCAGATATGGTACGGATCACGTCTGCCGCGGTTTTCTGCTCCTGCTCTGTCGGTTTGATATATTCTGATTCCACTTTTTCTGTGATTGCATTTTTAATGGTTGCGTCTGTTCTTAATTTGTCTTTTAATAGTGACATAGCAGATTCCTCCTATTTTGATTTTTACTCTAGTGAACTACCCCGACTTATAGAAATCGGAGCTTCTTGTTTCTTTGATCCCGGTTATTGTCACACCAAATGGTAGTTTTCCCAAAATCTCCGCAAGCGTTTACGTTCGGCCCGTTCCGGACCTACGATTTTATTGTTTTTTTATGCTGCCAGTAAGATTCGCAGCCCTTCTGTTTTGATATTCTTTGCAGCATTGGTATCCCGGTCATGAACCTCACCGCAGTCCGGGCATATCCATTCCCGTATGCGGAGGTCCCTAACTTCTGGATTCCGACAGCCACAGCAATGGCAGATCTGACTGGACGGAAAGAACTTATCTACTTTGACAAGTTTCCCGCCGCTTCCCGCCAGTTTGTAATCCAGCATAGCAAGGAACATCCCGTAACCATTATCCAGTGTCGCTTTCCCATTTCCGAATCCTTTAT
>ENA-ORUQ01002740-ORUQ01002740.1-human-gut-metagenome-genome-assembly--contig:-NODE-2740-length-13339-cov-6.305405_pt1 | contig 13339 bp, 9 predicted proteins | sample MGYA00242081_ERZ509211 | MGnify/ENA primary metagenome ERZ509211 (study PRJEB26280, sample SAMEA2338785) | human gut metagenome | biome: human gut; feature: human-associated habitat; material: faeces...
AATTTAGTGCTAATAAATAAAATTTTTTAAGACATTTTCAAAAATGATTGACAGGGAAAAACAGAAAAAAATCAAACAGATTAATTATGTAAATTAAAAACAAAATAAAAAAGAAAAAATAACTTTAAAAATAAAAACAAAAGTAGTATAATATCAGATGTAAAAGGAAAAATAATAAATGAAAGGATGGTAAGAATGAAAAAGAGAAAAGTAGTTCTAGTAGGAACAGGATTTGTAGGAATGAGCATGGCATATGCAATGTTAAATAGAGGAGGTGTAGATGAGCTAGTATTAATAGACATAGATAAAGACAAAACAATAGGAGAAGAAATGGATTTATCACATGGATTGCCATTTGCACCACAAAAAATGATAATAAAAGCAGGAGATTACAAAGAATGTAAAGATGCACAGGTAGTGGTAATAACAGCAGGAATACCACAAAAACCAGGACAATCAAGATTAGAACTTGCCCAAACAAATACAAAAATTATGAAGCAAATAACAGAAAGCATAATGGCAAGTGGATTCAATGGGATAATAATTGTAGCAAGTAATCCAGTAGATTTAATGACATATGTAGTATCAAAAGTTTCAGGATTACCAAAAAATCAAGTATTTGGCTCAGGAACAGTATTAGATACAGCAAGATTAAGATATTTAATGGCAGATTATCTAAAAGTATCTAGTAAAAATGTACATGCCTATATAATGGGAGAACATGGCGACTCATCATTTGTACCATGGGATCATGCATATTTAGGATGTAAAAAAATCAAAGACATAATGAAAGATAATAAGCATCCAATGGAAGATTTAAAAAAGATACATCAAGGTGTAATAAATGCAGCATATGAAATTATAGATAAGAAAAAAGCAACATATTATGGAATAGGAATGGCACTTAGTAGAATAGTAAAAGCAGTTTTAGAAAATGAAAATGCAATATTAACAGTATCAACATATCTAAAAGATGGAGACTATGGCCAAGACGACATATATATAGGAGTACCAGCAGTAATAAATAATCAAGGAGTTAGAGAATTACTATATTTAGAATTAAATGAAGAGGAACAAAGCAAGCTAGATAATAGTTGTAAAATTATAAAACAAATGAGAGAAGAGAACATAGACAAACTTCTATAAGTTATTTTTTCTGTTATAGGAAGTTTGGAGAACTTTGCTAGAATAGAAAAAAAGCGGACATTAATAGCATTGCACTTACTAGAAAATTTTAAAGTCCGTGTATTTGTTCTAATATAAAAAATGAATTAGAGAAAGAGTAAAATACTCAAAAAGCTAATTCATTTTTTTATCAATTAAAAACCGAACATTTTTTCATATTTTTTTATAAAAAGTATTGACAAAAAATAAAAAAAGATATATTATATGTACAACAAAAGCGAACAATAATTTGCAAAACAAAAATTCATAGAGGGAGTGGTAAAAAATGATAAAAGTACAAAGAGAGTTAAGATTAAAAAATGTTGAAATTACAGCAATAGAGAGACATCCAGTACCAGTGTTAGGAAAAGATTACAGAGTAAAAATAATTTACAAAAATATAAAAATAGCAGAATTAGACGTTCAAGATTCTACTATAAAAATATCACTTCCAAATAAATATAAAAAAGGAAATAATAAACAAATATTAGACTTAGCAATTGACAAAATGTATGAAGAAATTGCTAAAGTAGAAATAGAAAATGCAATGGAAAAAATGAGATTAATGTTAGGATTTGCACCAGAAGATTATAATATTATGAAATTAATAAAAGGTTTTGGAAAATGCGAAAATAACAAAATAACAATTAATCCAGAAATTGTAAAGTATAATAGAAATTTTATAGAATATGTAATATTGCATGAATATTGCCATTTAAAATATAAAAATCATTGCAAAAGTTTTTACGAATTAATATCAAAATATGTTCCAAACTATGAAATGTATGAGCAATATTTAATAAAATAATTATATATAAAAATAGATAAAGAACCTAAAAGAAATTTTTACTTAAATGAATGTATCAATTCTAAATGGAGCGGGTAGTGGGAATCGAACCCACGCCATTAGGTCGGAAGCATAACATTCTACCACTAAACTATACCCGCATCATATAAATATTATACAATGCAAACAAAATAAAATCAACCAAAAAAGAAAAAAATATAATATTGCCATTACCAAGGGCAAGCAATAGAAAAAGCAGAATCATTCAAATAATTAAGTAAACCACTATCAGTAGAAAAATTAAACTTCAATTTATAACTACAAAGGCATTGAAAATTTTTATGAAACTGTTTATTAATAATATTTTTTCCATATTTACCATCACCGATAATAGGAAAACCAATATAAGCAAGATGAGCCCTAATTTGATGAGTTTTACCAGTTTCTATTTGGACATCCAATAAACAAGAATTATCATTATATTCTTTAATAACAGTATAATTAGTAACAATTTTTTGATAGCCCTTTTTGGGAACATCAGAAATATAAACCATAGACTTTTTAGTATCCTTAAACAAAAAAGCAACCATATTTTTACTCTTAACAGAAGGAATAGAATATACCCAAGCATAATAATGTTTTTCAATCTCATGATTTTTAAACTTAGCAAGTAAAATATCAAGAGCATTCTGATTTTTAGCAAATAACACTAAGCCAGAAGTATTTCTATCAATTCTATGGCAAGGCATAGGTTTAAAACTATTATTAGCATATTTATTATGAACAATACTAGTTAAAGAATTATTGCCAGTAACTTCTAAATTTTGAGGTTTATTAATTATTAAAATATTATCATCTTCATAAACAATATCAAGAATTAAATTATTGTTAAGCAAATAATCTGGAAGATAAATGCAGATTTCATCACCAGAATAAATAATGCAATCTTTAGAAACACGTTTATCATTTATCTTAATATCTTTTTTACGCAAGACCATACAAAATTTATTAAAATTCAAAGTGGAAACATTATCTAATATGAATTTACTCAATTTTTTGCCATTATATTTATCATTTACTACTAATTTTTTCATAACAATATAGATCCTTTTCAAAAATAAAACATAGAAAGTATAATAGTATAAAACTCCCCAAATGCAGGAGATTTAAGCAATTATACATATAAAATAGTATATCATAGAAAGAGGAGGATAGCAAGAAATTTGACAAAAATAGAAAAATATGATATATTAGGAAAAGTACTTTCACAAAATGAATATAATAAAATAAGGAGTAAGAAAATGAAAATAAAACTTAATATAAAAAATGTGCTAACATTAGGAATTACAGCAATAATGATAACAACATTTAGCCTATTTTTTATTAATACCAGTCTAGCAGCCAACACGGCCAAAGTAACGGTAGACACAGCAAACCTTAGAGAAACGACACAAACAGACTCAAAGATATTAGATTTAATAAACAAAGGAGAAAGTGTAGAAGTTTTAGAAACAAAAGGAGAATGGTATAAAGTTAAGTACAAAAATATAACAGGATATTTAAGAAAAGATTTAGTACAATTAAACAATGAAACAACAGAAACAGTAGAAGAAAACACAACAAACAAAACAGAAGAAAATACAATAGAAGAAAGCACAGTAAGTGTAAATGCAGAAGAAGTAGAAAACACATCAAATACTGAAAATACAGAAGTAGCTACACCAGGAAAATACAAAGCAAAAGAAGATTTAAAATTAAAAGTAATACCATTAATAAATGCTTTAGAAATAGACGAAATAAAAAAAGATACAGAATTAGAAATAAAAGATATAAAAAATAATTGGGCATATGTAAATACACAAGAAAAACAAGGATGGGTAGTATTAGAAAAGTTAGAAAAAGTAGAATTAAAAACTGAAAGTACTCAAAATGAAGAACCAACAAATAAAGAACAAGAAAATACTACAATCCAAAATAATCAAGAAAAAAACACACAAGAAGCGGCAAAACAAACTTCAAAAACAATGTATATAAATACAGAAACAGTAAATTTAAGAAGTAGTGCAGACAGAACATCAACAATAGTAGTGCAATTAGCAATAAACACAAAAGTAGAAGTTGTATCAGAAGAAAATGGATGGAGTAAAATAAGTGTAAATGGAAAAGAAGGATATGTATTATCATCATTACTATCATCAAAAAAACAAGAAACATCAAGAGGTGCTACGGAATCAAGAATAGCAGCAGCAAATAAAACAGAAACAACCAAATCTGAAACAACAAAAACACAATCAGCACAAACTACAAACACAAGCACATCAAATCAAACTACAACAAGCTCAACAAATGGAGCAAATGTAGTAGCATATGCAAAACAATTTATAGGAACAAAATACACATATGGGGGAACATCTCCATCAACAGGATTTGACTGTTCAGGATTTACATCATATGTATATAAACATTTTGGTGTATCATTACCACGAACATCTGGAGGTCAATCTGGAGTAGGAACAGCTGTAACAAAAGCAAACCTACAAGCAGGAGATTTAGTAATATATTCAGGGCATGTTGCAATATATGTAGGAGGAGGGAATGTAATACATTCACCAAGACCAGGAAAAACAGTATGTATTGTACCATTAAGCCAAGCAGCAAGAGGATTTTCAGGAGGAAGAAGAGTAATAAAATAACATATAATTAAAGGAGGAACTTTTTATTGAAAAGACCAATTTTAATTATAGCAATAGGATATATAATAGGTATATTAGGGGGACTATACTTAGAAAAAAGTATGGTTCTCTTTTTGTCATGTATTGCTATAATAATATTTATAATAAAAAGAAAGAAAAGCTGGAAGATAGGAAGGTATAAAAGATACATAAAATTATATATAAATAATAAAGCAATAATAATATTAATAATAACAGCAATAATATCAAGTATAATAATATATCAAAAAGAAAAAGAATATAAAAAAATAGAAAATGAGTTATGCAAAACAGAAGACATAGTAATAAAAGGAAAAATAAAAAGAGAAACAAAAACAAAAGAATATGGAAAAATATATAAAGTACAAATAGAAGAGATAACACAAAATGGAAAAGAAATAAAAGCACAAAAAAAGAACATATACATACAAGAAAACAAGACTAAAATTAAATTGCAGTATGGAGATATAATAGAAGTAAAAGGAAAATATGAAGAGCCAGAATCAAGAAGGAACTATAAAGGATTTGATTATAAATTATATTTAAAAACAAAAAACATATTAGGAACACTAAAATCAACAAATATAAAAAAGGTAAGACATAAAATAGAAAATCCTATAGAATATATAGAATCCAAAAGTATTAAACTATCCGAAAATTTGAAGCAAAAAGCAAATAATATATTACCACAAGAAATAGCAAGCATATTTATAGGGATAATACTAGGAGACAGAACAGAAATACCAGAGGAGGCAATAGAAAATTTTAGAAATGCAAATATGTCACATATATTAGCAGTATCTGGAATGCATATGTCATATTTAATTTTATTAGCAACACAAATAATTGGAAAACTAATAGGAAAAAAACAATCATATTATATATCAATAATTTTGATAATAGAATATATGTTTTTAACAGGATTTTCAGCATCAATAATAAGAGCAGGAATTATGGGAATAATACTAATAAGTTCAAAAATATTTTACAAGAATAATGATGTATTAACAAATATAGCAATATCAGCTTTAATAATACTATTGAAAAATCCATACACAATATTAGATTTAAGTTTCCAATTCTCATATGGAGGGACTATAGGAATAATTTTATTTCAAAAATTTATTTCAAAAAATTTTTTAGAAAAAATCATAAAATCAAAAAAGATTATAGAAATTATATCTGTAACCATATCAGCACAAATAATAATATTGCCAATAAGTATAATACAATTTAATAAATTAAACATATATTTTATATTAACTAATTTAATTATAGGATTTATAATCGGCCCAGTAATGGCATGTGGATTTATATTTTTAATAACTTTAATAATTAATGTAAAAACAGCACAAATATTTTCAATAATATTGCAAATAGCAATAAAAGCACTAATCTTGACATCACAAATAGCAAAATTACCATATTCCAATATATATTTGCCAACACCAAATTTTATTCAAATAATAATATATTTTTTATCTATACATATTTTCATGTTCATATATTATATATATAACACCAAAAATAAAACACAAACAGTAAAAAGATTTAGAAACATAATATCAATGATAAAATTTTATTTAAAATATAGGATGAAACCAAAAACAAAATCAAGAACAAAAATAATAAGCATTATAATAATAGCATTAATAATGGTAATGCAAATAATTCCAAAAGATTTAAAAGTTTATTTTGTAGATGTAAACCAAGGAGATAGTACATTTATAGTAACGCCAAAAGGTAAGACTATTTTAATAGATGGAGGAGGAAGTAGCTATACAAATGTAGGAAGAAATACACTATTACCATATATTTTAGATAGGGGATACACAAAAATAGATATAGCGATAATAAGTCATATGGACCTTGATCATTGTGATGGAATAATATATTTAATGGATAAAATCAAAATAAAAACAATAATAATAGGAAAACAATATGAAGAAAGTGACAATTACAAAAGATTTGTAAAATTAGCAAAAGAAAAGAGAATAGAAGTAAAAATAGTAGAAGCGGGAGAAAATATAAACATAGAACGAAACGTGAATTTAGATATTTTATGGCCAGACAGCAAAAATAAAATATCAGAAAATGCAATAAATAACAATTCATTAGTATTCAAATTAAAATACAAAAAATACTCAATTTTATTCACAGGAGATATAGAAGAAATAGCAGAAAAAGCGATTTTAGAAAGATACAAAAATATGTTACAATCAACAATTTTAAAAGTAGCACATCATGGCTCAAAAACATCAACAACAGCAGAATTTTTAAAAGCAGTAAAACCTAGATATGCATTAATAGGAGTAGGAAAAAATAATAAATTTGGACATCCTTCAGAAAACACTATAAAGAAATTAAAAGAAATGAAAGTAAAAATATTCAGAACAGATGAATTAGGAGAAATAACAATAAAAATGAATAAAAACATCAATATAGGTTCATAATATAAGAAATAATAAGAGTGTTGAAAGGCAAGGTGTTTAATTTGAAAAAATTTATTATAGTATTAATAGGTTTAGGAGTAATAATATGCGCAATATATGCAGGAAATAAAATATATAAAAATCAAAATGAACAAGTAAATAAAGGGAATATGCAAACAACAGATTTAGCAGAAGTAATAGAAGATGACTGTACAGAACAATGGAATGAATTACAAAATTCAGAACAAGAAAATATACAAGCAAATAGCGAAGAAAATATACGAATATCGCCTAATTGCAGCATAATATATGAGACGAAATATGAAAAATGTGGACATGTTTCTAAACAGTATAAAAATGTAACAAAAGATTTAGTTAATAAAAGTGAAAGAGATATAAATAATTTATATCCAGAGTGGACAGTAAAAGAATTTGAACCTAATAGAGTAGTTCTGCAAAAAAGTGCAGAAGGGGAATGTGGAGAGCATTATATTCTAAGAGCTTCAGATGGCAAAATAGTTATTAATTTATTAGATGAAAATGGTAAAGAAAAAGAATATCAAAAAACGGATATTTCTACTGAATACCTAACTGATACAGATAAAATTGAAATTGAAAATGGTTTGAAAGTATATGGAAAAGAAAATTTGAGCCAAATAATAGAAGATTATGAATAGATGTTTTTGGGGACGGACTCAAAAAACACCATATATTTTTTCAAATTATATAAAACATAATAAATGTTATATGGAAGAATAATTTTCGAATGTGATTGGAACAATCTTAGAATTTCTTAAATAAAATGATGGAAGAGCTTCACGTCGAACGAAGTGAGGACTAAGCTGAAGGATTACATTATTTTATTTTAGAAATTTTTAGTTTGTGTATTGAACCGAGAAAATTATTAAACCATATAACATTTATTATGTTTAAATAACATATAATAGTGATGTTTTTTGAGTCCGTCCCCAAAAACATCAGCTATTTATTTTTTTTATTAATAATAACAGGTTGTTTCTCTTTTTTTAAATCGCTCTTATCAATAAAGCCATCTTTATATAAGTATTTAACATACATAACAAAAGAAAAAACTGTAGCAATAACGGCGATGCAATAAAGGATAAAATCTAAATTTTGCCAAATACCAGTAAGAGCAAACTCCTTATTAATCAAAGAGCAAACAATAGCAAGGTAGAAAAGAACAGTAGCCAATTTACCAAACCATTTGCTATAAACGACCACATCTTTACCATAAAGGAAAGAAGCGCCGATAATCATCAAAAGTTCTTTAAGAAGAACAACCACAAGAATCCAAAAAGGAATAATTTTTTGAAAAACGAGAGTAGCCAAAACAGAAATCTGAGTAAGTTTATCAGCCAAAGGATCCATCAATTTTCCAAAATTAGTAACAAGATTAAACTTTCTTGCAATTGCGCCATCTAGAATATCAGTAATTCCAGATATAGTAAAAAAGATAAAACCTAATAAATAATGTCCAGTAAAAATAAAATATAAAATAATAGGTATAAGGATAAACCTTAAAATAGTTAAAATATTTGGTATGTTTTTTTGTATATTTTTTTGCATGTTTAATTACATCCTTTCACAATAAATTATATTAAAACAGATTGAAAAGAAAACAGTTTTAAAAGATTTAAAAATGTATAAATTTTCAATCTGTACTAGTTATAACTTATTTTGCTTCAAAAGTCAAATTGTCATTTACAAAATCAACAGTAATTGTCTGACCATTTAAAAAGTCACCACGTAAAATCTTTTCAGAAATTTCATCTTCAATATAACGTTGAATAGCTCTTCTTAAAGGTCTAGCTCCAAATTTGATATTTGTACCTTTTTCCAAAATAAAATGTTTAGCTTTATCAGATACAACTAAATCCATATTTTTCTCTTTTAAAGCCTTTTGAGTATCTTTTAGCATCAAATCAACAATTTGAATCAATTCTTTATCTGTTAAAGAATCAAAAACAACAATTTCATCAATTCTATTTAAAAATTCAGGGCGGAAAGTAGTTTTTAAAGTATCCTCAATTTTACCTTTATCAACAGTTTGTTTTCCAAAGCCAATAGAATTAGTATTTAAATTAGAACCAGCATTTGAAGTCATTATAATAACAGTATTTGCAAAACTTACAGTATTACCTTGACTATCTGTTAATTTACCATCATCCAAAACTTGTAACAAAATGTTAAACACATCTGGATGAGCCTTTTCGATTTCATCTAAAAGAATAATAGAATAAGGTTTTCTTTTAACCTTTTCAGTTAATTGACCAGCATCATCATAACCAACATATCCTGGAGGAGCACCAATCAATTTAGCTGTAGAATGACTTTCCATATATTCAGACATATCAATTCTAATCATAGAATCTTCTTTTCCAAACATCTCAAAAGCAAGACTTTTAGCCAATTCAGTTTTACCAACACCAGTAGGTCCAACAAATATAAAAGAAGGTGGTCTTTTAGTACTTTGTAAACCAGCGCGATTTCTACGAATAGCTCTAGAAACAACACTAACAGCTTCATCTTGACCAATAACTCTTTTATGCAAATTTGTTTCCAAATTTAATAATTTTTGAGTTTCTTCTTCAGTTATTTTTTTAACAGGAATTTTTGTCCAATTTTCAATAACTGTAGCAATATCTTGAACAGTCAAATTTTTCAATTTCATCTTTTTATTCAAAGCATCAATTTTTTCAATCAATTGACATTCACGAGTCTTTAAATCAGCAGCTTTTTGATAATCTTCTGTAGAATCAGCAGCAACGACTTCCTCTTTTTCAGCCTGAACATCAGCTAATTCTTTTTTAAGCATCTCCAATTTATATAAATCCTTATTTTCCAAATTAATGCGAGAACATGCTTCATCTAAAATATCAATAGCCTTATCTGGCAAAAATCTATCATGAATATATTTTTCAGACATAATAACAGCCTGTTTAATAACATCATTAGAAATTTTAACTTTATGATATTCCTCATAATATTTTTTAATACCTTCCAAGATTTTAATAGAATCATCAGTATTAGGTTCTTCAATTAAAACTTGTTGGAAACGACGCTCCAAAGCAGAATCTTTTTCAATATATTTACGATATTCTTTTAAAGTAGTAGTTCCAATTAATTGAATCTCTCCATTAGAAAGAGCTGGTTTTAAAATATTAGCAGCATTCATAGAATGCTCACCATCACCTGCACCGATAATATTGTGAATTTCATCTATAACTAAAATAATGTTTCCATATTGTTTACATTCATCTATAATACCTTTCATACGAGATTCAAATTGACCTCTAAACTGTGTACCAGCAATAACAGAAGTCATATCTAACAAATAAACTTCTTTATTTAATAATTTAGCAGGTACATTTTGATTAGCAATTTTAATGGCCAAACCTTGAGCGATAGCAGTTTTACCAACACCAGGCTCACCAATTAAACATGGATTATTTTTAGAACGTCTATTTAAAATTTGAACTATTCTTTGAATTTCCTTATCTCTACCTATAACAATATCAAGTTCGCCATTTTTAGCCTTGTTTGTCAAATTAGTACCATAAGTATCAAGATATTTTTTCTTTTTATTTTGCTTTTGATTTTTCTTTTTTTCAACTTTTATTTTTTTTCTAGAATTACTTTGAGAAGCCATTTCTTCTTGTGATGGAGAACCGAAATCATTATCATCATTTAGCAAACTAGAAAATATACTACCCAAAGGAATAGCAGCACCTGCAATATGAGGCTTATCTTCGTCATTCAAATCATCATCATTTAAATCATCAGTACCAAAAGTAAAAGCTCCATCAATTTTATTAATATCATCTAAAGAAACATTTTCGGCAAAATCTTTAAACATACTCTCAAACTGTTTTCTCATTTCTTCCATACTAACAGGGTCATGAGCCAAAACATCATTTTGTCTATATAAAGTTTCTAAAGGATCAATGCCTTGCTTTTTAGCACAGTTATAACATAATCCTTCTAATTTTTTATCTTCACCTTTTCCATCATTTTTTTCAAAAAACAAAATGGCAGGATTTTTCTTACATTTTGAACATAACATAGTTTTGTTTTCCTCATTTCTTTATAAATTTAAGTACATATATAATACCGCAAAATTACTAAATAGTCAACAATTTTTTAGGGGTTTTTAGGGCTGGCATCGAATTTAAAATATAAAAAATTAATATGCAAAAGGCATATTAATCTTTGAACTTTAGTAAAAATATATACTTAAATATATAGCATATACCAACAAAAAATGCAATGTAAAAAGATGGAAAAGTTTTTTAAATTTAATGTATAAAAAATCTCAAAAGAGTTAATACTGTAAGAAAATAAGGATTTTGACTTTTTTGTTAAGTTCAAAGCTTAATAAAAAAATATAAAAATTCAGAGGAGGAAAAAGCATGAATAAAGAAATGAAAAACACAAGAGGAATCACACTAATAGCATTAGTAGTAAGTATAATAGTGTTATTAATTTTGGCAGGAATAACAATAGCTGCATTAAGTGGAGATAATGGAATACTAACTAGAGCAAAAGAGGCAAAGGAGAAAACAGAGCAAGCACAAAAAGAGGAAAAACAAACAGTATCCAATATGGAAGATATGTTAGAAAATATTGAATTTAAAAATATAAATACAGAAGATACTAAACCAGGAAAAGCATTACCAGCAAATGTAACCATATTAGAAAATAATGGAAATAAAGGCATAGTTATAAAAGACCAAAATAATAATGAATGGGTATGGATAGAAGTGCCAAAAACAACAGTATTTGCAGATTTAATCATAGATACAACAACAGAATTAACAGAGCAAGATTATAATAGTATAAGAGACAAGTTAATAGAATATGTAGAAATATATAGAAACGGTTCAGCAACTCAAACAAAAAGAGTTTGGACAGATGAATGGTATGCAATGGATGGAGAAAAATTAATAACAGCAAGTACAGAAAACTTAACAAATACACAAAAGTCTTTAACAAATGGATGTGGACTAACATATGATGAATACAAAAAAGCATATCAAAAAATGCTAAAAAGTGTATATACATATGGGGGATTTTGGATAGGAAGATATGAAGCAGGAATAGAAGGAAGCATAGAAGATATATCAAAAGCCAGAAATACACATACAAATATAATAATAGGAGAATCGCCAAAGGCAATAAATCAAAAAAATGCAATACCATACAATATTATATATTGTAGTGAGGCACAAATATTAGCAAATGAAATGAATCCAGATAATACACATACAAGTAGTTTGATGTTTGGAATACAATGGGATTTGGTATGCAAATTTTTAGAAGTTAATACAGATTTAACAGTATCAGATATTAATACAAGTAGTAGCAATTGGGGAAATTACAAAGATGTAAAAATTGAAAAACTATCTGTTGGAAAATATATGATATATGATGAAACATCTGGAAAATTAGAACAAAATTGGAAAAGCATAGGAAATGATAATTATACAAAAGAAAATACAGGAGATTATAATAAGGTTCTATTAAGTACAGGAATATCAAATTATATGTCAAAAATGAATATATATGACTTTGCTGGAAATACTTTAGAATGGACATTAGAAAAAAGTGATAATTTACAAAATCCGTGTGTTTGTCGAGGAGGAGGATATTATACAAAAGGAAATAAATATCCAGCATCTTCAAAAGAAAATTTTGATATACAAAGAATTGGAAGTGATTACGGTTTTAGAAGTACTTTTTATTAGTCAAACAACAAGATACAAATTAAAATAAAAAAATTACCAAAGTCAATATTAATCTTTTAACTTTGGCAAAACTATATACTTAATTTTATAACATATACCAACTAAAAATGCAATATAGAAAAATAAAAAAAGTTTAAAAATCATATTCAAAAAAGTTACAAAAGAGCCTTCACTGTAGGAAAATCAAAGATTTAAATTTTTTGTTAAGTTAAAAGCTTAACAAAAAAATAAAACAGAGGAGGACCTTTAAATGAAGAAAAAAGACAAAGGAATAACACTAATAGCACTAGTAATAAGTTTGATTGTATTACTAATATTAGCAAGTGTAACAATAGCAGCATTAAGTGGAAATAATGGAATACTAACCAAAGCAAAAGAAACCAAAGAAAAAACAGAAATAGGGGAAGAAAAAGAAGTAGTAGAACTAGCAACAATTAGTGCACAAATGGGAGAAAAATATCAAAGTTTAAACCAAGTAAA
>ENA-ORUQ01002743-ORUQ01002743.1-human-gut-metagenome-genome-assembly--contig:-NODE-2743-length-13329-cov-5.653759_pt1 | contig 13329 bp, 14 predicted proteins | sample MGYA00242081_ERZ509211 | MGnify/ENA primary metagenome ERZ509211 (study PRJEB26280, sample SAMEA2338785) | human gut metagenome | biome: human gut; feature: human-associated habitat; material: faeces...
TTTCTTTGCTATTTTCTTTGTTTTCTCTACATCTTTACGTGCATATCCCATACACCGCACCTCCTTTTCTGCATGAAAAAAGCAGCTAACCTATTTTTCATAGACTAACTGCTCGTGTTAAGTTCCATATTCAGTTTTATTCTACAAATCCGACAGTGAAATTCGGTCGTATGCGCTATTTTTCTTATCTCCCGGATGTGGTTCCAGTCCGATAATTGTAATATCTTTCTGGTCTGGTCCATAAACCCAGTACATTCTTCATGAATCAATACCCTTGCAAAAGCTGCTCATCATTGCAATCACGGATAATTCTTAAATTTATATTTTCCTTTTCCATAACCAGATACTGGTTCAATAATATCTGCCTGTACCAAATTGGAAAGAAGTTTTGAAGCACCTGAACCTTTCAGCTCAAGAATCTCCATAACTGCACTTCTTCCAAACACCTCATCAAAGCCAAACTTTTCAAAGAGTCTATGGATATGAACCGTCGTTTTTACTGAGAAGCCACTACCTTTTTGGGAAAGTACACTTTCAATATCCACTTTTTTGTCTTGAATGTCCACTTTTTCATTCTCAATATCCACTTTCGAATCCCCAATGTCCACTTTTTCCTCGTTCAAAAGTCCACTTATATGAAGATTTCTATTATGAAGCTCATTTTTCTCGTTCAAAAGAAGATTTCTGAGAAATACTTCCAGATACTCTGTTGTTTCGTGAATACCTTTTTGCAGGTTCGTATAATTTGCACGGACAAGTGCATTTCTAAAATACCACGCATTTTCCGCAAAAATATCATTGGTTGCAGAAAAGCCCAGTGTCCTTAAATATTTGATAAAGAACACTGCCGTTGTTCTCGTATTGCCTTCTCCGAAGATATGGATTTGCCATAACCTTGAAACAAACACCGCAAGATGATGGATAATCTCGTCCATTGAAAGTCCTTTATAACTAAAATCTTTCTCCTGCGAAAAATCATATTCCAGTGTGGCTCTCAGTTCTGAAGCACTACCGTACATTACAGTTGCTCCATCAAGCACCCATTCTTTCTTTGTGATGTTGTAATCTCGAATCTTTCCGGCGTGTTTATAAATACCCCGAAAGAGTTTGCGGTGGATAGAGATATACTCATTTGGAGAAAATGAGAACGCTGTTTCAGAAAGAATTTCAGCAATACGGGACGAAACCTTATCAGCTTCTTCGGTACGCTCATCATCGGACAAATGCACAGGTCTTTCCTCATAGTAACTATCAATAAGGCTCTGTGCTTCTTTCATTGTGATTTTGCCTTCAATATTCTGAATGGCAGTATCAATCAAATATCTAGATGGTTTGAGTCCGTCCACTGCCTGAAGTCCGATTGCCGTACTCCAAGCATATCCCTTATGAGCTTTATCCGGTTCAGACTCCCTCAAATATTCCTTAAACGGGTCTTTTTCCATATCCACTACCTCGCTTCATAGTCTTATAATTCAATCTAATTTGTGCAGACTGTCTGCGCAAATTCAAATCTGCACTATTCGCTTTTCTGCATATCCTCATCAGCTTTTGCAATCATCTGTCTGTACTGTTCTTTCACACTTTCCGGTGCAAGTATCTGTACCTTGCCATTCCCCCCCAAGGGATACTGTTTCATTCTTATTTGATATTATACTATGAATAATCTATTTTTTTCAAGATATGAGGATTCGTTCGCAACTTCTATTCGTCAAGGTGTTACTGTTCACTCCGTTCACAGTAACGCGCTTCGCGATGCACAGAAATCATGCATTCGCATGATTTCGCGCCGCAATTCTCGGGTTTTCTGTGAACTTTGTTCACAAAAAACGCCTCGCGGAACGTTACCAGTGAACAGTAACGTCAAGGTGTCACTTTTTGATAACACCTGATACTACATTTTTGAGGATAAGAAAAAGAGAGGCCGAAGCACCTCAATTATGAATTGCAGACACAGCATGATAGATTCCGTAATATGCACGATTATTGGCACCACGAAACTCTTTCGCACCGAGAAGGATCTCTGCGGCTTTAATGTCACTTTGTGCCGTTTCAATTCTATACAGAACCAGATCCTTCTGTGTTCCTTTTTCATTAGGCTGCTTCAAATAGCTTTACCCCCTCTTTTTCCACGTTTGCATAAAATGGGTACGCATCAACCCAATTTTGAAAATGCTGTTGACTTTTAGCTATGGGCTTTATATCAAGATCGTGATCCATATTAAAATCAAAGGTTTCACCAGATAATTCATGCCGATACTGTTTTATATCCATATCAGATAAATCCAGAAGAATCATAATATCTATATCTGAATCATCCCTGTAATCACCTCTTGCATAAGAACCATATAAAATCACCTTTTTTAAATGTTTTCCATATATTTTCTGCAAAATTTCTGTGTACTGGTCCAATAAATTTCGTGTTGTTATCGGCATAGTCCCACCTCCTGCTGCTCATTACCAGTTTCAATGCCTCTCACGGCACCTTCTGTTCAAATATAGTAGATATCTTACTTTATTATAAGCGTACCACACTCGGTTATGCAATAAGTATTTTTCTCCAAATTTAGACAAACATCTCCCACTTAATAAGGAATAAAAGCAGCCACCCTATTATTTATAGAATAGCTGCTCAGTTAAAATTCCATATTCAGTTTTATTCTACAAATCTGACAGTGAAATTCGGTCGTATGCACCATTTTCTTATCTTCTGAGTGTGGCTCCAAACCGATAATTGTAATATCTTTCTGATCTGGACCGTAAACCCAGTACATTCTCATTGCGCCACTGGTTTTATTTTCCAGATATGATTGCCACACTTTCATTCCTGTACCTGCTTTCTAATTCTGCAAAAAACTCTTTGTAATCTCTTCCTTTTCCTTTTTCAATATCATGGTAACTGTCCATTACCATCTTACGGACATCCTTCTGGTTCTCTTCCATTGCATCTATAAAATCTGATTTTCTCACTGTTGCTGTTGCTCCCATCGACAATTCCTCCTTTCAAATTATCCAATGTTTCATTCACTTGTTATAGTCTATAGCTCCATAGCTTATCTTTTGTTCCCTTTACATTTATTATAATCTTACTACCACTGCTTATGCAATAAGATTTTTTCGACAACGCCAGAAGAGAATCACGCATCCTTTTCCTGTCTGTTTTTCCATTCCTGCTTCTACCAAGCGTGTTGTAAACGTATGTCTGAGTGAGTGGCAGGAGAAGTTTGGAAGTAACACGGGATTATTTTTTTCTTTCAGGAGCTGTTTGTCATTACAGTCTCTTATAATACGCCGTAAAGCCCTATTTAGGGTTCCCTGGTTCTGCACATTACCAAAGCGGTTTACAAAAATAAAGTTGTGGTACCCATCAATAGTTACTTTGGACTGTATTCCTGCCAGATCCTGCATTTTTTTCTCTAACAGGAACGCATTCTTTACTTCCTCCGTCATAGGGATCTGACGCACTCCAGCTTTGGTCTTCGGAGAATGAATATCGAAATAACAGCCGTTTTTTCCTTCTTCCCATGTATAATTAAGCAAGAAAATACTAACATATGTGTCCTCTATTTCAGAAAAAATCGGACGCATTACAGCTACCAGCAGCCTGGAATCCAAGCCACACCTTAGACGAAACAACCGCATTAAATCCATCCACTCATCCCTGAAAATTGAAGCCTATATTTGAATATATTCCTATCGAAAGCCAGATTGAAAAATTCAAAGGGATGAGAAAAACTCAATCGAGTTTTTTCTCATCCCCTTTTTCTTTTCACTCAACCTCTATCCTCTCATAAATTCGAAATTTCTTTACCAGCCAAAATATCAATATCATCCCAATAGGAAACAGATACCCGACCACATTCCATTTTCCTTTTGTAGTGATCAGAATATTATAAATCCCATGAAAAACCACACAGGCTCCAAGCGCCCCGATGGTTCCGGTGACCATGATCCATTTTTTCTGAAACACATAGGCGATTCCGCAGCCAAGTGCAATTCCGCACAAAAGGTGGAGGGAACCAGCTGACACACCACGAATCAGCACATAGGAAAAATCCGCTGCCCCATTTTCCGTAAGATAACATACATTTTCAAAAGTAGCGAATCCAACGGCAATTCCAATAGCCGGGGATACGATATTGTGCCTGTCAGGCTCAAACACCAGCAGATAAAACAAAAGTGGAAGAAATTTTATCACTTCCTCGCAGGCAGGCGTGATCTCCATCACCGCCACCGCAGGATCAGTCCCATAACAGCCCGCAAAAAACTGCTCACATAGGCGGACAAAAGGCAGCTTCCCATTCCCAGGATCACAAATACTGTAAAAGTCCGTTGTTTCCCTTTTCGGAATAAAAGGCTCAAAATAAGGGGAACTGCAAGACACAGAAAAATATTCTCAATATAGTAACTCATCCTCGTTCCACCTCTTTTCGCAGTGCAAAAAACAGATATGCCAGTGTAAGAGTCAACGTAATATCCACTGCAAAGTAAAGATTAAATCTGGTATAATTTTTAATAAATTCAGACACAATATACAATGCTACCTGCAGCCATGCCACTAACAGCATAATTCCATCCAGAAGATGATGTTCACGTTCTCTTCTTAGCACTTCCATACATCTAAGGACAATGGTACCTGCAGTAATTCCAAAGCAGCCTGAAAAAAACAGGGACGGTCCAAATATCTGAAAAGCCATAACCAGACACAGGATCAGCAGTGTCCCAAAAACAGAGGCAGCACCAGGAAACCTTCCGCGCAGATTCCTTCTGGATAAAGAAAGAGATAAAAAGAATAAATATGCAGCCAGCCAGGAAATCTCTGCCACATAGAAAACCTGCGGCACCTTTCCCATAATGATAAGATACAGTACATAGTAGAGAGTTCCCATCATAAAGCAGCCGTAGCCGCCTGCAAGGAGCAGAAAATCCCTGCTCTTTTTCTTACAGGCAGTTACAGCAGATGCAGTCATTACGCAAAACAACACGAAGATCTGAAATATATTATCTACGATTTCAAAATTCATCAGACTGATTCTCCCTGTTTTTTCGGTGCAGGCGGTATAACAAAACCGTCACGCATACGCCTAACAGAAAACAGATCATTCCCATCAGGATATACCCCTGTGCACTGTTATTTTCAAAAATACTGGCTGCGCCCGGAAAAAAAGCGTCCATTGTATATACTGGCTGGTTTGCCACCTGCGGCATCAAAATCCCCAGGCATACGATCAGGATCACACAGGCTGCCACGCATCCAAAATCCTGGATACGCTGTCTGCGCTTCTGCTCTTTTTTCCGTATTTCCAATGTTTTTTTACGAATCAGTTCCATTCTTTCCTGTTCTGTCCGCATTATTGCTCTCCTTATTTCACTTTTACCTTCACTTTTTTATACACACCGTTGTTCGCAAGCACATAAATGCTGCAGGTTCCTTTCCCTTTTGCCTTGATCACACCTGCTTTACTTACTGTTGCCACTTTGCTGTTAGTGGTGTAATAGCGGTAAGAACTTGTGTGGGAAACCAGCTTTTTGCTGCTGTTCTCCGCTTTGACCTCGCACTTCAGCGTGAAAGTTTTTCCGACTTCCAAGGTAACCTTTTTCTTATTCACCTTGATAGAAGCTACGTTTGTTGTGGCAGCCTGCTTCATGGCAACATGTACGCCATTGGATTTTGCAATATAGATTTTTCTTCCTTCCACCATCTTATAAGCTGCAATAAAGTACTTATATTCACAGTCTTTCTTCAGCTTCTTATGGGTTATGGAAAGTTTTCCGTTTTTGACAGTTCCTACTTTTTTATAATTTATGCTGCCGTCACAGTAACGCCAGTAGACATCGTAGCCTGTTGCACCGGCATATTTCTTCCAGGAAAGAACAATGCTGTTCTTCTTTACTTTTCCTTTTGCGAAAAATGCCGGAAGTTTCAGACGGTAAACATCTTTTCCTTTCAGTTTGGACTGGTCAGCCTGCTGGATTGTGAAAATACCTTTCTTAAATGTAATCCTGTAATTCGGATTGGCGCCTGCCTCCTGGGAAACTGTGACTGCATAGGTTCCCACCTTTTCACCAGCTTTTCGTTCCACGGTAATTCCGGACAGGGTGTCTTCTCCTGCCAGACCGTCTGCGGTATAGGTAAGGACAGGATCTGCCCCGCCAGCAATCTTCTTCTGACTATCAGCTGTTACCGTTATCGCCTTTGGAGCAACGGTTACTGTAACTGCCTTCCTGTCGGCAGTATAATTCGCACTCTCAGAAAGAGATACCGTCAAAGTTGCCGTTCCTGCTCCAACAATCGTTACCGTTCCTTTCTCATCGACAGTTACAACCTTGTCATTACTGCTCGCATAAGATTTAGAACCGTCACCTTTATTGCTTACTCCCAGCTTAAAGGCTCCCTCACCATAACTCTTATCTGACACGGCAGCTGCACTAAGCCCTGGGTTTGCTTTTGTGATAACAAACTCTGCGGTTGCGCCTTCTGCTTTCAAGTTATAGTTGCTGTCTGTAATAGACGCGGTTACCGTATAAATTCCTGCGAGAACCGGTGTCGCGGTTCCACTTACTTCTGTTCCGTCGTTTGCTTTGCCAGTATAAGTCAAAGTAATCTCTGGGTTATCCTCTCCAACCAGTCCGTTCAAGGCTGCGGCTGCAGGGATAATGGCACCTTCATAGATTCCACTATTTGGTGTGATTGCAACGGTAATCTCTTTCGGACTGATCGTAAAGGTTCCCCTATTAAATTTCACATTATAATTCGGGTTCGCACCTTTTTTCTGGGCTGCTGTAATCTCATAGATTCCTACATTTTCACCCTCAGTTCTTGTCAAAGTAATGTCAGAAAGGCTGTCGCCATCTGCCAGACCTTCTGCATGGTAAGACAGCTTTCCGTCTTTCTCCCCATAAATCTTGGAAGCATTGCCTGGGGTTACGGTTACTTCTTTCGGCGCAACGGTTACAACCACTTCTTTGGAAACCGCAAGGTAATTCTGGCTTTCATCCATGGAAACTGTAATCTTCGCAGTTCCTGCATTTTTGATGGTTACACTTCCGTCTTTGCTTACTGTGGCAACATTTTCGTTATCACTTGTAAAATGAATATCAGACTCTGTATCTTCTGCATTTGCTGCAATTTTGAACACAGGATCTCCGTAAGTTACTTCATAAGTAAGCTTCGTCACCACAAGGCTATGATTAATCTTTTTAACAGTTACGGTAACTTCTTTCTGATCTTTAGTATAGTTCGCGCACTCTGCAAGGGAAACTGTTAAGGTTGCTTTCCCAGCCCCAACAATGGTTACGGTTCCATTTTCATCGACTTTTACAACCTTGTCATTACTGCTCGCATAGGATTTAGAACCGTCACCTTTATTGCTTACTCCCAGTTTAAAGGCTTCTTCTCCATAATTCTTGTCTGTCACAGCGGAAATGCTTAACTGTGGATATGCCTTTTCTACTATAAATTTAGCAGAACGTCCCTCTTCTTTCAGGCTGTAGTTGCTGTCGTTGATGGAAGCAGTCACCGTATAAGTTCCTGCCTTAGACGGTACTTTTCCATCCGCTGGTGTACCATCATTTGCTGTACCAGTATAAGTCAGGATGATTGCAGGATCATCTTTTCCTACCAGTCCGTTTAATTTGGCTGTTGCCGGGGTAATGGTTCCTTCGTAGATTCCACCGTTTGGTGTGATGGTAACGGTAATCTCTTTCGGATTGATATCAGCTGTGGTACTTGTCTGCTGTCCGTTAGCAGCCAGGACATAGTTATCTGCTGAAACGCCGCTCAGTATCAGATTTGTGATCGTAACTGTTTTTCCTTTGGCTGCATTACTGTCAGCAAATGTGCCTTCTGCACTTACCGTAAGGGTGTCTCCCTTAACCAAGCCTGTAAATACCGCTTTGCGGTAATCCAGTTCTGCATTCGCAGTTCCATCATATACCTTTTCATTTGCGACAATCCCAGAGATTACCACTTCTCTTAGCTTAATGGTATAGGTCTTCGTATCTGAAGCAGCGGTAAAATCACCGTTTTCAGGTACACTTACCTTTACTTCATAAGTACCAGCATGTGTCGGAGCTTCTGTCTGCCAGGTTCCATTTACGTTGTATTCAACTTTGACATTGGCATTGCTGTTTGTTGTATATGCCAGATTTGCAGGCTGTCTGTCATACTCTTTATCCAGAACACTCGTGATTTTTATATTGGCAGTCTGACGTTTTACATTTACTGTGATCTGGCTGTCTGCAGGTTTGTCACCGCCTGTGTACTCCGTTACTCCCTGGAGATTATATGCAACAGTCAGAGTATAAGCTCCAACCGCCAACGTATCAAGATATTCTCCGCTGAACGTGATTTTATCTGCGGAAACTGTATAATCCGTTCCTGCTGTTAAAGTGGTTTCTCCATTTTTTACAGACGCTACTGTATTTCCATTCAGCATTACTTCCGCGTCCACGGAAGCTTTGGTTGTTCTTGTGTAGTCGATGGAAGAATCCACTACTACAGAATCTTTAAATACAACCACTCCATCTGAATTGATGACTGTCTGGTTTCCTGCCATGTCTGTAATGCGTGCATAGATCACATATTTGCCGCTTTCTGTTAGGGAAAGTTTATTAGCCGCGTCCCAGGTAACCCATGTGCCATTTACATTATAGGATTCATCTGCCTTCACTTTTTGGTATTCTATTGAGGCAATTCCACTGACAGTATCTGCACCTGTGATATCAACATCGGCATTGTCCCTGAACCAGTAGCCGTAGGTAATATCCTTCAGGGAACTGTCAAATGTATTTTCTCTGATCCGGATACTGCCTGATGGCATTCCAGTGTCAATTTTGAAGGTTACTGTTTTTTTATCGGTAACAGCACCTGTTGCAGTCTCTTTCAGATAATATCCTGCAGACTGTTCTCCCTGATCCGTGTAATCCCCAATCGAATCATTCCAGTCTGTTTTATCTGTCGATATCTGGTATCCGCTGTCCGGTACAAGTTTCACAGGGCTTATGTACCAATCATTGTTACCTTTCATTCCGGAAACCTGTGCAGCTGCTGAAGTCTGCAGATAGCTGATGCTCCAGTTCTGTGAAACACTCGTGGCACCGATAAGTGTATAGTTATCATTTCCAAGGTCTGTTACCGTTGCCGTATAGCTATCACCTGCTTCTGTCTGTGTATTGCCTTCATAGACAATTACAAAAGAATCGCCCTCCAGTGCATTCGCAACCGTCGCCGATACACTCTGCTCACTTCCTGTATAAATCAGATCTGTTTTCGACCAGGTTAAGTTTACCGGAAGTGGTGCGATCGTGAAGGAAGTTTCCGCTTCTGCCCCTGCATAATTTCCATTCTCTGGCACAACCGCTTTCACATAGTAAGTACCTGCATTCTCCGGTACTCCTCCGTCCCCGGCTGCACCATCTGCTGTAGTTGTTACATTTGTACAATTTACATCCGTGTAATATGTGTAGGCAATCTGAGATTTATTGTATAACTTTGTAATGTCATTTTCACCTGACTTAACCGTTACCTGCGGTGTATTTTCACTCTGTCCGTATTCCCAATCTCCAAGGCTGACATTTAGAGTAACCGGTGCCTTTTCTATTTTAAAAGCACTACTTAGTGTCTGATCTTCAACCGAAACTTTTATAACATAATTTCCTACATTTACCGGAGCAGTTCCCTCACTTGCTGCACCACTGTTGCTGCTGTTGGTCTTCGTGGTTTCATCTCCCAAATAATATATGATATCTGCCTTTTTACCTGTAACATAACTTATATTATTTTCTATCTTTGCTCCGTTATATGCTTCACCGGAATAAACGGAATCCTCCGCTGTGAGTGACAGCTCCAACTCATTACCACATTCAGAACCAGAACATTTTGCAATAATCTTATTACCATTTGATGAATAATTCCACTTATGAGTATGCTTCCATAAATACAAGTATCCCCCATTATCATCCTCAGCGTAATTCACCGAATAACCTTGTGTCGAAGTTACCTTTCCAAGCATAGATTTTGATATCCCAGAAGTCGTAATTCTACGGGGAAATGAAGGATTAGAATCCACACTATACACACTTGCATTTCCCTTAAAGTCACCCTGTATCGTAAATACCTGGTCTTTTAAAAGATGAATATCAGAATAATTATTTTTAAAAGTTGCGTTCCCACCAATCTTTATTCCTTCTATCTGTTTCCAATCCATATATAGAATTGCCGCTTCACAATTTTCTATTACTCCACCAGTAAACTGCACATTATTTGCTTTTATTCCGCTAATATGACCATTTTTGACGGGTCCGGTTATAGTACCTCCATCCATTTGTACAATTTTCGCATTAATACAAGCATCTTGGACATTAGACATTTGGGAATTTCCAGCATCTATAAGTGTTCCGCTATGAATCTTCACAGTTCCAGTGCTAGTTCCAGTGCTAGTTGCAATGTGTCCACAATACTTTGTTGAACCAGTTGCTTTAAAAACAGCATTCTGAAATTCTATAGTTCCCTGGAAATAAATCATAGACGCCCTATCTGTTGAAGCCGTATAAATGCCTCCTGTAAAAATTATTTGATTCACTCCGCCTTGGCTACTATCCTTTAAAAGACTGACACTACCCTTGTTAAGTTCCACCTTGAAATTTCCGTTATTAATTATTTCTAATTTCCTACAATTCTTTTTAATATTGATAAAAGGTGTTCTATCAGAACCTTTAGGAGCTGTTGATGCCGTAATATCACCGGCAATATTCAAGGTAACTGGTTCTTCTGTATCTATAATAATTGCACTATCAGGCGTAGTGTAGGCACCACCGTTTAATGTATATGTTCCTCCAGAAGTAATGCTTACACTTCCAGATGTCACCGGATCAATCACCTTAGTTGCAGTTTCCAATTCTTCCGTCATCCCATTAAAATACCCAAACAGCGCTTCCAGCCTACTTACATCCACCAGTCCCTGCTCGTCTTCCGAAAGCAGATCCAGTTTTCCCGCAATATCCTGGGCTTCTGCATACACATCTGTCTGTGCTTGATTCAAGGCGCTTCCTTCTACCGTAGTACCATCTGCCAGGTTCTGAAATTCTTCCACAGTTGGAAGGGCGTTGATACGCTCCTGCAGTTCTTCTACAGATGCCTGGCTCTGGAAGCCAGATTCTACAGGGATATCGCTGCCATTACTGCTAAAAGAAGCAATCTCGTCTGTAAAGCCTTCTTCCATATTCACCATAGCATTTCCATTTTGAATATCTGAAATACCTTGAAAATCTGAAACTTCCTGATTTTCCCCAGCTTCACCATCCCCAGTCACAGGATCTGGTGTGGATCCAAATCCCATGCTCTCACTGTCTCCAAATCCCTGCACGTCCTCTGCCTCAGCCGCCCAGACAAAGGATTCCGGTATCACAGATGTGGTGAGCATTGCGCCTGCCAGGATCGCGGAAAATAGTTTCCGGCTCTTTTTTGCTAATTCGTTTTTCTTCATTTTGTTCCCCCCTCCAAATTCCTGCTTTCTAATCCGTTCCTATGTTTTTCCCACTATTCTATACTATATAAAAGGCACCAAATCCAAAATCCTCTCACTAAAAATGAAAAAATTTAAAATATTTTATTTTTTCCATAGAAAAAACCGCCACATTTCATCTGTGACGGTTTCTAATACTCAAATCCATTTTTTCCCAGAAGCTCTTTCAGACTCTTTTTCCCTCTGTGAACCAGATTTTTAATCTGGCTTTCTGACCTGCCCATGACTTCTGCAGTGCCCTGGTAGCTCATGTCCTCGAAGTAAACCAGGTACAGAGCTTCCTGGTATTCCGGTTTTAGTTCTTCCATAGCTTCATAAAGCTGCTTCTTTCGTTCATTTTCAAACAGGCTTGTCTCAGCCAGAGCCTCCCCCGGCAGCTCGAAAGGAAGTTCTTCCAATCCAATATATACTCTGTGTTTTTTTATCGCATTTCCTGCAAGACGCCTTGCTGTCTTATATAAATAGGCGCGGAAACTGCCATCCTCCGATACCGACCGCCGCCTCACAAACATCTGCGCAAAGGCCTCAATCATCAGATCCTCCGCCTCATGGATATCCTTCACATAACTGTTCAAAAACAGTACCAGCATATCCCCATGCCTATGCACCAACTCATCTGCCGCTGTTTTCTCCCCATTCCAGAAGCGCTCATACAGGACTTCATCTATAATCATATGTTCTCACCCGAATCCCGTAATTTTTCCCAAGCATAAATAATGAAGGACTGTTTAATCAAAATTTATCATACCATATTTTACCACGATTGTCCTGTTTATTTCCAGATATTTCATTTTTTCTGAATAGTCCCAAAGCTAGGGAGGGTGTGACCAAATGAATCACACCCCCTTGTGTAAAACCAATTTCTTCTCCTATCTCAGCAATCGCAAATGCCAGATCAACGCCCTCACGTCCAGTTTTATCTTCCACCTGGATAGAAACCTTGTTCTTTTCCAGAAGTTTTCTGACTTCTGACAGTAATTTTTCATCCTGTCAGCCACTCCGTCCCAGTTCTTCCAGTTCCATGTCATACAATTTTCTTATCATACTGTCCATAATGTTCCGAACCTGCTCTGGTTCCAATTCTCCCTTCTATGAGCATATTTAAACTTTCACACCTTGTTGCAAATTTAAATACACAAAAAAAGAGACCAGAACTCTCATTCCAGTCTCTTCCATTCACATATCCTACCATACTTCTTCAAAAATCTCCGAATGATTGGTACAAAATTGGTACAAACTCTCGAAAATTGGTACAAAGCATAGTGTTATTTTTTGATATTCTTTTATTAATACAGTTTAGCACCAGCCGGGATGTGGTTATCAACCATCAGAAGGTGAAGTTTTTCCTCTCCTTCTTCCTCGTGGATTGCACTGAGAAGCATTCCGCAGGATTCAATTCCCATCATTGCTCTTGGCGGCAGGTTTGTAATTGCGATCAGTGTCTTGCCAACCAGTTCTTCTGGCTCGTAAAATGCGTGGATTCCGCTTAAAATGGTGCGGTCTGTGCCTGTTCCATCATCCAGTGTAAACTGAAGGAGCTTTTTGCTCTTCGGAACTGCAACACACTCTTTAACCTTAACGGCTCTGAAATCTGACTTGCTGAAAGTATCAAAGTCTACATAATCAGTGAACAGCGGCTCAATCTGTACCTTGGAGAAATCAATTTTCTCTTCAACTACAGGTGCAGCCTGTGCTGAATCAGTGCCATTTTTTGACTTTGAGGAAGCCTTGTCAGCATCAAGAGATCTCATTGTCGGGAATTTTTTTGATTTTTCTTCATTACCCTTCGTGATGCTTCGCTGGGCTA
>ENA-ORUQ01002744-ORUQ01002744.1-human-gut-metagenome-genome-assembly--contig:-NODE-2744-length-13327-cov-3.219485_pt1 | contig 13327 bp, 17 predicted proteins | sample MGYA00242081_ERZ509211 | MGnify/ENA primary metagenome ERZ509211 (study PRJEB26280, sample SAMEA2338785) | human gut metagenome | biome: human gut; feature: human-associated habitat; material: faeces...
TTAAAATAAATATAGTCTTTTATTGCATAAACGATAATATGTAGTATTGTATATTTGAATTCATTCCATGTTTTATTCAGCATTGATACTGAGCGGCTGTTCCTGATTATTTAACATTCCCATTTTTGTAAGTAATGATATTGCATCACCCATGCCTGCTACATAGGACATGTCTGCGTATCGTTCATCCCTTGATTCCAGGCATGCAATATAATCATCTACGACTCTTCTGATCACATAAGGTATTTTCAGACTGCTGTAGCGTTCTTCCAGATAATCCAGATCACCGTTGTCCTGCTGAATATACTCATCCGATTCAAATATTTTCTGTCTCCTTTCTCCCATCATTTTTTCGATGTAGTTTGCAATTACAGCTTCGTTTTTGTTTTCCAATTTTTAATCCTCCGTTTGTGCAATAACTATAGGTTTCGCCATTATTCTATAATTCAGGAAGGTATATCGTCAATATGATTCGTCAGACAATTTCTTAGATTTTTCGACAAATCATAGAATCTTCTTTGGTAGATTTTATGTTATTTTTAAAGCATTTCCGATGGTTTTTGTGTGTTTTGATTTTTTATAAAAACAGAGTCGTTTTTTGCTAAGAATTTTCTTTACTTTTCTGTAGTTTTCGAATAATATTGTAGGTATATGCATATCAGAATATGAATAAATATGCATTCCATTTCAGAAGGGAGAGGAACTTATGACAACTTCACACATCTGCATCATGATAGCAATCATTGTTTATCTGGGTGCAATGATCTATGTCGGCTACCTCTGTTCCAAGAAAAATAATGACACATCCGATTTTTATCTGGGTGGACGTAAACTTGGACCATTGGTTACGGCAATGAGTGCAGAGGCTTCCGATATGAGCAGCTGGCTTTTAATGGGACTTCCGGGTCTGGCGTATCTGTCTGGAATCGCTGATGCCGGATGGACTGCGATCGGACTTGCAATTGGAACGTATCTTAACTGGAAGATCGTTGCAAAGAGAATTCGTCTCTACACACATGTAGCAGGCAATTCGATTACATTGCCATCATTCTTCAGCAACCGTTTCAGAGACAACAGACATCTGTTACAGTCGATCGGAGCTATTTTTATCGTTATTTTCTTTATTCCGTATACGGCTTCCGGATCCGCAGCCTGTGGAAAACTTTTCTCCAGCCTTTTTGGAGTAAAATATCTCACAGCAATGATCATCAGTGCCCTTGTTATAGTTGGATATACGACTCTCGGAGGATTTCTTGCCGCATCAACAACGGATTTTATCCAGAGCATCATCATGTCTATTGCACTGATCATCGTATTTTGTTTTGGGGTATCTATAGCAGGAGGTCCTTCGGCGGTTATTGATCATGCGAAATCACTGCCGGGTTATCTGACCATGATGACAACTTATGATCCTGTAAGTGGAACGGAGTCTGCATATCCTGTTATAAATATTGTTTCCATGATGGCCTGGGGACTTGGCTATTTTGGTATGCCGCATATTCTTCTTCGATTTATGGCAATTGAAGATGAAAAGAAACTTTCCTTATCAAGAAGAGTAGCTACTACATGGGTAGTGATCTCACTTGCTGTAGCAGTACTGATCGGTGTGATCGGCCTTGGAATGACAGAAGCAGGCAAACTTGAAATGCTTCAGGGATCTAATTCAGAAACAATCATTGTTAAGATTGCAGATCTTTTGAGTACATATGGCGTTCTTCCGGCACTGCTTGGTGGTACGATCCTTGCGGGAATCCTTGCATCTACCATGTCTACTGCAGATTCACAGCTTCTGGCAGCTTCTTCAGCAGTATCTTCTGACCTTCTCGGAAATATCCTGAAGAAAAAAGCTGACAAGAATGAGAGTATGGTTGCTGACCGTGTTACATTGCTTTTGATCGCAGTCGTAGCGGTTATCATTGCACGTAATCCGGACAGCTCAGTATTTAACATCGTATCTTTTGCGTGGGCTGGATTTGGTGCTGTATTTGGACCGGTTGTATTGTTTGCTTTGTTCTGGAAACGTACGAACTGGCAGGGTGCACTGGCAGGAATGATTTCTGGTGGTGTTATGGTATTTGTATGGAAATACCTTGTACGTCCAAATGTATCTTTCCTGAATTTTTATGAATTACTTCCGGCATTTTTGGTTTCCTGTGCTATGATTGTCATTGTAAGCCTTGCAACAAAGGCTCCGTCAAAAGAGATCATTGATGAATTTGAAACAGTTCAGAAGAGAATGGCCGAGTAATATATAATCAGTTGAAAATATAACAGATAAATAAAAAATGTGAAGTCTTGATAATTAAGACTTCACATTTTTTATGTTTACGCTATCTGCCATATTAAAAATGGACCTGAGGGGAATCGAACCCCTGTCCGAAAGCCTATCCCTTGCGGTGTCTCCCATCACAGTCGCTGTTTTAACATTCCCTTGGCAATACGCCCATCGACAGGCTTATTGCTTCAGTAGCTTCATGATACATCTACCGGGGCAAAGCTTACCCGGCAAGGTTTCTCACATGGTTGACGTCAGATTCCTGAAGTGTGAGTGCATCAGGGCTGACGAGCAGCAATTAGGCTGCTAACGCGTACTGTTCGTCTGCGTTTATATTTAGTTTCCCGGTTGGTACGCAGTCCAGGAGTCTGCGGATGGCTGCCTCAACTTCAAAGCCCCCGTCGAAACCAGTACAAGCCCTGAAAAGGTACGAAAGACAGATAAAAAATCTTCCGGTATTACTGGTGAACAGACGATGCTTTTGTTTTCATTATTTTTTATTATATGAAAGAACATAATGGTTTGTCAAGTGCCGGAAGATTGTTTTGGGCTGATTTTATTAAAAATAAGAAAAAATCTTGACAGCAACAGTTAGAAGATGTAAACTCATGGTAGCCAAAACGAACTAAAGTTACCAAAAACAAAACACAGTAACATGAAACAAACTGACCGGATCAGGAGGAGCGAAAATGGAAGTACTACAAGAAGAAATATATGATCATACATCAGATTCTGCTCAGGAATCCTTCCGTAATCAGCAGTATCAGAGAAGCAGTATGCAGCGAAGCGTTATTGTGGACAGACTCAGACGTGAGGGATGCAGAATTACAAAACAGAGAAAAATCATACTCGATATCATTCTTCAGGAAGAATGCACATGTTGTAAGGAAATTTATTTTCTTGCATCGAAGAAGGATCCGAATATCGGAATGGCAACCATCTACAGAATGATCAATCTTCTGGAAGAGATTGGGGCTTTGAAAAGAAAGAGTGCTTACCGGCTTTGTGATGAGCAGACAGGAGTACCGATCTGTTGTGTACAACTGGATGATCAGACGAACATCCGCCTTGATAATGAAAAGCTTTGTAAAATTATTGAAAAGGGTATGGAATCCTGCGGTTATCTTCAGTCAAGAAGAGTAAGTAAAGTCCTGGTAGAAAGTGGTAACTAACCGCTTTCTGCCGAAAAATATACAATGAAGCGAAATCCTTTAATTTTAGACAATATTGAGAAAATTTCTCATTTGAACAAGTTAGTCTGGACTTTTGGTTTGAGAATTCTATAATATGTGTAATGCCAGAGTGATGAGTTGGTGAAAACGATAAAAAATAAATTATATACAGGAGGAATTTACCATGATTAAACTTGATAAGAAACACAGCGGAGTATTTGCAGCAGGAGTATTATTTGGCACAGCAGGAATTAAACTTCTTTCCAGCAAAGATGCAAAAAAAGTTTACGCAAACTGCACAGCAGCAGTTCTTCGTGCAAAAGACTGCGTAATGAAGACTGTATCTAAAGTTCAGGAAAACGCAGAAGACATTTACGCAGAAGCACAGCAGATCAATGAAGACCGTGCAGCAGCTGAGGAAGTATTTGAAGATACTGCTGAGGAAGAGTCCTTTAAAGAAACAGAAGAAACTGCAGCAGAAGAGGAATAAATAAAAGACACCTGTGGTCAAGCACTGCAGGTGTTTTTATAACTAAAGGTGATGATAATATGAGATTTAAAATAGAACATGAGATCAGAGACAGAGTAAGACTTCATATCTGTCAGAAACGAATGACGTGCAGACAGGCAGATCAGCTGGAATATTTCCTGACAAATCTCGAGGGAGTAACAGCTGCAAAGGTCGTAGAACGAAACCAGGATGCTGTGATCAGCTTTTCCGGAAACAGAGAAGAGATTCTAAAAGCGGTACAGGGATTTTCTTATGAAAAGGCAGAGGCACCGGAGAGCTATCTTCAGAATTCCGGCAGAGAAATGAACGGGGAATACTGGGAAAAAATGGTCAACCATGTGGTACTTCATTATGGAAAGAAAATTTTCCTTCCTCTTCCGATCCGTACATTCCTTACCACACTTAAATCCGTAAAATACATCTGGAAGGGTGTCTGTACACTTGCAAAATGCAGAATCGAGGTACCGGTACTGGATGCAACTGCAATTGGTGTGTCTATCTTAAGAGGTGATTTCAGTACAGCATCTTCCGTCATGTTCCTGCTTGGATTTGGTGAGATACTGGAAGACTGGACGCATAAGAAATCTGTGGATGATCTTGCGCGAAGTATGTCCCTGAATGTAAGTAAAGTATGGCTGGTTACGGACGACACAGAAGTTCAGGTCGGCACAGATACGATCAAACCGGGTGATCGGGTACGTATACATATGGGAACTGTGATTCCGTTTGACGGTGTTGTTACAGATGGAGAGGCAACGGTCAATGAGGCTTCCCTGACAGGTGAATCCATGCCGGTTGCCAAACATACAGAAAGCTATGTTTATGCAGGAACTGTTCTCGAAGAGGGCGAACTTACCATCCGTGTAAAAGAAACATCCGGATCTACCAAGTTCGAAAAGATCGTGACAATGATCGAAGAAACAGAGAAACTGAAATCTGCGGTAGAAAGTAAGGCAGAGCATCTTGCAGACAGCCTTGTTCCGTATACACTTGCCGGAACTGCACTTACCTATGCACTTACCAGAAATGTGACGAAGGCACTGTCTATTCTGATGGTTGACTTCTCATGTGCACTGAAACTTGCCATGCCGATTTCTGTACTTGCAGCAATCCGCGAGGCAAATGCGCATCATATCACGGTAAAAGGCGGCAAGTTCATGGAAGCAGTGGCAGAGGCTGATACAATCGTATTTGATAAGACGGGTACGCTGACAAAAGCGCAGCCGACAGTTGCAGATATAGTATCTTTTAACGGCGACTCCAAAGAAAATCTGCTGAGACTGGCGGCCTGCATGGAAGAACACTTCCCGCATTCTATGGCGAAAGCGGTTATGGACGCTGCGAAAGAACGTGGCCTGACACATGAAGAAATGCACTCAAAAGTTGAATATATCGTGGCACATGGTATTTCTACAACTGTAAACGGACGAAAAGCAATCATTGGAAGCCATCATTTTGTCTTTGAGGATGAGAAATGCGCGATTCCGACAGGAAAAGAAGAGATTTTCAAAAACCTTCCGGAAGAATATTCTCATCTGTATCTTGGTATCGAGGGAGAACTGGCAGCGGTAATCTGTATTGAAGATCCGCTCCGCCCGGAGGGACCGGAGGTAATTAAGGCATTAAGAAAAGCCGGATTTACCCAGATCGTTATGATGACCGGCGACAGTGACCGTACTGCAAAAGCAATCGCAGCGAAAGTTGGTGTCGACAAATATTATTCAGAAGTTCTTCCTGAGGATAAGGCAAAATTTGTAGAAGAAGCAAAAGCACAGGGCCGCAAAGTGTTGATGGTAGGGGATGGTATCAATGATTCACCGGCTCTGTCAGCAGCCGATGTCGGTATTGCAATCAGTGACGGGGCAGAACTTGCAAGAGAAATTGCAGATATCACGATTGGTGCGGATGATCTGAGTGTTATGGTAACACTCAAAGAAATCAGTAATGGTCTGATGGACAAGATCCACAAGAATTACAGGCGTATCGTTGGCATCAACGGAAGTCTGATCGTGCTTGGTGTGACCGGAGTGATCCAGCCGACAATGTCTGCATTGCTTCATAATACATCAACGCTTTTGATTGGCATGGATTCCATGAAATCTGTACTTTGATCCGATAATAAACTATAAAAAGTTAATCACAAAAAACTCTTGACAGCACGCGGAAAATATTGTACTATCATACCAGTTAGAAACAACTAACAGATAATAAATTTACGGGTATGGAAACATATCCGTAAATTTAAAACCGATAGTTAGATAAAACTAATTTACAAGGGGATCTGAGGATGTTAGAAGCTGAAATCATAGCACACTGCGCGCCTACGCTGGCAGGAATCAAAACTGCAAACATGTTTACTTACACACCTGGGAACAGGGATGATCTTCAAAAAGAAATTGAAGAGGAAAATGAAAAACTGAATAACAGAGGCGTTTTTGTGGAAGTACTCAGAAGAAGCGAGCATAAAGCACTTGTTTATGTATATCGTAAGAAAAGACTGCAGCAGGATTTAAGCTGTGAGGGTGCATGCACTTTGCTGAAAAACTGTGGTTATGAGTGTCAGGAAGCTGACTGCTGTATCCGAAAGCTACAGGAGCGCTTCTTTGAAAATGAATGTTTTCCTCATGAAGTAGGTTTGTTTCTTGGATATCCGCTGGATGATGTGACAGGTTTTATCGAACAGAAGGGTAAAAATTATAAGTGTTGCGGCATCTGGAAAGTATACGGGGATGAACAGCAGACCCGGATCCTTTTCCGTAAATTGAAGAGATGCTCGGAAATCTACAGACGTTTGTTTGCAGACGGACGCTCGATCCTTCAGTTGACCGTTGCAGCATAAAGAAGAAAGGATAAGGTAAAGTAAGATGAGTAAAGTAGCAGTAGTTTATTGGAGTTCCACGGGAAACACAGAATCTATGGCAAATGCTGTTGCAGAAGGTGCAAAGGCAGCAGGCGCAGAAGTAACTGCTTTTGAAGCTTCCGATTTCTCCGCTGATAAAATGGATGAGTTTGATGCAATCGCATTTGGCTGTCCGGCTATGGGCGATGAAGTTCTTGAGGAAGACGAATTTGAACCAATGTTCAGCTCCTGCGAAGCAAAGCTTTCCGGCAAAAAACTCGGACTTTTCGGTTCCTATGGATGGGGAGACGGAGAATGGATGCATGATTGGGAAGAAAAATGCAAAGAAGACGGTGCAGTTCTTGTATCCGACGGTGTCATTTGCCAGGAAGAACCAGATGACGATGCAGTAGAAAGCTGCAAAGCACTTGGCAAGGCACTTGCATAATCTTATAAAACTGAATATAACGATGCGAGAAGAAGTCGGGAACCGGTGTCAGGTTTCCGACTTTTTGACGAAATGCCTGAAATTTCCGTAATACGTTCACAAAACCTACATAAATCTCTGCTAATATAAAGAAAAAGTAAAACTGTTGATGGAGGTAGGAATAATGGAAGCCCCGAAGATTCTTGTAGTAGATGATGAAAGCCGTATGCGCAAGCTGGTAAAAGATTTCCTTGAGAAGAAAAATTTTCACGTACTGGAAGCCGGTGACGGTGAAGAGGCAATGGACATTTTTTATAAAGAAAAAGATATCGCGCTGTTGATACTTGATGTAATGATGCCGAAGATGGATGGATGGGAGGTGTGCCGTGAAATCCGCAAAAACTCCAAAGTGCCGATCATTATGCTGACAGCCAGAGGAGATGAGCGGGATGAACTTCTCGGATTTGAACTGGGCGTGGATGAATATATTTCAAAGCCGTTCAGTCCGAAAATCCTTGTTGCACGCGTGGAGGCAATCCTTCGAAGAACCGGTCAGGATGCCGGTAATGATGTACTTGCCGCCGGAGGAATTGTAATCGATAAATCTGCACATCAGGCTACCGTAGATGGCAGGCAGATGGAACTGAGTTTCAAAGAATTTGAACTTCTGACATATTTCCTTGAAAATCAGGGAATTGCCCTTTCCAGAGAGAAAATCCTAAATTCTGTGTGGAACTATGATTATTTTGGCGATGCACGTACTATTGACACGCATGTCAAAAAATTGCGAAGCAAAATGGGCGATAAAGGAGAATACATTAAGACTGTCTGGGGAATGGGATACAAATTTGAGGTAGATGCACAATGAAAAAACCACAGAGATCTGGTGTGAAAGAAAAAAAGAAAAAATTTCACCAACTGCGCCTGCAGATCTCCGTCTGGTTTAGCGGGCTTCTGCTTCTTTCCATGGTCATAACAACCGTGATCAACGGTCTCTTTCTGGAGCACTATTACATCAGCAAAAAAACGGAGGTGCTGCAGGATGCGGTCAGGAATCTGGAGGATCTTAAAGTTGAAACTGCATCGGACGGAAGCAGCAGTGCAGAAGTTTCAGATGCAATGTTTAAGGACAGCTCCGAAAATAACCTGACCTGGATCGTGATTACTGCGGACGGACAGACCGTATGTGCAGCAGGAAGCAACGAGGATCTTCTGGAGGCGCGGCTGGTAGGATATGTGTATGATCTTGATAAGAAGAAAGACCATGCAAAAGTGATTCAGCAGAATGATAGTTATGTGATCCAGCAGGTGAGTGACCGCTTTGCCGGCATGGAATACGTGGAAAGCTGGGGCGAGATGGATAACGGCTGTTATTTCCTGATTCGTACACCGCTGGAAAGCATTCGGGAGAGCGTTTCCATATCCAATAAATTCTATTTCTATGTCGGCATTATGATCATTGTCATCAGTGGCCTTGTAATCTGGTTTGTGACGAAGCGCATCACACGTCCGATCAGTGAATTGACGCTTCTTTCTACGAAGATGAGTGATCTGGATTTTGAAGCGAAATATCAGAGTCATTCCGGCAATGAAATCGATGAACTGGGCGAGAATTTTAACCGGATGTCAGAACAGCTTGAAAAGACAATTTCCGAACTGAAATCCGCGAACAATCAGCTTCAGAAAGATATTGAGAACAAAGAACGAATCGATCAGATGAGACAGGAGTTTCTGAATAATGTATCTCATGAGTTAAAGACACCGATCGCGCTGGTACAGGGTTATGCAGAAGGTCTGAAAGAAAATATTTCCGAAGATCTGGAGAGCAGGGAATTTTACTGTGATGTCATTATGGATGAAGCCGGTAAGATGAACAAACTTGTCCGTAATCTTCTCACTTTGAATCAGCTGGAATCCGGAAGGGATGAGATGACGGTAGAGCGCTTTGATATTGTGAGCGTAATCCGTGGTGTCCTGCAGTCGATGGATATCATGATCCAGCAAAAAGAAGCGAAAGTAAGCTTCAATGCTGATAAGCCGGTTTATGTATGGGCAGATGAATTCAAGATTGAAGAAGTTGTAACGAACTATACAAGTAATGCACTGAATCATCTGGATGGAGAAAAAGAAATTGAGATTCGTGTATTTACGGAAGGCGACCATGTGAAAGTTACTGTATTTAATACAGGTAGGCCGATACCGGAAGCAGATGTCCCGAATCTCTGGAACAAGTTCTACAAGGTAGATAAGGCAAGAACGAGAGAGTACGGCGGAAGTGGTATTGGTCTGTCGATTGTCAAGGCAATCATGGAAGGACTCCATCAGCAATACGGTGTCAAAAACTATGACAATGGTGTTGAATTCTGGTTCACATTAGATAAGAAGAATCAGTAAAACCGTACAAAATGGGACAGATGTGAAGAAATAGCTTTGCATCTGTCTTTTTTTGGGGTATACTTGTAAATATTCGATAAAGACAGGGTGTGAGAGACAATGATTGGAATTATTGACTATTATCGCTATCTCTTCTCAAAAATACAGTAAGATCAATACTTTTAAGACGTTAAAAACTGTATTTTTTGATTTTACTAATTATATACTAATTAATTTGCCCCGAATGCACAATGAAGTTTTGATAACGACAACATAATAGAAAAAGTGGAAGATGCATAAAAACAAAATTGAACATAGACATAAGCTCTTTAACAATGCTAGTTGTTAGAGGGCTTATTTTTATGCTCAAAATGTACATAAATAATCTAAAAAATGTAACGCTATCATTTGAAATCTTTTTTGAAAGGGGTTACGAATGGTGGCAGGCAAATTGATGTGTCCTAAATGCGATTGTAATTTGAAACGGTATGATTGTGTAAAAAGGATCATTCGACACGAAGGTGGAAAGAAAGAATATATTTTAGTAGAACGGTATCAATGTCCAAGATGCAAGAGCATCCACCGAATACTTCCAAATAATTTGTATCCATATAAGCAATATGAAGTCGACATAATAGATGGCGTTATTGAAGAATTAATAGATTCGTCAATACTCGGATATGAAGATTATCCAAGTGAAGCCACAATGAAACGATGGAAACGACAAATGGTGGGAAATATTTCCACTGAGGTTGTTTTAACAAAAGATGAATCTTAACTTAGAATAAAATTACCGCCGGTAATAAATGCAAAGGAGATTTATATGGGAACAACATTAAGAGCGGAATTATCAGAGAAAAATCCATATTGGATTGAGAAACATAGATATTACGAATTAAAACACTTTTGTTTACAATATCCCATTTGGAAGAAGATTTATCGATCATTGGATGGATTTTCAGGTCATTCTACAAGTTTTACCACCATGGTTGTTAGTAGCACATTAGGTGATCCAACAGCAAGGATAGGAATCGCAAAAACTTATTATTCAGATAGGATAAAGATGATTGAACGAACAGCAATGCAGACCGATTCGTCCCTTGGCATTTATATTCTGAACGGTGTAACAGAGGGGTGGTCTTATGACATTCTTAAAGCTAGATTAGAAATCCCATGTTGCAAGGATACATATTACGAATTGTACAGACGTTTCTTCTGGCTATTGAATAAAGTGAGAGGATAATTCTTCGCAAAAATTACAAGTTATATTATGAAAAGAATAATTTTGGAGGTATGATTATGAAAATGAGATTAATGACACCAGAAGCGATTAAAGAAATTGAAAGTTTGATTCCAGATCATGAAGAGGCACTTATGCGATGGGGAGCTCAGATGTATCGAGAAGGCATTGTAAAAGGAGCTATTTTCACCGGTATTGGAATGACATTAGGAATAGTTGCAGGTGCGGTAAAAGAACTTTATTTTGATACCAGAAAGAAGAATAGTAATAACGAAGATGAGTCCTAACAAGGGCTCTTTCTTTTTATCCTAGATTAAAAACCGGACGGAGGTTACCGGAAAAGATGTTATTTTGATATCTGAAAAATTGCCGGGTGGAGATTTTTTGAAAAACAATTTGGAAGGAGGTGTCGTATGGAGCTGGTTGTTGCATTGGTTATTGGCATTCTTATAGGGATTAGCATTGCTAAGTTTGCATTTCGAGATATACCCATTGGTTCACTCAGAGTAGATCAATCTGATCCGGACAGCGGACCTTATTTATTTCTCGAATTAAGTCCCGGTGGGGCTGACGAAATTTATAAGAAAAAATATGTTTCTCTCCGGGTAGATCTAAAAAATTATATTTCGCAGAAATAGCAAGTCCTATTATGGAAACCAATAATTTAGCTGAAAGGAGAAAACGAAATGGATGACAGAAACATTGAGGAATTATTGAGTGAGGAAATTGCGAAACAGATTCAGGCATTATCTGGATTTGAAGCCGGAAGTAAAGAAAAATCAGCGGCGATTGATGATTTGGTACAGCTTTACAAGCTTAGAATCGAAGAGAACAAGAGTATGTGGGATGCAGACGAAAAATACAATTCTCGTATTGCTGATAACGAAGCAAAAGAGCGAGAAGAGGAAATCAAACGTCAACAGATCGCAGAACAGGTTAAAGATCGATATTTCAGAGCTGGTATAGCTGGAGCTGAACTCATCTTACCGTTGATATTCTATGGCATCTGGATGAATAAAGGGTTTAGATTTGAAGAAACAGGAACAATTTCATCACAGGTATTCAGAGGTTTAATCAACCGTTTCAGACCTACTAAGAAATAAAACGGAGATTCCAAACGTTGAGGACGAATAACACAAGTCCTCTTCGTTTTTTGCGTGAAAATTACATATCGTATTATGAAAGGAGATGATTTACATGGGAAAAATCTATATTGAAGTACCAACAAATGCAAATGAGGTTATGGTGGGAATACCGTATAGGAACGATGAACTATTAGGAAAAATTCATCTGATTTTTACAGAATTGAAGGAATCCAAAGTTCGTATCGTAACTGTTCGTACGAATGACACTGATGATGAGTCGAAATGGATGATTCAAAGTCAGATGGTAACGAATAAAAACATGCGAACTGTGAAATTTGAATATAATTTTGGAGATGATGAAGAGACAATAATTCATGTTTCTATGCAGATAATGTTTTCCAAAACCGTCAGATGCGTAATAGTTGATTGGTAGATTTCAACGGAGATGCTTACGAAAATGGTTGCATCTCCTTTTCTTTTTACGTGAAATTTACAAGGGCTATTATGAGAGAATAAAGCTTTATCTCTTGTACAAATAAACTTTAGTTTGTATACTTATACTACGGTATACGGCTAAACAATTTTGAAAGGAGATATTTAGCTATGAAGAGTTTTTTTAACGAGAAACAGAAAAAGGCAATGGAAAACGGAGAGTATATTTGCTCTGAGTGTGGAAGAGTAATGGAGTTTGAAGACGAGTGGGAAGAAACATTAGTATGCCCACATTGTGGTCACAGCGTAGATTTAGAGGAATATGGCTGTGAAGGAGATGAGAAGTACGAGAACTTATATCCGACTAGAGAAGAATTACTTGGAGAATCCGACGATTAAAATCATAAGCTAAAAGGAGAAGGGTCTTAGAGAGATCTAAGGCTCTTTTCTTTTTGTGCAGGAGAAACAGATGCGGTATCATTATCAAAAGCCGGACATTTACAGGTCTATGTACGGAGAAACATATATTTGTAATCACCCTGTATATGATCGGTGTACTTTATTTAAAATCGGACAAAATGGTTTAGCAGTTATACAACAGAGATTTAATCCACATACGAAGACTACTTGGTGGGGAGAAGTTGACACATGGCTGACGGATGCTTTGTATCTTCATCCAGGATTCAAGAAATATTTTGACAGTCGATGCGGAAAGTGTATGGACGGTTTATATCCTACAGTGACAATCAGACAGATTATGTGGGCTTTGAAAATGAAGCCTATACAGCGACAGAGATGGGAAACTTGCTTTGATCGAAGAGAAATTTAGCGAAAATTACATTGTGCATTATGAAAGGAGTGATATTTATGACAGAAACCGATAGAAAAATTAAAGCATTGGGATACGAGGTTCGTGTGTGTGATTTAATGTGTAACTATATTGTTTACGAGAATAAAAAAGATGACGAAGAGG
>ENA-ORUQ01002749-ORUQ01002749.1-human-gut-metagenome-genome-assembly--contig:-NODE-2749-length-13305-cov-3.314491_pt1 | contig 13305 bp, 14 predicted proteins | sample MGYA00242081_ERZ509211 | MGnify/ENA primary metagenome ERZ509211 (study PRJEB26280, sample SAMEA2338785) | human gut metagenome | biome: human gut; feature: human-associated habitat; material: faeces...
AATTGCCAAATATCCGGCAGTTACCCGTGACTTAAGTATGGTTGTTCCGAAACATATTCTTGCAGGACAGATCGAAGATGTTCTGGAGCAGAGAGGCGGCAAGATCCTGGAGTCTTATCAGCTCTTTGATATCTATGAGGGTGCTCAGATCAAACCAGGATACAAATCCATGGCTTATTCTGTTGTATTCCGTGATCATGAAAAAACTCTGGAAGAGGCTGAAATCACAGCGACCATGAAGAAAATCCTGAATGGTCTGACAGCACTGGGAATCGAGCTGAGAAGCTGATGAAATTATATATTGTGAGACACGGCGAGACCGTGTGGAACAGGCATCATAAGGTACAGGGCGTGGCGGATATCCCGCTTGCTGAAAATGGAATCCTTCTTGCAGAGAAGACAGGGGAAGCATTAAAAAATGTTTCCTTTGATCTCTGTATTACCAGTCCGCTGGTGAGAGCCAGAAAGACTGCAGAATTAATCCTTGCAAAACAGGCGCATAAAGTACCTGTAAAAGAGGATATAAGGATCCGGGAAATTAATTTCGGTGTGCTGGAAGGCGTTGTGTGCATGAACGATGCACGCGAATATCTGGATCCGCAGATGAAGAAGTTTTTTACAGATCCATGGAATTTTGACCGCCCAAAGGATGGTGAAAGTATTAGGGATGTTCTTGCACGGACAAAAGAGTTCTGGGAGGAGCTCATCCATAACCCAAAACTTCAGGACAAGACGATCCTGATCGCATCTCATGGATGTGCAGTAAGGGCACTCCTTCATAATGTGTACAAAGACCATGAGGATTTCTGGCATGGTTTTGTACCCCCGAACTGCAGTGTGAACGTGGTTGAGGTGACAGACGGACAGGCCGTTCTTCTGGAAGATGATAAAGTATATGCATAAGAAACAGATGACAGGCAGTTCCTTTACAGGAGCTGTCTGTTTTTGTGTTTATGAATTCTTTGTGAAGGGCGGGTAAAGTGGAGAAAACAGCTTGTTCGCAAAAATATGATATGATATCATAAAAACAGGCAAAAATACTCTAAGGAGGTCGGCTATGAAGAAAAAAATCGTGAATGTTGTATTGTTTCTGGCTGTGCTTGCGGCAGCACTTGGAATGACTTTTTATGTAGGAAACAATGCGATGAGCGTATTGCTCTATAACTTTGTTTTTCTTGGTATTATAGCAGTGGTTTATGTCGTCGGACTGTTCGGAGGAATGTTCCGGATGAACAGACTTGCACAGTCGCTTGGAGACGCGGCACAGGAACTGGAAGATATGTTCAAGATGCCGGGAAGAGTTGCTCCGGACAAGATTGAATCCATGAACGGGATTTTCCATAACCACTATCTGGATGCGAAAATGAAGGCATTTACAGATGGGATTGCGAAGAGCCAGGAAGGAATTGTGGACATCGAGGAATATATCAATGAAGAAGACCTGGATCTTCATATCCACAAGAAACTTCTGGAAATGGCACCGGACCTTTTTACCAGTATCGGTATTCTTGGCACATTCGTGGGCCTGGTATGGGGACTCAAAGATTTTCAGCCGGCGAACTACGAAGCAATGACCAGTTCAGTTTCTTCGCTGGTAGATGGTATTAAGGTTGCGTTCCTTACTTCAATCTATGGTATTGCATTTTCTATTGTTTATACTTCGGGAATGAAGAGCGAATATTCCGCTCTTACGGAGAATCTTCAACTGTTTCTGGATAAATTCCATACATATGTGATGCCAAGTGCAGAGACAGAATCCATGAATCTTCTGGTTGCAAGTCAGAAGAATCAGACTGCTGCCATGAACCAGATGGCAGAACAGTTTTCTGTAAAAATGGCAGACAGTTTTGAAAAAGTCATTACTCCGACGTTCAAGAAGATGAATGACTCTTTGGATACACTGGTCTCTTCTGTGACGAAATGTCAGGAAGACGCAGTTAAAGAAATTCTGGATGCTTTTCTGAAAGAGATGAACACATCTTTTGAAATACAGTTCGCAGATTTTGGAAAGGCACTTACACAGCTGAAAGATGCACAGACAGATAATACCAATTATACGACAAATCTGTATCAGGCGATGAGTAAACAGCTCAGTGACGCATATGTGGAGCATGAGCAGACAATGAAAAAAATGATCGAAGAATCCACTGGTCTTCAGAAAGAATACATTACGGCTGCGAACCGTATCCTGCTGGACAACCAGACGATTCAGAAACAGCAGCAGGCAGATTATCAGCATCTTGCAGATTATCTCAAAGAAGCAGAGATGTCATCTGCCAAGTTCTGGGTTGCATGTAACCAGACCATGCAGAAATATGTTGAAGCTGCGGCACAGGGAATGGAACGTATTTCTGCGGCCGGAAAGAGCAATGCAGATGTTGCGGCTGCAAACCGTCAGGTAGTAGAAGAATTTGATCAGAAACTTCAGGAGTTTGCTCAGTATCAGAAGTTATCCTGTAAGACAATGGAACAGGTTCGTCGTCTTCTGACGGACATTTCAGCAGCGGGAAGCAGTGACCGGGTTCAGCTGACAGCAGGACGCAATTTACAGAAAGAATCACTTGAGAAGCTTCAGGAAACCATGCAGACACAGAGCGAGATGCAGCAGGAACTTCTGGAAGAAATCTCCAAAAACATCAGAGAACTTTCCAAAGGAGTTCAGAAAGGCAAATTCGGTTTGTTTAGGTAAGAGGAGAAACAGATGCGCAGAAAGAAAAAATCAGAGAACAATGGATTTAATGTCTGGCGTTCTTATTCCGATATGATGGCAGGGGTGCTTCTGCTTTTTGTGCTGATCATGTGTGTGACTCTTTTTCAGGCGCAGAAAAGCTATAATGAAAGTCTTCAGGAAAGAGATGAAAAAATCGCTCTTCAGGAAGAATACACACAGGAACTGCTGGATAAACAGAATGCGCTGGACAAAAAAGATGAGACACTGCAGAATCAGGATGCTCAGTTAAAAACCCAGGATGAAAAACTTGCAGAGCAGGAACAACAGCTTGCAGCACTCGCTGCCAAACTGAAAGAGCAGGAATCTACACTGAATGCACAGCAGTCGGCATTGGACGAAAAGACCGCGCAGTTAAAAGATCAGCAGGCGCAGATCGACCAGATCATCGGTGTGAAGGCAGACGTAATTGAGGCACTGAAAAATGAATTTTCCAAAAATAATATTAATGTAGATATTGATGCACAGACTGGTGCGCTGACACTGGAAGCAAGTGTTATGTTTGACTATGATCAGGCAGAACTGACAGATGCCGGTAAACAGGCTCTGGAGCAGATCCTTCCGATTTACTGTAAGGTACTTCTTCAGGATGATTATATGAAATATCTTGCAGAGATCATCATTGATGGATATACAGATACAGATGGTGACTACAGCTATAACCTGCAGCTTTCCCAGCAGAGATCACTGGCAGTGGCTCAGTACCTTCTTGACATTCAGGGAAACTTTCTGGATGCCACGCAGTCACAGAATCTGGAAAAATATCTCACAGTCAATGGGCATTCCATGGCAAATCCGGTTCTTGATGCAAACGGAAATGTAGATAAGGATGCTTCCAGACGAGTGGAGGTTAAATTCCGGCTGAAAGATGAAGAAATGATCGATGAACTGAATCAGCTTCTTAGCAGTAATGATGATACTACTGCGGATAACAGTGCATCTACGGATACAATGACTGCAGAAAACACGGAAAACAACTAAAAAACTGCTTGCAATGGATCAGAATGTATAGTATAATCAATACCGTTGTAAAAAAAGATGGTCCTCTGTTACAGTTCAATGTATTAAGAACATCCAGATAAGAATAGGAGAAAATAAAATGAACGACATCATTAAAAACATCGAGTCTGCTCAGTTAAAAGCAGAAGTACCGGAATTCCGTGTAGGTGACACAGTAAGAGTACACGCACTGATCAAAGAAGGAAACCGCGAAAGAATTCAGATCTTCGAGGGAACAGTTCTTAAAAGACAGGGTGGAAGCACCAGAGAAACTTTCACAGTAAGAAAGAGCTCCAATGGTGTAGGCGTTGAGAAAACATGGCCGCTTCATTCCCCACACGTTGTTAAAGTAGAAGTTATCCGTCATGGTAAAGTTCGCCGTGCTAAGCTGAACTATCTGAGAGATCGTGTAGGTAAAGCTGCTAAAGTTAAAGAACGCGTTAGATAAGAAAATTTCAAAGGTTTCAGAAGCAGGGACAATAACGACAGCTATTGTCCCTCTTTTTGCATTGCATATTGGGGAGGCGCCGGTGGCGCATTCGCTGATTATATTGTGATTCCATTATGGGAGAATGAATATGGATATAAAAAACTGGAAACAAAGTCCAAAAATTCAGGAAGCAAAAGAAAAACTGGAAGACGAAAAAGTACGCGGTTTTATGCGGTGGGGTTTTGAAATTGTTGTGACACTGGTACTGGCTGCTATGGTTGGCATTATGCTGTTTCAGACAGTGACGATGCAGGAAAGTTCTATGGAACCGACGATTGCGGTAGGTGACCGTTTTTTTATAAACCGTGTGGTATATAAATTTTCTTCCCCCAAAAGAGGAGATCTGATCGTGTTTCGAACGAACGCCAGTGATGATGCAGCACTGCATATCCGGCGTGTGATCGGACTTCCGGGAGAAACCATCCAGATTTCGGGTGGACGAATCCTGATAGATGGGGAAGCATATAAAGAGGGCAAAGATTTTCCTATGATCAGTAATCCGGGACTTGCATCCAGCTCTATCACACTGGAATCCGGTGAATATTTTGTTCTTGGAGATAACCGGAATAACAGTGAAGACAGCCGTTATGCAGATATCGGTATGATAAAGAAACGTTATATCGCAGGAAAAATCTGGTTTACGTGTGCGCCCTTTGAAAAACTGGGATTTACGAAAGGTTAGGTAATATATGAACGTACAGTGGTATCCGGGTCATATGACCAAAGCAAAGAGACAGATGCAGGAAGACCTGAAGCTGATAGACCTGATTATAGAGCTGGTAGATGCCAGAGTGCCGCTTTCCAGCAGAAATCCAGACATTGATCAGCTCGGACAGAACAAATCACGTCTGATTCTTCTGAATAAGGCGGATCTTGCAGATGAGAGACAGAATGAGGCATGGAAAGAGTATTTTCAGAGTAAAGGTTTTCATGTAGTAAAAGTGGATTCCAGAAATGGAGCCGGCATGAAGACCATACAGAATGTGATTCAGGAAGCATGTAAAGAGAAAATCGAACGCGACCGCAGAAGAGGAATCAAAAATCGACCGATTCGTGCCATGGTTGCGGGAATCCCAAATGTGGGAAAATCTACTTTCATTAATACTTTTGCAGGTAAAGCCTGTGCAAAGACCGGCAACAGACCGGGTGTTACAAAGGGAAAACAGTGGATCCGTCTGAATAAAAATGTAGAACTTCTGGATACACCGGGAATCCTCTGGCCTAAATTTGAGGATCAGGAAGTTGGAATCCGTCTGGCATTTGTCGGTTCGATCAAAGACGATATTCTGAATATGGAAGAACTGGCATTAAAGTTGATCGACTATCTGAAAGAGCGTTATACAGGACTTCTTGAGAAACGCTATGGCATTTCTGAGGAGGGAAATGCCGTGGAAATCCTTGGTGAGATCGCAAAAGCGCGTGGCTGCCTCAAAAAAGGGGAAGAGCTTGATTATACAAAGGCATCCGGGCTGTTGTTTGATGATTTTCGAAGCGGAAAGATCGGACGTATCACTCTGGAGTGGGCAGAGCAGGAGAAAAACTGATGAAAAAGATCGGTGAAATAAAAGATGAATTTACAGCGGCGAAAGAAGCTGACTGGCAGAGCATGTGTAACCAGTACCGTGAAGATTCCAGAAGTGGTGTGCAGAAACTGATTTTGCAGTACGAAAAGAAAATAAAGGCACTGGAAGCAGAGAAACTCCGCATGGAACAGATGATGCAGTATGAGCATAAATACGAACATCTGGGATATCTCTGTGGGATCGATGAGGTCGGCAGAGGTCCACTGGCGGGACCGGTAGTAGCATGCGCGGTAATTCTTCCGGCGAATCATCAGATTTTATATCTGAATGATTCGAAGAAGCTTACAGCACATAAAAGAGAAGAACTGTATGACGTGATTCTTCGGGAAGCGGTAGCTGTTGGCATAGGCATGGTCGGACCGGCGAAGATTGACGAGATCAATATTTTGCAGGCAACCTATGAAGCCATGCGTCAGGCAATAAGCAAGCTGAAAGTTGCGCCACAGCTTCTTCTGAATGATGCAGTTACGATTCCGGGAGTCGAGATTCCACAGGTACCGATCATAAAAGGTGATGCTAAAAGTGCTTCTATTGCAGCGGCAAGTATTGTGGCGAAGGTTACGAGAGACCGTCTGATGGTTGAATACGACAAAACACTGCCGGGATATGGTTTTGCATCCAATAAAGGTTATGGCTCGACAGAGCACATTGAAGCATTGAAGAAATTTGGACCGACACCGATCCATCGGACAACCTTTATCAAAAACTTTGTGTGACAGCAAAGTTGCGTTATAATGTCATAAAATATAGTACGAAAGATACCGACATAAAAGCAGAAAAGAGTGTTTTGTATCAATAAAAGAAAAACGGGCAGTCGCTATGAGGAACAGGCGGCTGCCTTTCTGGAAAAACAGGGACTGTTGGTGATTGAGAAGAACTTTCGCTGCAAGAGCGGAGAAATCGATCTGATAGCCAGAGACGGGAGATACCTGGTGTTTGTCGAAGTAAAATACCGAAGTTCCGGTAGTAATGGGTATGCGGCAGCAGCAGTAGACTGGCACAAACAGAAACGGATCAGTCGTGCAGCAAGTTATTTTCTGATTCGTTATGGGTATCAGGAGCCGCCATGCAGATTTGATGTAGTTGCAATTGACGGAGAACAGATTCAGTGGATCAAAAATGCATTTGATTATTGCGATTGACAAAAGAGAGGACGAATGGGATGACGAAAATCAGATGGCATGAGGGAACTGCCTCGCATATGCAGATAAAAGAAAATAAAGGTGTGACATGGCTTACATATCCGGCATTTGAGCAGTTTACAGATATTGTGCATGGATTCAGCACAAGGCTGGGCGGAGTAAGTGAGGGGATTTATGCATCCATGAATCTCAGCTTTACACGTGGAGACGAGGATGCTGCTGTTCATGAAAATTACAGGAGATTTGCGGCGGCACTTGGCTTTTCAGAAAAAGACATCGTGACTTCGGATCAGACGCATACGGCAAATGTACGTATCATTACAGATGAAGACCGTGGAAATGGGATTACGAAACCGCGACCGTACACGGATGTAGATGGCATGATCACGAATGTGCGTGGACTGGTTCTGGCGACATTTTATGCGGATTGTGTACCGCTGTATTTCGTTGATCCGGTACATCATGCAATCGGTTTGTCTCATTCCGGATGGAGGGGAACTGTTGCAAAAATCGGTGCAGTTACGATGAGGAAAATGCAGGAAACATATGGCACAGATCCGGCTGATGTGTATGCGGCCATTGGACCGTCTATCTGCCAGGAGTGCTATGAGGTCAGTGAAGATGTGATACTGGAATTCAAGAAATCTTTTGCGCTGGAACACTGGGAAAAGCTTTTTTATAAGAAGGAAAACGGAAAATATCAGTTAAATCTCTGGGAAGCAAATAAGACTATTTTTACGGAAGCAGGCATCACGGAGAATCACATTTCAATGCCGGGAATTTGTACCTGCTGCAATCCGGAATTTTTGTTTTCTCATCGTGCATCGCATGGCAAAAGAGGAAATCTTGGGGCATTTCTCGGATTAAAATAGAGAAAATGATGCAATGTATCTGAATAATACAGTAAAAATGGGAGTTCGCATAATGCGAACTCCCATTGAATTTAGCGGTTATTTACTTTTTCCATAAGGTCCATGATCTTTTCGTTGCTGGAACGAACCTTTTCTACGGAAACATCATGATTGATGATGTCAATAATACTTGCAAGGTATTTGCTCATATTTGCTTCAATGTAGTAAGGTTTTGTCAGAAGCTCCGGCAGACGGTAGTTGAGGTTGGTAGTAATGACTTTGTCAATCCAGCCCTTTTCATAGTACTCATCAAATTTGTCGAGACCATCTGTGAACAGGCCGTATGTGGTGCAGATGAATACACGTTTTGCGTGGCGCTCTTTGATCTGCTTTGCAACATCCAGCATACTTTCGCCGGAAGAAATCATATCATCGATGATAACAACATCTTTGCCTTCTACGGAATCACCCAGAAATTCGTGTGCAACGATTGGGTTCTTACCGTTTATAACAGTAGAGTAGTCACGACGTTTGTAGAACATACCCATGTCTACACCGAGGATGTTGGAGAAGTACACGGCTCTTGACATAGCGCCTTCATCCGGGCTGATGATCATCAGATGATCATTGTCCAGTCTGAAATCGTTGACTTCTTTTACCAGGGCTTTCAGGAACTGATAAGTCGGGAAAAAGTTATCAAAGCCGTCCAGAGGAATTGCATTCTGAACACGTGGGTCATGTGCATCAAAGGTAATGAAGTTGGAGACACCCATATCTCTTAATTCCTGAAGCATCAGTGCACAGTCAAGAGACTCTCTCTTGGTACGACGGTGCTGACGGCCTTCATAAAGGAATGGCATGATGACATTGATTCTGTGTGCTTTACCGGTAGCAGCAGAAATGATGCGTTTCAGATCCTGATAATGGTTATCCGGAGACATATGGTTCTCATGACCGCAGACTTTATAAGTAAGGCTGTAGTTTGTGATATCAACCATGATAAAAAGATCCGTACCACGAACAGATTCTTTGATGTATCCTTTACCTTCACCTGTACCGAAACGGATGATCTCGGAATCAACCAGGAAAGAAGGAAGGCTGTAACCCTGTGGAATCGTACTTGGCTTTTTCTTTGCTGCAAGTTCTTTACGGAATTTTACAAGTTTCTTGTCAACCTCCTTCGCCAGATCCTGACATCCTGCAAGTGCTACGATACGAATCGGAGCAGTTGGAGTTGATTTTTCAAGTAACTCTATATTTGGCATAATATTCCTCCTAGGTATAGTTTTCAAACTGAGTCCTAATACATTTATAACATTTGCCCTAAATCCCGTCAAGGAATTTATTGATTTTTCACTACAGAATTGTTATAGTAATGTTATCTGGGGTATTTTGCACTCTTTGGTGCAAACACAGATATGGTAAGGTTAGAAAGGATTTATATGAAGAAAAAGAAACATGTGATTTCCAGGGTTCTTCCGGGAAGTATCGGTGAGGAACTGGAACTGGAACCGGGAGATATACTGGCAGAGATCAATCACCAGCTGGTGGAGGATGTCTTTGACTATCGTTATCTCATGAATGATGAATATATAGAACTTCTGATAGAAAAAGCCAATGGTGAACTCTGGGAACTTGAAGTTGAGAAGGATTACGATGAAGATCTTGGAATCGAATTCGAGAATGGCCTGATGGATGATTACCGTTCCTGCAGCAATCACTGTATGTTCTGCTTTATCGATCAGATGCCGCCAGGCATGAGAGAAACACTGTATTTCAAGGATGATGATTCCAGGCTTTCTTTTCTGCAGGGAAATTATGTTACACTGACGAATATGAGTCAGGAAGATATTGAACGTGTGATCAAATATCACCTTTCGCCTATCAATGTGTCTTTTCAGGCAATGAATCCGCAGCTTCGCTGCAAAATGCTGCATAATCGTTTTGCAGGAGATGCACTGAAAAAGGTAGATCAGCTTTATGAAGCGGGAATTACCATGAACGGGCAGATTGTTCTGTGCAAAGGTGTGAATGATGGAGAAGAACTGGAATACAGCCTTCAGAAAATGTCTGAATATGCACCGGTACTTCAGAGCGTATCTGTTGTTCCGGTAGGGTTGACGAAGTTCCGCAAAGGACTCTATCCACTGGAACCTTTTACAAAAGAAGATGCGAAGGCGGTTTTGGAACAGATCCATCGCTGGCAGAAGATCATGTATGAGAGATATGGTATCCACTTTATCCATGCCTCTGATGAATGGTATATTCTGGCGGGGGAGGAACTCCCGGAAGAAGATCGCTATGACGGCTATCTGCAGCTGGAAAACGGTGTGGGCATGCTGCGGCTTCTGGATGCAGAGGTTCGGCAGGCAGTTGCGGAAAGAGATGGAGATGACAGGAAACTTTCGGTCACCGTTGCGACAGGAAGACTTGCAGCTCCTTATATAGCAGGATGTATGGATGTGATCAGGGAAAAATATCCGAACATCACATCAGAGGTAATTGCAATCAAAAATAACTTCTTTGGAGAGAAGATCACTGTTTCCGGACTTATTACAGGGCAGGATCTTATAGAACAGCTTTCCGGACGGAAACTGGGAGACAGGCTTCTGATCCCGTGTAACATGCTTCGAAGCGGAGAAGATGTATTTCTCGATGATATTACAATAACAGAACTTTCCGAAAAACTTGGAAAAGAAATCATAGTAGTGGATCCTGGCGGAGCGGACCTTGTTTCGGCAGTGCTGGATCCGGTTGAACATAAAAAACAGATAAGGAGACAAATGTATGAGCAAACCAGTAGTTGCAATAGTGGGAAGGCCTAATGTAGGCAAATCCACGTTATTTAATGCGCTGGCAGGTGAGATGATATCCATTGTAAAAGATACACCGGGGGTTACCCGTGACAGAATCTACGCAGATGTGACATGGCTGGATAAGTCTTTCACACTGATCGACAGGAGGTATTGAGCCGGACAGCGGAGATATTATTTTATCACAGATGAGAGAACAGGCACAGATCGCGATCGATACTGCGGATGTCATTGTGTTTATCACAGACGTGCAGCAGGGGCTTGTTGATTCCGATGCAAAAGTGGCAGATATGCTTCGCAGAAGCCAGAAACCGGTCGTTCTTGTTGTAAATAAAGTTGACAGCGTTCAAAAATATATGATGGACGTCTATGAATTTTATAATCTTGGAATCGGAGAGCCGGTAGCAATTTCTGCGGCCAACCGTACCGGTATCGGTGATATGCTGGATGAGATCATTAAGGAATTCCCGGAAGATCTGGATGCAGAAGAAGATGACGATATCCCGAAGGTTGCAGTGGTTGGTAAACCAAACGTAGGTAAATCTTCTCTGATCAACAAACTTCTGGGCGAAGACCGAGTGATTGTTTCTGATATCGCAGGAACTACCAGAGATGCAGTCGATGCCAAAGTAAAATGGAAAGACAGGGAATACATTTTTATTGACACAGCAGGACTTCGCCGTAAAGGTAAGATCAAAGAAGAGATTGAGCGTTACAGCGTGATTCGTACCGTAACAGCAGTTGAACGGGCAGATGTGGTCGTTGTTGTGATCGATGCAACCGAAGGTGTAACCGAGCAGGATGCAAAGATCGCCGGAATCGCACATGAGCGCGGCAAGGGTGTTATCATTGCTGTCAATAAATGGGATGCAGTTGAAAAGGATGATAAAACTATCTACAAACATACCAACCGTATCCGTGAAGTGCTGGCATACATGCCTTATGCGGAGCTTGTATTTATTTCTGCAAAATCAGGTCAGAGACTTCCAAAACTTTTTGAGACCATTGATGCAGTTATTGAAAACCAGACACTTCGTATCCAGACAGGTGTACTGAATGAGATTCTGTCCGAGGCAGTGGCTATGCAGCAGCCACCGTCAGACAGAGGAAAACGTCTCAAGATTTTCTATATGACACAGGTGGGGGTTAAGCCGCCTACATTTGTGATCTTTGTAAATGACAAAGAACTGATGCATTTTTCATATACAAGATATATTGAGAATAAAGTTCGCGATGCGTTTGGATTCCGCGGAACTTCTCTGAAATTTATTATCCGTGAACGCGGGGAAAAGAGCTGAGTGAAATGTTGGAACGTTTGATCTGTATTCTGATAGGCTATGTTTTTGGCCTGTTTCAGACTTCGTACATTATTGGAAAAATACACAAAACAGATATCCGTGAGCATGGAAGCGGAAATGCGGGCACAACGAATGCGCTGCGTACCTTTGGAAAAAAAGCCGGAGCAATGACACTTCTGGGAGACTGCCTGAAATGCGTGTTTGCAATTGTTGCGGTACGACTGATCTTTAAAGAAAAAAGTGCGGATATCCTGCCGCTGCTCTCTGTTTATGCAGCTGCGGGATGCGTGCTTGGACATAATTTTCCGGTAACGCTTGGATTCCGCGGTGGCAAGGGGATTGCTGCATCGGTAGGATTTCTGATCGCATTTGACTGGAGACTGTTTGTTCTCTGTGCAATCGTATTTTTTGTATTATTTTTGGGTACACATTATGTTTCTTTATGTTCTCTGAGCTGTTATCTGGTGGCACTGATCGCAATGATCGTGCGTGGAGAGATGGGTGGCTATGGCATGGACAGAAGTCATACGACAGAAATGTACATAGTAATGGGATTCCTGACGGTGCTGGCTTTCTGGAGACACAGGGCAAATATTGTCCGCCTTGCAAATGGAACAGAAAACAAAGTTTTCCTTGGAAAAACAAAGAAAGGTTAAAGGTAGCGTAATATGGCAAAAATCAGTGTGTTGGGAGCCGGAAGCTGGGGAACCGCACTTTCCGTTCTTTTGAATAATAATGGGCATGAAGTGCGTCTCTGGTCCAGATTTCAGGAAGAAGTAGATACTCTGAAACAAACAAGAGAGCTTACTTCCAAACTTCCGGGGGTTCATATTCCGGAAAACATTGATCTTACTGCAGACGTGAAGAACTGCGTGGAGACGGCTGAGGTGATTGTTCTGGCTGTGCCGTCCCCTTATGTCAGAGGTACAGCTGAATTAATGGCACCTTATGTAAAAGATGAGCAGATTATTGTTAATGTTGCAAAAGGAATTGAAGAAAAAACTCTGATGACCATGACAGATATCATCAGCGAAGAGATTCCGGCAGCAGGTGTTTATGTGCTTTCAGGACCAAGCCATGCGGAGGAAGTGGGAAGAGGGATTCCGACGACCTGTGTGATCAGCGGACCGAAGAGAGAGACAGCAGAATATCTTCAGGGGATTTTTATGAGCCCTGTATTTCGTGTGTATACAACACCGGATACACTTGGCGTAGAGCTGGGTGGTTCTCTGAAAAATGTCATTGCTCTTGCTGCCGGTACAGCAGATGGACTTGGCTATGGTGATAATACAAAAGCAGCTCTTATTACCAGAGGAATTGCGGAAATTGCACGTCTGGGAACAAAAATGGGCGCACATATGGAGACGTTCAGTGGATTGTCCGGGATGGGGGGTCTGATCG
>ENA-ORUQ01002755-ORUQ01002755.1-human-gut-metagenome-genome-assembly--contig:-NODE-2755-length-13281-cov-5.873885_pt1 | contig 13281 bp, 11 predicted proteins | sample MGYA00242081_ERZ509211 | MGnify/ENA primary metagenome ERZ509211 (study PRJEB26280, sample SAMEA2338785) | human gut metagenome | biome: human gut; feature: human-associated habitat; material: faeces...
GCAGGCGAAGCACGTCCGCAGGCGAAGCACGTCCGCAGCCGAAGCACGTCCGCAGGCGAAGCACGTCCGCAGGCGAAGCACGTCCGCAGCCGAAGTATGCGATTGAGTCATTTCAAAGCAATATAAACACCAAATGCAAATCAATTTCCGTATTTATGACGGGATTGGTTTGCATTTTTTTGTTTTATATCAAACTTTCAAGGAGGAATTTTCAATGAAAAAGCAAGAGGTTAAGATCGTTAAGGCAGCTGTACAGCGCAGTGCAAAGCTGGATCAGGGTATGAAGGTCGAACTGGGCCTGACTGACAAGAAGGAGCAGCAGCGCCTGAACAAGACCTTCAAGCCGTTCGCGGCTGATCCGATTGTCGAGGCAGCGGTAAAGGGCAAAACCTTTGCACAGTGGGCAGGCCACATTGAGCTGCTGGACGGCGAGCAGCTGTCCGTGCTGCAGATTGACCGTTTCGGCAAGCGCACAGCATACCTGCTCCCGAGTGGTAAGATCGGCGAACTGACCACTCTGCCGGAGTCCACGTTTGCACCGGAGCAGGTGAAGGAGTGGTTTTATGTTGCAAACGTCTGCAGTGCAGATGAGCAGGACAAGCTGCTGTTCAAGGCAGAGACGGTAGCGGCTCCGGCCGAGAATTGGGAGGAGCTGCTGGCGACTTGCGGAGAGGCGGATCGGCGGTTCCTTGACAAGGTTCGGGACATGCTGGCAAAGGAGATCGCGCATAAACTGCCGAAAATCCTGCGGAAATCTCTGGATACTGCAGCGGTAATGATGGCGGCAATCGATGAACAGCTCCATACTATGGGTGGCAGCGCGGCGCCAACGACGCTGTACCGGTTCGAGACTCAGAACGAGCAGACGGCGGCTTGGCTGAATCAGCTAGTTCACAAGCTGACGATGCGGAAGGACTCGCTTCGCTGGACGCAGGAGTCGGAGACTGTATTTACACTCGGTCCTGCCGAGGGTGCCGTGGACGTGATTACGCTGCCGTTGAAAGACGAACCGGTTTCGCTTGCGGTGCACGAGTTGGAGACGGTGGCTCAGATGGTGCGCATTTGCTTAACACCGCAGGTGAGGACTCAATTTTTCCGTGAGGTAGCGGAGGTCCTCATTGCAATTAAGGCAAGCGATGGTGAAGGGGAACGACGGGTTAAGTCTTGCACGGAGGCAGAACAGTGGCGACTCTGCTTGGTGTACATGCTGCCGAATGATGCGCTGGGCGCACGACAGGCGAAAGAGACGATTGCTTGGCTGAATTCGATAGATGGAATCTTCTGGAGAAGTGCCGATAAGGCGGAGTAATAACAATCGGGAGAGCGGGTCTATCCCGCTCTCCCACCTAAAAAGAACAGGAGGAACAATTATGAAAAGAAAAATCTTTGTAAATGGTGATATGACCGGTAAAGGCATCCCCAAGTTAGCTGTGCTCCAGTATAAAAAAGATAAATTTGAAGGTTATATTTACGGCGATACCAAGAATGAGGAGAAGAGCTTTAAGGCATCGTCGGTGGAAAAGATTGAGAAGGATACGGATTGGGAGTTGAATGGTCCTTGGGAAGTGGTCAAGCACCCCAGAGCCACGGTGTATAATCTGGGTGAAGATGGAATCCCGGCGCCTTCCGTGCAGAGTGAGCGATATGCGCATTGCAGTGAGGAGCTGCGGAAGTATTGTACGACACCGGGACGGTGCAAGCTTGCGCTTCATTTGCTGGCAGGACCGATTGAGAGACTGTATGCGAAATTGGCAGGAGACCAGTATACAGAGAGCGGTATTATGCAGATCGACTTGAAGAAAACCGCGAATACCAATGGAGTTGAGCGGGCTGCAGCATATAGCTTTGCACGTGACCTGTCGGGCAAGAATGTACATTGGAAGTTGAAGCTGCCGGTTTATATGCCGGAAAATAATCGTATGCCTCGTATCAAGGATAATGCGTATATCAAGGATACATGTGGTAAAAAGCTGCGTTTTTCGGCAGTTTATCCGGATGGAGCAGTGGTGCTTGATAATCGTGTGCTGGAAAAAACGGACACGGTGAAATTTATTCGTGAGAATCCGCATTGCATGGTGGTGCTGATCGGTGCGAGGTCTACGAAACTGGGTAATATGTCGGTAGAGGTGATTACCGCCGAAGAACTCGGTGCAACTTCTGTTGATTGGGATACGGAATGTCTGCACTGGATGACACAAGCGTTTTCGGCTGAAGCGGCTCAAAGGCATAAGGTTAAGCCGGCTGTCCAGTGGGCTAAGAGCATGGTTGATGAGAAGCTGGAGAGTTCGAATCAGCGATTTGATTCAAAGCTGTACGCGACGGAGCTCTACCTTACCACAGCGTACCTTTTGATCGATTTCCTGCGTAGCGAGGATAATTTGAATCCGACTGAGGAGGCCGAGCTGTGCAACCTGCTCTACAACGCCGTCCTGCCGGGCTGCTACACGCCGCCGACAGAAAGCGGCGTACCGACACAGGCCATCCCGCTGTCGGAGGAGAATTTTGAGGACGCTGTTCAGCAGACAATTTCCTGCATGCTGGGGGATTATTCCAAGTTCAAACGTATGGAGACAGGAGAGAAATGGCCTGACACCGATATCGAAAACGGCTGCTACGGCTATTTTCATTTGTTTGATCAGGACCATACGAAAAAGAATCTGCAAGAAACGGTGTTGTTCACCGTGGATGATTTCACCAAGCTGTTTGCGCAGTTTTGTCCGTATGACTGCTCGGATGCAAAGCTGCTCAAGAAGAAAATCAAGCAGCTCAGTGAAGGTAAAGTCGGTGGCTGCTGTCTGAAACGCAGCGACAACCGTGATTATTTCGGTAAAGATAACCCGAGAAAACGCAGCGTTCGTTTGATTATCAATCAATTGGACTTTTTGCCTAAAGAGAAGCAGAACGCATTGAAAGCCGCCTGCTATTCTGATCAAACCGACAACAGCAAGTAACCGAAATAGAGCTGCCCGCGGGCGGCTCTATTTTACTTGCGGGGAATGCAGAATACTTATATAATATAGGTAAGGCAGGTGAGATTCGATGGCAAACAAGAAAAAGAACGCATCAGCAAATCCAAATCTGGACACCGTGAAAGACGTTTTTCGGAAAAATCGGCATATCACCAACCGCATACAGCAAAAGACCGTGTTTGAAGCGACGGACCTGTCGGAGAAGTACTACGCACGCCGTATCAAGGCGGTTATGCACCTTCTGCCGGAAATGAAAAAGCGCTATGCGGCAAAGTATCCGGAGATGGATATGGTCAGCGAGTTTGCAGAGGCGGCCTCCTTTCCGAGCATTACATATGATATCATCGACTGGCAGATGGATGTCTGTCTGGGTGCTGCTGTCTGGCTGCTCGACCGGATATGGGAGCAGGAGAAAATGCAGCAGCTGTGCGATCTGCTGCCGAAAGAGGTTGACGGTGCAGAGCTGCCGATCATCTATGACACGAGATTCTCGGAAGAACTGCTTGGCAGAACGAAAAATGTGGCAGCCAACCGATATGGAGAAGGGGAGCGCCATATCATTCCGCCGACGTTTTTTGACAGGCGAGAGGGCGCGGATACCTTCCATGCTGTGCTTGCGCTTGTGCCGGACGAGGTGAAGGAGCAGGCAGCCGCGCATCTCAAGCAGAAATTCTGGGAATGGGCAGATCGGTATTTTGAAGGGCTGTATCCTATCATACGGGAGCAAAAACGGCTGGAGAAAAAGCAGGAGCGCATACACAGGGAGATAGACGAACTGAGCGTTCAGAAGCTGCAGCAGAAGAAGCCGGCAGCACTGCCGTTCGCATCGCCGGACATGCTGGCAGCGAACACGCTTATGAGCGGTACCGCGAAAGAAGTCCTGCAGATTGGCAGGCAGCTGGCTGAACTGGAAGAAGCGCTTGACGATGTCAGCGATCGGCTGAGCGACTACCGTTTCACTATCTTTCAAATCAATCTGATGGGCAAGCAGGATGCGCTGGACAGCATGGAGGAGAAACACGCAGAGGCAATGCGTCATTTTCCAATCGACGACCCGTACGAGCTGTGCTTTGCGTTGCTGTATCTGTTGGATGCGGATGACGATTTCGTCTGGGCATACTCATTCATGACCGGCGTAGCGTGCCGCGCGGCCTGCATGCTGCCATGGAGTATAGAAACGTATGATGAAGCATACGACGGCTTCTGGTTTGACGAGGATGCGTGGATACCGCCTCATCCACTGGATTCTGCATGGTATGAGCAGAACTACATCGGAGACGAGGATCTTGAGGATGATATTGTGTCAGATGTCAGTCTGGCACAGCTGGTTTATCAGAGCACAGGTGCACTGCTGCCGCGCGACATGCAGCGCTTTGACAGCGGCGTGAAGTGGCTGCGGAGAAAGGGCCTCAAGCCGTCGCAGGCGAGTATGCTGTGCGCCGTGATGAATATTCTCGGCGAAGCCTCCCGTCAGCAGAAGTATTTGCCGGATGGGACGACCGCAGAGACGTCTCCGATCGAACCTGCTGCAGCTGAGCAGGCAGCGGAAGAAAATGCGCAGCTCAAGCGGGAACTGACGCAGCTGAAAGCACAGATGAAAAAGATAAATCACGATCTGAGCCAGGAAAATGCCATCCTGCAGGACAAGCTGTCCAAGGCAGAGAAAGCGTCGGCGGCAATGGCACAGGAGTTTGCCGACTTGCGTGAAATTGTGTTCAATCAGCAGCGGAGTGTGCCGCAGGATAAGGAAGAGCCTGCGAAGATCGCCTTTCCGTATCGAACCGACCGCCGCGTGATCGCATTCGGCGGGCACGATTCGTGGCTGCGCGAGATTAAATTTAAGGTGCCGGATGTGCGCTTCATGGGCGAGGATATTTCGAGCGCCGAGGTGATTCGCCGCGCGGATGTGGTCTGGATTCAGACCAACTGCATCGGTCACAATACCTATTATAATGTCATTGATCTTGTGCGGCGGTATGGACGCAAGGTGCGCTATTTCAAATACGCCAGTGCGGTGAAATGCGCCGAGCAGGTGGCGGAGGAAGAGGAAAAAAGCAAGGCATAAATTATGCCTTGCCCTTCGCTTGCGTAACGGCAGCGGTGAGTGATTTCAGCTTGATTTACGGACAAGCTGATAAAAAGTGGTCCGTTTCATGCCGGTTCGCCGCATGGCCTCCCGTGCGGTAATCTCGCCGGATTGCCAGAGCGCAAGGACTTCTTCCCAGTTGTCCGGCAGGGAAGTGGAAGGCCGCCCGAGATGTTTGCCTTTGGCCTTCGCGGCATTGATGCCCTCGCGTTGCCGCTGATGGATGGTCAAGCGCTCCTGTTCGGCGATCGTGCCGAGGACTTCAATCAAAATGTTGTTGACCATCTCGAATACCCATTCCTGTCCCGGCGGCAGGTTCATCATGGTGGTTGGCAGGTCGATCACCTTGAGATGGATATTGTTTTCCTTGAACCATTGCAGTTCGCTGTGTATGTCGGCTTTGCTGCGGCTGAGTCGGTCGAGCGATTTAACGATCAGCGTATCGCCGGAGCGCAGCATGGTGGATTTGAGCGCCTGATAGCCGGGGCGGTCAAGGTTTTTGCCGGACTCCTTATCAGTGATAATTTCCCGCTCGTCTGCGCCGAGCGCGCGAAAGGCCTCGAGCTGACGATCAAGATTCTGCTCGCGCGTGGAAACGCGGGCGTAGTAGAATGTTTTGTGCACTAAATCACCTCAAAAAAGTGTCCGGAAAGGTCTTACGCTTTCCGGACATTTCCGTTTATTGCAGCTGGACCTTTTCGGACAGGTTTTTGCTGCGGATTTACACTGTCCGAAAAGGTAGACCTTGTTGGATGCTTAGTCATCGTCAATGATGTCGGCGAGCAGACCGATAATAGTCAGCGCACCGAGAATGACTTTTCCTGCGTTCATCTTTTCACCCCATTTCAGCTGTCAGAGAAATTTTCGACGGCCTCGATAATCAAATCGACCACCGCGCCTACAGCCTGGAAAATTGGGCCTAAGGGAATCATACACAACGCCTCCTTTCAATCAGTATGCGTAAAGTAGCTCTCCGGTCATCTCATGGAGCAGAGTTGGGTCATACAGCATTTCCTCGATTTCTTCCTCGGAGCAGCCATAATCAAGCAGTGCTTGCACCTCATCAGAGGTAACGCCGAATGCCTTTGCCACGTTAAACAAGTCGTCATAGTTCGGAGGCGTATCTACGCAGTAGTCGCGGTAATATGGAGAATAACGCCGCCACCAATGTTCATAGCTGGTTCTCGGCGCGAATGCCCCGGTAGTGATACGGCCTGCTCGGTCAATCTTCAAAATCTCGCCCTCCTTTGGCTCCAGAATATCGGTGGGCGCTTTCAGCCGCAGCTTTTTGATGGACTTACAGAGGATTTCCTGCGTAGAAGCATAGAGCAGAAAACCATCGTAGAACATGATGCACAGCGGGTTATCTCCGACGACGAACCAGATGGAGTTGTCCTTATCAAGTACCGTAAAGACGAATGAACCCTCGACCGCTTCAGCCATAGATTTCAGGCTGCCGAAGTCGAGGGCCTTGTTTTTCTCTAAAAGCTGCACCGCAACGTAGCTGTCTGTCTCAACGCTTGTGAGCGGAAGATTTTCTTCCATGCGTAACTCTTTGTCATTCCAGAGTACGCCATTGTGGGCGAGGGCAAAGCTGTTTCCGTCAACATGACCAAGGAACGGATGATTGTTCTGGTTAAACTGCGCATTACCCTGTGTAGTCATACGGGTATGCCCCATCACGACATTCACACCGTGCGGAATATGGATCTTCATTTTCCGAGCGGGAAGAGGACGCTTGTAGATGCGCAGCCGGTCGTTAAAATTGTAGGCAATACCGGTCGCGTCCGTACCACGGACTTGGCATTCGCGCGCCAGCGTGTTCAAGATTTTGTTCTTGGTGTGAGTGCTCAGGCACTCCTTAAAGTCGATTAAGCCGAATAAACTGCACATATTTCATTCCTCCTCATTGGTGGTATTGACGGGTTCATTGACATACAGGCGGCGCTCCTTCAAATACTGGATAAGTTCTGGTTCGTTGATATCGTTCAGAAAATCAAACCAGCTAAGCTCCTGTACAGCGGTGTCGGACATAGAAATGGCCACCTCAACGAGATGATTGACCATCTGCAAGGTGGCTTTGAGGGTATTCAATTTCAAAGTACCGCGGAACATACGGATTTCAACGGTATCCGCGTTCGTGAGGTTTACCGCCGTGTAACGTCCGGCACAGGAATTCTTGGCGTGGCTCATCTGTTCGGAGGGCGTGAGTCGGATACCATACCGTGCCGCCCAGCGGTTCATCTGGGACTGGGTGCGGCGGCTAAAGCGAAGCAGCTCCGCCCAGAATTTCTCGACGAAATAGAGCAGGCGGGCAATCGCAGCTTCCTGCTGCTCATAAGTACAGCCGAACGCCAAGCGGGAGATGTGAACGTGCAGGCCACAGGTGCCAGCGGCATGGCTGAGGTAATTCATGCTACGGGCCTTGCGAAGGACTTCTGCCCACGGCATTTCGTTCAGATGGTATTCCAGTGTCATAGGATGCGTTACGAGTTCCAAGCCTTCATCCAGACTGCCATCTGTCTTGATGTAGAGATTTTCTGCGTCCTTGTTCGCGATGTCGAGCAGCTTTTGCGCGTTGCTGTTCACCGTGCCACCGTCATCGATTTCAAGCTCTACGCCGAAATGACGCAGACCTTTGCCGTGGAAAACAAGGTCCGGCGTGTAACTGTACTCGTGAATAATGTTACAATGCTCATCCCAGCAGGATGCGCAGTAGGCGTTGTCGTCATTATCCCAATAGGTGCGGTCGCGGTGAATAATGCGGTTGCAGTCCTCACAGCGGACGTAATACTCATCGAAGCAGTGGTCGCAAAGCGTGTGCGTGTCATCCTCAACAGCGTTCTCCTCGTAGACCCGCTCGGCGCAGTGGTCACAGATTACGGTCAGGCGATCTGCACAGTCCTCGCAGAGCCAGTCATTCTCTACTTGGAACATTTCGTCGATCGGATGCTCCGCACCACAGTTCGCACAAATTCTCGTTTCACTCATTGTCTGTTCCTCCATTTCGTTTAGTAAATCTTAATATTCTTCGGCAAGCAGCATAGTCGAATGCGTCAAATCGTCGATGATGAACACCTTCGCGTCTACGGCATCGTCACAAGGGACATCAAGCTCGTAACGGTATGGCGGCTGCTCCTGCTCGTGGACGATGTGCTGACCGGTCGGTGTTTTCGTCAGCGTGAATACCTGTAAGTAATCTTTCTCTTCGGCCTCCATCGTCAGCACCATGTGCCACATCAGGTTAGTCAGCCATGATGGAATCTCAGCCATCACACCGCGCGTCAGGAATTTTTGATTGTCGAACATCTGTGTTTTCTCCTTTCGAACAGAATTAAAGCTCCCGGAATGATTCCGGGAGCTTCTACATCTATAATATATAGTCGAAAATGAGGAGAAAACAGAAAGAGAGATATGCCTTTATGGATTGCTGGTACGATACGGTGACAAATCCAGCGGAAACAAATTGCGAAGCGGCAGTTCTTTTGCTATAATACAAGCGAGTGATGAAACGCAGCGGCAATGCCGCGAACGGAGTGACCAGAGAAATGAAAATCACGATACGGAAGATCGCTGAACTGGCTGGCGTATCCCGCGGCACGGTAGATAAGGTCGTGCATGACCGTGCAGGAGTCAGTGACGAAGTACGAGCGCAGGTGCAAAAGGTAATCGATGAATCTGGCTATAAGCTGCCCACACGTAAACCGAAAGAGATTATACAGCAAGTTGAGCCGGAACGGAGTTATCGTGTGGCAGTGCTTTCGCCCCGGCTGACTAATCCATTCTTTGAAAAAGTCATTCGCGGCATGCAGGATGCATTGACGAGCGAAAGCGCACAGTCAGTCCATGCAGAGTATTTTTATAGCGACAGTGAAAACGTCAATGAACAGCTTTCTATTTTATATTATCTGGAGGAGCACGGCATTGACGGCATTCTGCTCCGCGGTACGCGCAATCAGCGCCTGTGCGACCGCATCAACCATCTGATGGAGAAAAAGATTCCGATCGTTCTGTTCGACTCGGATGTTCCCGGCTCCAAACGTCTGTGCTTTGTCGGAGAAAACAGCGGTGCATCCAGCCGTGTCGCGGCCTCACTGCTGGCGAAAAGCATTGGTGAGGAGGGAGAGGTGGCTATTATCACCGGTCTGCCGGATGTGTCGACACATCGTGCACGCGTACAAGGGTTCGAGCAGGTCATGCGTGAGCGCTTTCCTAAAATATGTATCGTCGAGAAAATCAATTCTCGTGATCAGAGTGTTATTGCATATGAGAAAACACGATATCTGTTGCGGCAATATCCGCATTTGCGCGGTATCTTTAACGCGGTAGGCTGCACTGGTGATATCGGGCAGGCACTGATTGATCAGCAAGCGCAGCACATTAAAATGGTGTGTTACAACATGACACCGGACATTGTAGCGCTGGTTAAGCGCGGTATTGTGGATTTTGCAATTGGACTGGCTCCGTATCAGCAGGGATTCGCCGCAATGAATGCCATTGTAGACTATCTAACTCAGGGAATACAGCCTGCTCCATTTATTGAACTGCCGCAGCTCATCGGTATTGACGAAAATATCGAAGCACTGGCGAAAACAATGTAAAACAGATATCACGCTGCACCGGAGCAACTCGGTGCAGCGGTTTTTATCAACGTGCCTTTGCGTGCCTTAACTGTTTTATCGGTAAAAATGCCGACATTATTCGGTAATATGCAGCGTGCCTTTTAAGGCACGCTGCTATTCTTTTGCCGGCTGAAGAGTTCGCTGCGCATTTATCGGTGAAACCATACAACTGCATCTGCACTTTTTTATATTATTACACGAAAAGAGCGGTTCGTTTTGTTTGCGAATGGAATTCACTCTGGCTGTTAGCTATAATCTAACCATGGAAACGGGGAACACCCCCGAAAGAGAAAAAAGAAAAGTTGCCTTTTTGAAGGCACGCAATGAGAGGAGAATTTCATTATGAAAAAGAGAATCTTAGCGATGCTGATGGCAGGCGCAATGGCCCTGATGATGACTGCCTGCGGCGGCAGTTCCACTTCCCAGTCGGGCGGCGACGATACTGCAAACACTGGTTCGGATGCAGCAGGTGGCAACCACAAGATTGCGGTTATCCTCAAGACACTGAACTCGGAATACTGGCAGGCGGTTTCCGCCGGTATTAATCAGGCGGCTTCTGATCTGAATGTTACCGTTGACCTGCAGGGTCCGCCGAGTGAGACTTCCTACGACGAGCAGCTCAACATGATTGAGACCACGCTCGGCTCCAGCGATGCAGAGGCACTGGTTCTGGCTCCGCTGCAGCCGGACGTAGCAACCACCGCAGTTGCAAACGCAGACATTCCGATCCTGGCAGTTGATACCACGTTCAGCTCTGACAAGCTGGTAAGCTACGTTGGCGTTTCCAACGAGGATGCAGCAAAGGCCGGCGGCGCGTACATCGCGGAAAAGCTCGGCGGTAAGGGCAATGTTGTTATTCTGGCAGGCGTTCAGGGTGACACCACCTCTGAGGACCGTGTAAAGGGCTGGACCGAGGGCATTGAAGCAGGCGGCTGCAAGGTGCTCGACATGCAGTACACCGATGCGGTAGCAGACAAGGCTGTTACCACGCTGGAAGGTCTCATGCAGCAGTATCCGGACCAGATCGACGCGGTTGTCTGCCACTCCGATGACGTTGCAATGGGCGCTGCACAGGCGATTCAGTCCATGGGCAAGCAGGACGACGTTATGATCTGCGGCTTCGGTGGCATCTCCGGTGCAACGCCGGTCAAGGAAGGCTCCATCACCGCTACCGTTGATATCGGTGCTTACCAGATGGGTTATGACTGCGTAGCACGCGCACTCGACGCTGTAGAAGGCAAGTCCATCGACTCCTTCTATCCCTCCGACCCGACCATCATCGACAGCGATAACGTAGATGATTTTCTCGCCAAGCTGGCTGAGTGGAAGGGCTGATTCCTGACAGAACTGCATAAGTGCGAGGCCGGCCATACGGCCGGCCTCTTTTCCTGACATACAATATGAGAAGAAAGGCTGAGTATTTATGAAAAAGATCAAGATCGGACTGATTGGCGCAGGCTTTATGGGCCGTACCCATTCCACGGCATACAAGTCGGTAAACAACGTATTCGGTGACGATGTAGTGCCCGAGATGGTTGTTGTTGCAGACGTAAACGGCGATAACGCCAAGGCTCTGGCAGAGAAGTACGGCTTCCAGCGCTGGACCACCGACTGGCACGAGGTTGTAGAAGACCCGGAGGTAGAGCTGGTCGATATTACTACGCCGAATGCATCGCACTGCCCGATCGCAGTAGAGGCTGCCAAGCACGGCAAGAACGTATACTGCGAGAAGCCGCTGTCCATGACCGCACAGGAGGCAGTTGATGCGACCAAGGTTGTTGAGGATGCAGGCATTGTTACTTCGGTTGGCTTTAACTACGTTCGCAACCCGATTCAGCAGTACGTCAAGGAACTGATCGCCTCCGGTGAGCTGGGTGAGGTTGTAAACTTCCGCGGCATGTACGATCAGGACTACTACAACGATCCCGAGCAGAAGCACGAGTGGCGCATGTTCAAGTCTGCGTCGGCTTCCGGTGCACTGGGCGATCTGGCGAGCCACACGCTGTCGCTGTCACAGTACCTCATCGGTGATATTGCCGAGGTTTGCGGCATGACCAAGATTATTGTGCCCGAGCGTCCGGACCCGAAGGATTCCTCGCGCATGCTGCCGGTCGAGAACGATGATGTCGTTCAGTTTATGTTCAACTTTGCAAACGGTGCCTGCGGCACGATTTTCTCCAACCGTCTGGCGGCTGGCCGCAAGATGTCGCTCGGCTACGAGATTCAGATGACCAACGGCTGCATCGTATACAATCAGGAAAACCAGAATCAGGTGCAGATCTACCGTCATGACGACTCCAAGGTAGAGCGCGGCTTCAAGACCGTTCTCATTGCACCGGGTCACGGTGAGTACGATAAGTTCTACGGCGGCGCAGGCATCTGCCTCGGCTACGCCGATCAGAAGACCATCGAGGTTTACCATACCCTCAAGTGCGTTGCAGAGCACAAGCCGTGCGAGATCGACTTCCGCTTCGGCATGAAGGTTATGCAGGTTATCGACGCGGTTCTGAAATCCGCAGAGACCCGTCAGTGGGTTAAGGTAAAGTAAGGAGGAATTTCTCATGAAAATCGGTCTGGTATCCGACTGCCTCGGCGGTCAGTCGTTTGATGAGCTGCTCGATTCGTGCGTGAAGCTGGGTATTGAGCAGGTAGAGCTTGGTGTCGGAAACTGGTCGAGTGCGCCGCACGTTGATCTGGACGGCCTGCTTGAAAGTGAAACCAGGCGCGACGAGATGAAGGGCAAGCTGAAGGACCGTGGAATCAGCATTTCCGCGTTCAACTGCTCCGGTAATCCGCTCGCACCGGGTGACTGGGGCAAGCGCGAGGACGAGGTAACCCGCAAGTGCTTCAAGCTGAGTGAGTATTTCGGTCTGGATAAGGTCGTTATGATGTCCGGTCTGCCCGGCGGCGGTCCTGACGATAAGTATCCGAACTGGGTTGTTACCTCGTGGCCGCCTGAGACGCAGGAAATCCTGAAATATCAGTGGGAGAAGGTTGCCATTCCGTACTGGAAGGAGACCAAGGAGATTGCGAAATCTCACGGCGTAACCAAGCTGGCGCTCGAGCCGCACGGCTGTCAGCTCGTGCACGATGTTGAGAATTTTGAAAAGCTGCGCGACGCCTGCGGCGGTGACAAGACCATTGGCTTCAACCTCGATCCGTCTCACCTGTTCTGGATGGGCGCGGACCCGATCACAGTAGCGCGTGCGCTGGGCGATGCCATCTACCACGTTCATGTTAAGGATGTTCGCATTGAGAAGCCGGCGGCAGTGAACACGCTGCTTGACGGCAAGCACGTTCTCGAGTTTGCAAAGCGCTCCTGGAACTTCGCAATCCCGGGTTACGGCCACGACGAACGCTGGTGGCGTGAGTTCCTCGTTACCCTCAAGATGCTGGGCTACGACGGTGTACTGTCTATTGAGCATGAAGACTACACAATGGATACGATGGAGGCACTGGGAAAAACCGTCCGCCTGCTGCGCGAAAACAGAGTCTGAGTGAAAGGTAAGGACGGACAATTCTGACAAAGAGTTGTCCGTCCTTTTATACAGAAAAGGTGATATGCAAATGAGTGAATACGTAGTAGAACTGAAAAACGCGACCA
>ENA-ORUQ01002759-ORUQ01002759.1-human-gut-metagenome-genome-assembly--contig:-NODE-2759-length-13254-cov-7.186378_pt1 | contig 13254 bp, 10 predicted proteins | sample MGYA00242081_ERZ509211 | MGnify/ENA primary metagenome ERZ509211 (study PRJEB26280, sample SAMEA2338785) | human gut metagenome | biome: human gut; feature: human-associated habitat; material: faeces...
TTTTTATTTTCTGTTGCAAAAGCAACACTTTGATGTTATAATTAAAATCAATAATTTTTGTTTATGCAAAGTTATTAAATTCTTTAAATATCTACCTGAAAGGATTTTTTATATGAATAATTTAGTATCTATTTCTGATTTTATAAATTTATGTGAACACAATTGCTCAAAATTCCAAAAAAAACATTTTAAAAAAGGTGAGACTATTACAACTTATATTCAAAAACGTAATCAACTTTGCATTTTGATTTCTGGTCAGGCTGAGTTGCTTAGATATGATTTTAATGGTAATAAAACTATTGTTGAACATTTTTCTGAGCATGATATTTTTGGTGAAGTTTTTTATGTTGTTACTACAAATAATGAACTTTTTGTTACTGCTAAACAGGGTTGTGATGTTTTGTTTTTTATTTATGATAATCTTCAGGAAAAATGTAAATCTAATTGTAAGTTTCATCAATATTTGAATGATAATTTGTCTAATTTAGTTATGCAAAAAGTTATTAGTTTGAATAGCCGTGTTGAATTATTGACTAAAAGGTCTATTAGGGAAAAATTACTTGGTTATTTTAATATTTTGTCTACTAGAACTTTTCGTAAAAGTTTTACTCTTCCCTTTTCTTTGACTGATTTGGCTGATTACTTAAGTGTTGATAGAAGTGCTATGATGAGGGAACTTAAGTCTTTGAGAGATGATGGTTTTATTGATAAAACTGGTAATAATATTACTTTATTATATAAATAAAAGCGACTGATATAATATTTTAAATTAAAATCATGTCGCTTTTCACACCTTTTTCTTAAAATTTTATTTCATCTTGATTGCATTCAAATTCTTCTCCTGTTTTCATGTTTTTAACTTTGACTATATTTTTTGCAATTTCATCTTCTCCTATTATTATTACATATGGAATTTCTAGTTTGTCTGCATATTTGAATTTTGCTTTTAATTTTTTATTATTCAAGTAAATTTCAACTTTTTTGCCTTCATTACGTAATTTGGTTGCTATTTTTATTGGTATTTCCATATCATCTACCATAGAAATAACTAGTGCATCTGCTATAGATTTTTTGTCTGCTTTTATCAATTGTAATTCATTTAATTTGTAAAATAATCTTGTTAATCCTATAGATATACCAACTCCTGGCAATTTTTTGTCTGTGTAATAATCTGCTAAATTTTCATAACGTCCTCCTGAACATACACTTCCTAATTCTCTGTAATCATTTAAAAATGTCTCATATACTGTTCCTGTATAATAGTCTAGTCCTCTTGCTATTGTTAAATCTAATTGATAATTTTTTTCTGGTACTCCAAAAATTCCTACATATTTTAGGACTTGCTTCATTTCTTCCAATCCTTGATTAAATTCTTCGTTTTGGATTTTTAGATTTTCTAGCTGTTCAATTTTTTCTTGATTTGTTCCTTGTATTAAAATAAATGTCATTATTTTTTCTACATGGCTTGGTTCTACTCCTAATTTTATTAGCTCTTCTTGTACTGCTTCTTTTCCTATTTTATCTATTTTGTCAATTATACGTAAGATTTCTGTGCTGTTTTCTTTTTGTCCAATTTCAGCAAATAATCCATTTAATAATTTTCTGTTGTTCATTCTTATTGTGAAGTTGTCAAATCCTAGTCTTTTGAAAACTGTATATATGACACTTGGCAATTCTGCATCATTTAAAATACTTAGCTCTCCATCTCCAATTATGTCAATATCACATTGATAAAATTCACGGAATCTTCCTTTTTGTACTTTTTCTCCTCTATATACTTTTCCTATTTGGTATCTTCTGAATGGAAAACTTAGTACTCCATAATTTTTTGCTACATATTTGGCTAGTGGTACTGTTAAGTCAAATCTTAATGATATGTCTGTGTCTCCTTTTTCAAATCTGTAGATTTGCTTTTCTGTTTCTCCTCCTGCTTTTGCTAATAATACTTCTGATAATTCTTGTATTGGTGTGTCTATTGGCAAAAATCCGTATTGTTGATATGTTTCTTCTATTGTGTTTTTCATTTGTTCAAATAATATTTGCTCACTTGGCAATAATTCCATGAAGCCCGCTAAGGTTCTTGGTTCTACTTTTTTCATTTATTATCACTTCTTTCTGGGTGTTTTTGGGGACGGACTCAAAAAACACCTTACATTTTCTTAATTTTATTATATTTTTATATCGCTTTGTTTTTTGAAGGTGTTTTTTGAGTCCGTCCCCAAAAACACCTACTGCTTAGGTTTTAGTTCTAAATAAATTCTTTTTTCATCACCTATTCTTGTAGGTTTCCCATGTCCTGGATATACTATAGTTTCATCTGGTAATTTTAGTAATTTTTCTGTAATTGATTTCATTATATCTTCTCTACTTGATGTTGGTAAATCTGTTCTTCCCCATGTTCCAGAAAACATGGTATCTCCTGAAAATAAGCATTTCTCTTTTTCGCAATATACACATGAACCTCCTTTTGTGTGTCCTGGTGTGTGTATTACTTTGAATTCTAAGTTTCCTAAATGGATTAGGTCTCCATCATCTACTATTGAGTCTGCTTCTAATTCGATTTCTGGTAGATTTATTATTCCTGATAAATTTATGTATTTATCATTTAGGCCTTTGCTGTCTTCTCTTTGGATTAATATTTTTCCTCCACATTTTTGCTTTAGCTCTGTTACTCCTCCTATGTGGTCTCCATGGCAATGTGTTAAATAGATGTATTTTAAATTTCCTTTTAATATTTCTTTTATCATATATTCTATTTTTTCTACATCTCCTGCTGGGTCTATACACATTGTTTCTTTGCTTTCTTCATCATATATTATATAACAATTTGTTGGGTCTCCTCCTACAAATGTGTTAATCTTAAGTTCTTTTAATATCATTTTTTCCTCTCTTGTGAGGTGTTTTCGGGGCCGGACTCAAAAAACACCTCATCTTTTCTTAATTTTATTATATTTTTATATTGTTTCATTTTTTGAAGGTGTTTTTTGAGTCCGGCCCCGAAAACACCTTATCTCTTTCTTCTTACTTCATATACACTGTCTACTTTTCTGATCGCTTTTTGTACTTTGTTTAGTTCCTCTAAGTTGTCTATTTCTACTGATATGTCCATTATTGCTATTCGTTCTTTTGTTGTTCTTGTATTTACTCCCATTAGTTTTGCTTTTGTGTCTTTTAGTTTGTTTAATATGTCTACTAATAGTCCGCTTCTATCATTTGCTAATACTTCTATTTCTACTTGATAGCTTTCTTTTGCTTCTTTGTACCATTCTACATCTATCATTCTGCTTTCTTCTGTTAGTAAATCTTTTACATTTACACAGTCTTTGCGGTGTACTGATACTCCTCGTCCTTTTGTTATATATCCTACTATTTCGTCTCCTGGTAGTGGATTACAGCATTTTGATAGTTTTACTAAACAGTTGTCTATTCCTTTTACTACAACTCCTGAACTTGCTGCAGCTGCTTTGGCTTTTCTGTCTTTTTGCTCTTTACTTAGTTCTTGGATTTTTTCTTCTACATTTATTTCTTCATGCTCTTTTCTGTATTCTTGTAATACTCTTGCTATTATTTTTACTGGTGAGTTTGCTCCAAATCCTACTGCTGCATACATTTCTTCTACATTTTTATATCTGTATTTTTCTAGCATTGGCTCTATATATTGATTTTTAAATAAGTCTGCATGTGTAAATCCTAATCTCTTTATTTCTTTTTCTATTAGTTCTTTTCCTTTTTCTATGTTTTCTTCTCTTAGGGCTTTTTTGAACCAGGCTTTTATTTTATTTTTTGCTCCTGTGCTTTTTACAAATTTTAGCCAGTCTCTACTTGGTCCTTTTGAATTTTCTGATGTTAGGATTTCTATTATGTCTCCACTTTTTAGTGGTGTTATTATTGGCATCATTTTACTGTTTATTTTGCAGCCTGTCATATGATTTCCTACTTCTGCGTGTACACTGTATGCAAAATCTATTGGTGTTGCTCCTCTTGGTAGTACTTTTATTGCTCCTTTTGGTGTAAATACATATACTTCGTCTACAAATAATTCTGTTCTTAATGTGTCTAAAAATTCTTGTGGGTCTTGCATATCTTTTTGCCATTCTAGTGTTTCTCTTAACCAGGCTAATTTGTCTTCTTCTACTTTGACTGATTGTTTTTTTCCAAAATAACTTGCTTCTTTATATGCCCAATGTGCTGCTATTCCGTATTCTGCTACTCTATGCATGTCCCATGTTCTTATTTGTACTTCAAATGGTGTTCCTTTTTCTCCTAATAGTGTTGTATGTATTGATTGATACATATTTGGTTTTGGCACTGCTATATAGTCTTTAAATCTTCCTGGCATTGGGCTGTACATTTCATGTACTACTCCTAATGCTGCATAACAGTCTTTTACTGAATTTACTAATATACGTAATGCAAATAAATCATATATTTGGTCTAGTGTTTTGTTATCTCTTTTCATTTTTCTGTATATGCTATACAAGTGTTTTGCTCTTCCTGTTACTTCTGCATCTATATGTTGCTTTTTTAGTTGTACTCGTATATCTGCCATTATTTTTTCTATGAATTGTAGTCTTTCTTCTCTTTTTTTGTTTATTCCTTCTACTAATTCATGATATTCTTCTGGATATAAGTATTTAAATGATAAGTCCTCTAGCTCCCATTTCATTGAGTATAATCCTAATCTATTTGCTAGTGGTGCATATATTTCCATTGTTTCTTTGGCATTTGCTATTTGTCTATCTCTTTTTAGAAATTTTAATGTTCTCATGTTGTGTAGCCTGTCTGCTAATTTTATGATTATTACTCTTATGTCTTTTCCCATTGCTAAAAACATTTTTCGGTAGTCTTCTACTTGTCTTTCTTCTACTGATACAAAATTCATTGTACCTAGTTTTGTTACTCCTTCTACCATGTCTGCTATTTCGTCTCCGAATTGTTTTCTTATGTCTTGGTCTGTTACATCTGTGTCTTCTATTACATCATGCAATAAAGCTGCACATATTGTGCTGTCATCTAATCCTACATCTGCTAGTATGTATGCTACATTCATTGGATGGATTATATATGGCTCTCCTGAGTGTCTTTTTTGGTCTTTGTGTTTTTCGTTTGCCAAATTGTATGCTTTCATTATTAATTTTGTGTCTACTCTTCTTGAATGTTGCTTTCTTTTTGATATTATATCTTGTATTGTTATTTCTTTTTCTTGCATTTATGTTTCATCCCCTTTTTATTTTGAGATTTTTTCTCTTTTATACACAAATTCTAAGTTTTTTATATAATTTTATTTTATACTGATTTCATTATGTCTTTTAAATTTATTTGTAACATATCTACACCATTAAAATGATTTATTTCTAAAACTCCTACTACATCTATTTTGTCTCCTATTCTGTAGTCATCTGCTAGGTTTCCCATGTTAAATCCTATTGCATTTATTATTGTGTTGTTTTCTCTTAATGTTAATTTTAGATGTTTTCCTTCTGATAATGCTCTTATTGAGTCTATTTTTAGATTTTTTATTGCAAATATTGGCATTTTATTGCCTTCTCCAAATGGTTCTAATTGTTTTAGACTTTCTACCATTTGTTTGTTTATCTCATTTAGTTCTATTTTGCTGTCTATATATATTACTGGTACTATTTCTTCTATATTTGATTCTTTAGCTATTTGTTCTACTTTTTGGCTAAATTTTTCTACCATGTCTTTTTTTAGTGTTATTCCTATTGCCATACTGTGTCCGCCAAATCTTTCTATTGTGTCTGTGCATTTCATAAGTGCTTCGTGTAAATCAAATCCTGGTATACTTCTTCCTGAACCTTTTGCTAAATCGTCTTCATAACATAGCAATATACTTGGTTTAAAATATAGTTCTGTTATTTTTGATGCTACTATTCCGATTACTCCATGGTGCCATCCTTCTCCTGCTACTACTATTGTGTTTTTTTCTTCGATATGTTCTTTTTGTATTAAGTTTAGTGCTTCTTCATATATGCTTTTTTCTGTTTCTTGTCTTATTCTGTTATATTCATTTAATTCTGCTGTTAGTTTGTTTACTTCATTTATGTCTTTTGATAAAAATAGTTTTAGTGCTTTTTCTGCATGTCCCATTCTTCCACATGCATTTATTCTTGGGGCTACTCCAAATGATATTGCTCCTGAGTCTATTGTTTTGTATCCTGATGATATTAGTAATGACCTTAATCCCATGTTTTTTGTTTGGTTTACTAGCATTAACCCTAGTTTAGCTATTACTCTGTTTTCATCTCTTAGTGGCACTATGTCTGATATTGTTCCTACACATACTATATCTAAATATTTTAGATATTCTTCTTCTGGTAAGTTTAATTCTATTGACAGTGCTTGTATTAGCTTAAATACTACTCCAACTCCTGCTAGGTCTCTACATGGATATTGATTGTCTTTTCTTTTTGCATCTACTACTGCTAGTGCTTTTGGTAATTCTTCTGCTACTTCGTGATGGTCTGTTACTATTGTTTCTAACCCTAGCTCATTTGCATATTTTATTTCTTCTATTGCTGATATTCCACAGTCTACTGTTATCATTAATTTGTATTGTTCATCTGCTATTTTTTTTACTGCTGGTTTGTTTAAACCATATCCTTCTTCTAGTCTATTTGGTATATAATAGTTTACATGTAAATTGTTTGCTTCTAAAAAGCTTTTTAGTACTGTTATACTTGTTATTCCGTCTGCATCATAGTCTCCATATATTATTACTTTTTCTTGAGTTTCTATTGCGTGCTTTATTCTGTTTACTGCTTTTCTCATGTCTGGCATTAAGTATGGGTCATGGAAGTCTTTTCTTGTTGGATGTAAAAATACTTTTAATTGTTCTGGATCTGTCATGTTTCTGTTTACTAGTATTGTGGCTAATAATTTATTTATTTTTTCTCTTTCTTCTAATTCTTTTATTTTATTTTCTGTTTGTTCGTCTATTTCATATATTTGCCATTTTTTTGTCATTCCTTTTTCTCTTTCCTTTCATCTTGGAATATCAATTTTTCTACTTTCAATATTTTACTATAAAAATAAAAAAATAGCAATGAAAAAATTGCTATTTTTAACATTATTGTAAAGTTCTATAAACTTAATATATGTTATTGTTATTATTTATATGTGCTATATTATCCGAACAATCCTCTTTTCTTAACAGGTGGTTGTTCATTCATTGTTTTTGCAAGTTGAGTTAATAACTCTCTTTGCTCTTTTGTTAATCTTTTTGGTGTTTGTACTGTTACTGTAAATACAAAATCACCTTGAGATGTTGAATTTACATTTTTAAATCCTTTATTTTTTATAGTGAATTTTGTACCTGTTTGTGTACCTTCTGGTATTTTGTATTTTTCCTTAGATCCATCTACCATTGGAATTTCTAATTCTGCTCCTAATGTTGCTTGTGTAATTGTTATTGGTATTTCGCACAAAACATTATTTCCTTTTCTTGAGAAAATATTATGTTTTTTAACTCTTACTGTTATATATAAATCTCCATTTGGTCCACCTTTTTCTCCTGGATCTCCTTCTTTTCTTAATACTACTGTTTGATTATCATCAATTCCTGCTGGAATATGGAATTTTATTTTTGGTTGCTTTCTAACTGTTCCTTTGCCTCTACAAGTCTCGCATGGTTCTTTTATAATTTCTCCTGTTCCATGACATTCTGAACAAGTTCTAGTTGTTTGTACAGAACCTAAAATTGTGTTTTGAACTTGTTTTACTTGACCTGTTCCTTGACATGTTGGACATTTCATAGGTTTAGTTCCAGGTTTTGCTCCTGTACCACTACATTCTTTACAAGTTTCATTTCTTGTTATTATAATTTCTTTATCAACACCTAAAAATGCATCTTCAAATGATATATCAACATGAACATTTAAATCTGCACCTTTTCTTGGACCAGTTTGCCTTTTACTAGACTGTCTGCCTCCAAATCCTCCTGTAAAAAATGATGAAAAGATGTCGCTAAAGTCTCCAAAATCTCCGAATCCATCAAATCCTCCTGTGTATGAGTAATATCCACCTTGGCCTCCAAAAGGTCCTCCATTTCCACCAAATCCTTGTGGTCCATCTGGTCCAAATTGATCATACATTTTTCTTTTTTGAGGGTCTGATAATGTTTCATATGCTTCATTTATCTCTTTGAATTTTGCTTCTGCTTCTTCTTTATTATCTGGATTTGCGTCAGGATGATATTTTTTTGCTAATTTTCTATATGCTTTTTTTAGTTCGTCATCTGTTGCTGTTTTTTGAACGCCCAATACTTCATAATAATCTCTTTTTGATGCCACTTATTTCACCTCCATAATTTAATATATATCTCTTATAATCCATCAATATTAGTCCAAACTTATAAAATATAATAGTGCACAGAAATTTGCAAAGCAAATTTCGCGCTCTAACAAATACGCGGACTTTAAAATGTTCTAATAAGTGCCAATGTTATTAATGTCCGCTTTTGTTCTTTACTAAAGTTTGAGGCTGGATAATTCCAACCTCTCACATAATTTAACATTATTTGTTATCATCATCTTCAACTTTATAATCTGCATCATAAACATTGCCATCATTATTAGATTCTGCTCCATTTGCTGCATTTGGATCTACTCCTGCTTCTCCATTTGGATTTGCATTTTTATATAATTGTTCTGACATATCATAAAATACTTTTGTTAATTTTTCTGTGGCTTCTTTAATTTGGTCTGTATTATTTGATTCTAGAGCTTTTTTAGTATTGTCGATTTCTGTTTGAACTTTTGCTTTTTCTTCACTACTAATTTTATCTCCTAAATCTCCTAATGTTTTTTCACTGTTATAAATTAAGCTTTCTGCATTATTTTTAACTTCAATTTCTTCTTTTTTCTTTTTATCTTCAGCTGCATGTGCTTCTGCATCTTTAACAGCTTTATCAATATCTTCCTCTGTTAAATTTGTTGATGCTGTAATTGAAACATCTTGACTGTTTCCTGTAGCCATATCTTTTGCAGATACATGTACGATTCCGTTTGCATCAATATCAAATGTAACTTCTATTTGAGGTACTCCTCTTGGTGCTGCTGGGATTCCTGTTAATTGGAATCTTCCTAATGTTTTGTTATATGCAGCCATTTCTCTTTCACCTTGTAAAACGTGAACTTCTACTGATGTTTGACCATCTGCTGCTGTAGAGAATATTTGTGATTTTTTAGTTGGTATTGTTGTATTTCTTTCTATTAATTTTGTAAATACTCCACCATATGTTTCAATACCTAATGATAATGGTGTTACATCTAGTAATACTAAGTCTTTAACATCTCCTGATAAAACACCACCTTGAATAGCTGCACCAATTGCAACACATTCGTCTGGGTTTATTCCTTTATCTGGTTCTTTTCCTGTAATTTTCTTAACCATTTCTTGTACTGCTGGAACTCTTGTAGATCCACCAACTAATAATACTTTATGAATATCATTTGCTGTTAATCCTGCATCTTTTAATGCTTGGTTAACTGGTCCTGCTGTTCCTTCTACTAAATCATGTATTAATTCTTCAAATTTAGCTCTTGTTAATGTAACATCTAAGTGTTTTGGTCCTGTGCTATCAGCTGTAATAAATGGTAAGTTAATTTGTGTTTGTTGAACTCCTGATAATTCAATTTTAGCTTTTTCTGCTGCTTCTTTTAATCTTTGCATAGCCATTTTATCTGTTTTTAAATCAATTCCATTTGATTTTTTGAATTCACTTACTAAATATTCAATAATTGCATTATCAAAATCGTCTCCACCTAAGTGTGTATTACCACTTGTAGATAAAACTTCAAATACTCCATCACCAATATCTAGTATAGAAACATCAAATGTTCCTCCACCTAAGTCATATATTAATATTTTTTGGTCTTGTTCTTTATCCATTCCATAAGCTAAAGCTGCTGCTGTAGGTTCATTTATAATTCTTAAAACTTCTAGTCCTGCAATTTTACCAGCATCTTTTGTTGCTTGTCTTTGACTATCATTGAAATATGCAGGTACAGTAATAACTGCTTGTGAAACTTTTTGTCCTAAATAATTTTCTGCATCAGATTTTAATTTTTGTAAAATCATTGCTGAAATTTCTTGAGGTGTAAAATTATCTCCTTCTATTTTTACTTTTTCAGCTGTTCCCATTTTTCTTTTAATAGAAATAACTGTATTATCTGGATTTGTAACAGCTTGACGTTTTGCTATTTGTCCAACTAGTCTTTCTCCATTTTTAGAAAATGCTACAACAGATGGTGTTGTTCTATTTCCTTCTGCATTTGGTATAACTACTGGCTCTCCTCCTTCCATAACTGCTACACATGAATTTGTTGTTCCTAAATCAATTCCTATAATTTTTCCCATTTTAAATTCCTCCCTAAAACTTTTTTATATTTTAAAATTAATAACTAAAACTGCCACAGCAAGATGCTGCTACTTATATTTTTTAAATTGATTAAAAGTGATAAGATTTGCATTTTTAAGCTAAATTATAAGCTGAATTATCGCTTTTAATCGATTTGTTATAAACGGATTAGAAGTAGTATATTACAAGGCAAACGAATAAAACTTTTTGAAATAGTACATTGGTACATTGAAAAAAGTTTTATGAAGTTTAACAAAGTAAGATGCTGCTTGTAATTCGTTTTAGTTGGCGACTACGACCATAGAATGCCTTATAACCTTGGTACCTATTTTGTAGCCCTTCCTGTATTCTTGAACGATTTCTTTTTCCCCTTTAGAATCATCCTGAACACTGCTAACAGCCTCATGAATCTCAGGATCAAAAGTCTCGCCCAAAGCCTTAATTTCTTCAACGCCTTTAGAACTTAGAGTATCTTTAAACTGTTTCAAAACAAGTTCAACGCCTTTTTTATACTCTTCATCTTTAGTCTCAACTTTAGCCGCATTTTCAAGATTATCTAATATAGGTAACATCAATTCAACAATATCGCCTAAAATAGAATTATATAAATTATCTCTTTCTTTTTGGCTACGTTTTTTATGATTTTCAAATTCAGCTAAGATTCTTTTATATCTATCAGTAATATCATCTAATTCTTGTTTTAATTTTTGCATTTCTTGTTCTTGAGAATTTTCTTGTTTAGCTTCATTTTTAATTTCATTTTCTAAATCTTCACTATTTACATTTTTCTCTTTTTCAGACATTTTATACCTTCTTTCTAAGATAATTACATATCTTTTTCATTTAGTTTTTTATTAATATATTTCATAACAGAGATAACTTTAGAATAATCCATACGTTTAGGACCTATAATACCAATTGTACCTAAATCCCTATTGCCAACTCTATGTTTAAAAGTAATAACACTAAAGTCTTTTAATTGTTCTTTTTCATTTTCGTCTCCTATATATACATTAATATCTTTTGCAAAACCAGAATCAAGCATATCTGCCATAAGCTCTTTTTCATCTATAATATTAACAAAATTTTTAGCTACTTCTAAGCTATTAAATTCTGGCAAATCAAATGCTTTGTTAGCTCCTTCTAAGTACAACTGTCTTTCTTCTTGCAAAACCTTTTTTATTTGCTCAATTATTGGTTTTATAACTTTTACACTATACTTCATTTCATTTATCAAATATTCTTCTAAAGGTACATCTATAACTTCAAGAGGTTGACCTTTTAATTTTTTATTGAACATATAATTTATAGTTTCAACTTGTTTTTCTGATATGTCTTCATCAAATTTTATAATCGTTTCTTTAACCATTCCATAATTGGTTAATATAACTGCCATAAGCATTCTTTGACCTAACATTACAAATTTAATTTCTTCAATTGTTTGGGTGTCTGTACTTGGGCCTATGGCTAATGTTGTATAATGTGTTATTTCTGATAATGTTGATGTTGCTATTTTTGTTAATTCATCAATTTCATTTACTTTTGTTTCTAGTTTATCACTTATATATTTTATTTCTTCTAAACTAATATTATCATCTCTTAGTAGTTCATCAACATAATATCTATAACCTTTTTCTGATGGGATTCTTCCACTTGATGTATGAGTTTTTTCTAAGTACCCAGCTTTTTCCAAGTCAGCCATTTCATTTCTAATTGTTGCACTGCTATAATTATTTAATTCATCTTTTTGTGTCAATAAATTTGAGCTAACAGGTTCTGCTGTATTGACGTATTCTTCTACAATTGCTTGCAATACTTTTTTCTTTCTTTCGTCCAATTTTTTCACCTCACTTAGCACTCATTGTGTTTGATTGCTAACTACTTTTATATATTACTATTTTTTTTAGCACTTGTCAATAGTTTGTGCTAATTTTTTTGTGAATTTTTTGTGAATTAATTGCCTTTTTTTTGATATTATTATAAAATGTTTTTAAATATAGATAGGAGGGATTTTTATGTCTACACCACATAATGAAGCAAAACTTGGAGATATTGCTAAAACTGTAATAATGCCAGGAGATCCATTGCGTGCAAAATATATTGCTGAAAACTTTTTGGATGATGCAAAATTGGTTAATCAAGTTAGGGGTATGTTTGCTTATACTGGAACTTATAAAGGAAAACAATTAACCGTTATGGCTTCTGGTATGGGAATGCCTAGCATGGGTATTTATTCTTATGAACTTTTTAAGTTTTATGATGTCCAAAATATTATACGTATTGGCTCTTGCGGTGGTTATTTACCTAATGCTAATTTATTTGATATTATTTTGGCTAAAAATGTTTTTTCTGAAAGTAATTTTGCTTTGACTTTAAATAATGATGTTTGTCACGAAGTTTCTGGAAGTGAATTTTTAAATTCTATTATTTCAGAGACCGCTAAGAAAAAGAATATAAATTTATTTGAAGGTAATACTGTGTGTACTGATTGTTTTGATGTTTATATGTCAGATGTTTCTAAATTTATGGATAGGGTTCCTAAGGATTTTAATCCTTATGGTGCTGAAATGGAGGCTTTTGCGTTATTTTATGTTGCTAAGCTTCTTAATAAAAATGCGGCTTGCCTTATGAGTATTGTTGATTCTAAATATATAAAAGATATTGCTACTCCTGAAGAGCGTCAAAGTGGATTGAATTCTATGATTGAACTTGCTTTAGATAGTAGCTTAAAAATTACAGATAACCACGTGTAAATACGTGGTTATGATTGTACCAAAAAAAGCAAATCAAATTTCTAAAACTGAAATTATTTGCTTTTTTATATTATAGGAAACAATATGAAACTTTTTAGTTTCGCAACACAAAGTGAAAATAAA
>ENA-ORUQ01002760-ORUQ01002760.1-human-gut-metagenome-genome-assembly--contig:-NODE-2760-length-13254-cov-3.675203_pt1 | contig 13254 bp, 13 predicted proteins | sample MGYA00242081_ERZ509211 | MGnify/ENA primary metagenome ERZ509211 (study PRJEB26280, sample SAMEA2338785) | human gut metagenome | biome: human gut; feature: human-associated habitat; material: faeces...
AAATCGTGTCCCTAATCCTGCTGCTGGTATAATTGCTTTTCTTACTTTCTTTTGCATTTACAAAACCTTCCTTTTTATTTTTATATTTCATTCTTACCTATTTAATGTTGCATACGCAAGAATCATTTCTTTTAATTTTATTAATTCAGGAGTATAATCTGTATCCTCTTTAGAACCCCAAACAAATCCACCTGCATAATAAGCACAAGCGGTCATCATGGTATGAACTGTCACACGCATAAATTCTTCTTTGGGAATATCTGTTCTAAAAGTTTTATCCTCTTTTGCCTTTTCATACATTTTATGTAAACGGGTATTTACCGAATAAAGAGCTTTATTAAATTCATCCATTTTCAAATCTTTTCTTCCTGAATGAGAAACATAATGATTGAAGTTATCATTATAACGAAGTAAATCTTTATTATTTTGATACATATCAATATAGCTATCTAATGTAAATGTCAATCTTCCTATTGCAGGAATATCCCCTATCGAACTAATTGGTCTTCTATCATCTAATTCATCTAAATAATCTTTCCATTTTTTGGTATTGACCGCAATAACTAATTCCAACTTCCCTGGAAAATAGCGAAATAGTGTTGCTCTACCAATTCCAGCTTCTTTAGCGATTTCTCCCATCGTTACTGATTCAATTTTTTGATCAACAAATAATCGAAAAGCAACATCTAGAATTTTTTCTCTACGCATATCTTTTTCTTTTTGATTTCTTTTCATAACTTCCTCACTTATCAAGACATACTCTCTTTCTTATAGTATAGCGATACGATTTACATCCGTCAATGAAGAGCTAAACGTTGTTTATTAAAAATGTTTATTAGACATATATAAGAGAGAAGCTATTGATAAATAATAAACGAATTCATTTTTTTCTCTAATTTTGTTAACCATAAATATATTTTCTTTCTTAAAAGAAATATAAGTACAACTAAAACAATAAAAATCACTAAAATCACATTATCAATAAAAATATCTTCTTTTTGAATAAGCACAGCCTTATCAATATCATTATTAAACAAAACAAGATAACGATCCCCATAATATCTTTCTGTTCCAATCATATTACTTGCACTATATTCATATCGATCATGTCCACCAATTTCTTCGTCAAAACAAATAACATAATGCATATAGCTAAACTTACTTGAGGAACCACTATCCGATTCATTAGAGGCCCATGTTTTTCCATAAAATTCCGCAACAGTTACTGTTCCTTTTGCTTTATATTTATAAGTATTTATTTGAATATCTTGGACAAGTACTTTGATAGACAAACCAAACAAAAGAATAAAAATAACAATAAGTGTTATTTCACTAATTACTAAGCACCAAAATTTCCAAGTATATTTAGTTGTCACTTCATTAGTTTTCTTTTGCAAAATTATCCTCCATTTTTAAGTTAAATAGTGTTATTAATTTGTTACTAATTAAAAATATTCATCACTTTTAGCGATACAAAAGTATCGATTTTATTTAGCACTTAAAAGGCAAATTGACTCAACATACGACAGACTATTTTGCACTTTATTACAAAAAAACAAATTTTAATTTTCTCGTTATTTATACCATTTAGCATCACTTTCCGCCAAAACACTATACTTACTTTTAATTAGGTTATTTTCTATATTATTATTAATACTTATAAATCATTTGACCCTGTCTTCAGCCGGATCGACTTCATAGCAGTGTTTTGGATTACGTCTGCACTCCAATACAGGAACTTTTTTTGTAACTTCATACTTAACACTGCCATCAGTACGAACTATTTCTCTCCATTCTACCGGCTTATTATAATATTTCATTTTACCTCCGCATTGAGGACATTTATCAACATGTATTTTTTCTAAAGTAATCCTTCTATCATAACCACTAATTGCATAATTTAAAATCAAAGGAACTCTAATTTGTTTTTTTGCTATTCTTCTAAGCCTAAAAAACAAAACAAACAACAAAACAAATATTATAGAAATCATTAAATATGTTTGCACTGGAAATTGCTCCACTGTTTGCATATTTCCTTTAAAAAAGCTCAATTCATTCGCTAATATTTTGCCTATCGGAAACAATCCAAATATTCCAATAATTACGCTTATCCAAGACAATACTGCTAAGGTAAATGGACTCCTCCATTTTGGTTCAGGTGTATACTTCACTTTATCCTGTTTAGAATCGGTGCTTTCATTTATTATATCTCCTCCAACAAATTGCACTGGTCCATTGAAATTTGTCGTTCCATTAAAATTATTTTGATTATTAGTAACTTTCATAACTTCCTCCTAAAATATATATCTATTTCATTAAATTATACATTTTGTTTTTTCTCTGGTTCTATGTTCTTTCTTAACTATTTCACTTTTCTATCCTTTTTCAATCTGTACAGTCTCAGAAATATCATTAGAAATTACCACAAAATTATTGTCCGATGATAGTTACCGAACATCACTTCACATTTTTTTCATCTTCAGTAACTTCATCAACAAAATCAGATGATATATCCTGTTGCCAACGAACTGTTTCAGTAGTCATCTTATCGATTATATTCTTGATTATATCCACGTGATACTATAGCAATATTCTTCATACACCCAATAAACTGCCATACGAAATAAATATTGTGCGCTTTTAAATCTTTTCTAAGCAAATCATCTACCACTATTAATCACCTCTTAATACTTTTAATTCTACATAGAATTTTAATTTGTCTATCCAATACCATTCTTCATCGATTCAATAGCAGCATTCACTTTTTCAAGTTCTACCGGCACATATTCTCCACTAATTCGAATACCACCACCAAGTAAACCAAATAGTTGTTTGGAAGTATTAACGTCTAATATCAACGTATCATCAGATAGTAATTTATTGATATTATTAGACACCTTTTCTGCCAATAATCTTTCTGCTTCTTTCTTCTTTTCTATCTGAGTTGTCTCATCTTCAATATGCTCAACTATTCGCGCATTGCTAAGAATCTTTATTTCATAAGCTGTTCCTAGCATATGATAGATGAGTTTCATCATATGTTCCTTTGCTTCATCAGGAGCCATATTTAATTGGACACTCTCAAATTTAGCGTCTAACATTTCATCTATCTGTGTATCACTGCTTAACTGTATTCCAGTCTCATTTTTTCCTTTTTTCTCAATAATTGCTTGTGCTTTTGTCTTACCTGAAACAAAGTTCTTTGCATCTGCCCACTTACCTTTAATCCACGGTTTTGCTTTTGAATACCACCAAGGACTAACCACATGTTCATGTAATTGAACCATACCATATATTGCTGCTGCAGCAATTGCTTCTCCAACTGCTTGCGCAAGTTGCTGTTGTTCAGGAGTTAGTTCGACACGCTCTTGCTCGTATTGTTCTATCGGATATTCATATTGAGGTTCATCAATCCCAACTTCCTCCCATTCGACGATATCAGTCGTTTTATTGTTCTCATCTTGACTTACACCTCGAACTCTACCTTCATTATCCTTGGACCTAACAAGATGATCCCCCTCTTTCAGAATTGGTCTATATACCTTTTCGCCCATAAAAAATCATCTCCTCAATCAAGATTTCTTTTTACATATGTTAGTTCTATGTCGTGATACAGGGCATTCATCATGCTAATAAAGGTCTTATTCACCACCCCACCGGGCTTTTTAATAATACGATTGACATATTTGCCAGTAGTACCAATTTCCTCTCCCAACTGGGCCTGTGTCTTTCCCGCTTCGACGCATTTAATTTTCACATCAACTTCGATATTATTTTTTATCATTTTACATTCTCCTAAGTGTTATCCAATAACACAAATCAGATAATTTACAATGATAACGTACACCTTTTCTTTTGTTTTTTCAATCTATCCCCCTAAACTTTAGCAAAAAATAAGCAGGAGCCTTCGCCCTTGCTACAAACACTTATAAAAACCTATCTTCGAATATCTATTTCCAACTTTGCCTTAAAGCAAACCATGAAATGGTCTTCAAATATCTTGATCTGCTCGATATACTTTCGAACCAGCGCCTCATCTATAAACGTCACCACACTTGTTGCAGGTACAAATGCTGGATTAATGACCTGTAGGATTGCATCGCACAGCAGACTACCCATCTCACCGAATTCGACGAATCACTGGTGCGACGCTGGATCCAACAGATAATCATCTGAGATGACCACATCACCGTCCAACTGAAATCAGGTGTTAGTATTGATGTTAATGCATAATTTCATAAACGTACGAAACCCTCCTGACCATGATGTCCGGGAGGGTTGTCTTCACTTTATTCATCTAACATATTATCTATATACTGTATAAATTCTGCACTTTTGGCTACACGTCCATTTCCTCCATGCTGTTTATATATTTCGTATACTCTATTTCGAATATCTTCAATTAAGGTATCCGTTACAGAATCCATATCCAAGTTCTTAATATCAGTGGGAGTAATATTTTTCTTACCCAATACATCTGCAATAACTGCATACAGTACATAATATAAAATATCACTTTTTTCTGCTGAGGAATAATCAGAACCGCTTCTTACGTTTCTCTGGATTTTTTTACCTAGTAAAGCTACTCTATAAAATACCTCTAGATCATTATTCTTTTCGTATAATTCGTTGTATGTTTTTTCGTCATTCAGCAATGTTGATGGTCTTGCTCGTGCATAGTCTGGCTTTTTCAGGAAAATTGTAATAAGACATTGTGCAAGAAAAGATACCCCAACAATCTCCGCAGGCTTACGTCCCTGATTTTTATAATAATTTTTTCTCCTATCATAAAATAATCCTCTACTCTTAAAATACATTTCAATTTGAAGATGTATAGGATCAGTCACACGCAATGTTGCTTTAGGAATATTTGTCTGATTATTTGTAGCAAAGATAATTTGATCTCTTGATTCTTCATTATCAGGAACAATTATCCTTAGCAATATGGAACGTTTTTCTGACTCTAATGCTTCTCTATTTTCGGAAAAATAATTATATATTTCCATTGAAGTTTGTAATCCATTAACAATTTCAGGATTAACAATTTGTAACTCTCTGTTATTTACCAATGTAGCTTCGGATGCCAGTACTGTAACTCCATTATTTAACCACCAAAAATCATTATCATCGGCTCTATGTAATGTTTCGGATATACTACTGTTTACATTATTTTTTCCTTGATAATCACGCACATTAGAATCGAAAAAACTCTTTCTCACATCTCCTTCATCATTTACTATAAAGTTAAAATAGCTTTTCAAATCAACTAACGCAACATAGTTTTTTTGATTTGGCGAAATTGGAATATCTGCAAATTTAAGATTCACTCTATTTTCTATCACCGCATTATACATTTCAAACAAAGTATCAGAATCAACAAAAGTTACCTCAACAACTGCATTTGGGAATAATCCTTTTATGGTATCCTTCAGTTCTTCGGCTTGCTGAATTACATTAGGATGTAATTCTGATGCTAATGTTGCATAGTAAAATCTAAATTTCAACTTTACCCTGCTGGTTATCAAACGTGTATATGTATCCCTAAACGTAGTAAATGCTTCGAGAATATCGGCATTATACCTTGCCGTAAAATCAGTTGTTGTTTTTGATAAATCCAGAAGATTTCCAGAGATGGTTTTCCACTTCATCACTGCATCTTCTCCAAATGATGTGGTCTTCTTTGACTGGATAATTATCATTTCCAGAATGGAGTCTTTTGGTGCAGATATATGTTCAACAACATCTGGCGTAATAAGTAAATTATTTAAAAATAAATAAATCGAATCGCATCCTCCATCCAATCCTTTTCCCACAATACCATTATCTACTTCATCGTCACTTAATCCTTGATTTTTCAATATTTGGCTTGCTGAAAAAAATTCAAAATATTCTGATATGTTGCTATAGTTATCATTATTTCGAAATTCTTGTTCAATTAAATTTTCTAGTAATATTTGTGCATTTTTACTCATCTTTTAACCTCCACATACACAATAATTTTCCTGTTATATATTTCACTGCCAAATCCGCCTAATAGTATTGAGTGGCTTGAACTGCGGTTGTCTCTGACAACAATCCCAATGCCACAACCTATGACATCTAATCCACAGCCTAAAACCTACAACATTTTTCAGACCATCCATTTTTTTCTCCGGTCAGACTAATAAGTAGATATGTTTCCATACAAGAAAGTCGAGCTTTCCGCAAGGCTTCTCTAATGATGCTAACTAAGCAAAAAATCCGGAAATGTGCCACTTTTCAGTCCTTATTTATCTTTTCTTGACAGTAAACAAACCGACTCCACATGTCTTGTATGTGGAAACATATCATAAAGATACATTGTATGAGTATGATAACCAATCTTTTTAAAGTATTGTATATCTCTAATTTGTGTCGTTGGATCACATGAAATATAAACAACTTGTTTAGGATTTAATATTTTAACCGAATCCATGAATTGTTTGGTTGATCCACTTCTTGGTGGATCCATAATAACCACATCTACTTTATGTCTCTCTTTCGCAAGTTTTTTCATAAATTCAGTTGCATCATCACATACAAATTGAATATTAGATAGTTGATTCATTCGTGCATTGTTTTTTGCATCTTTGATTGCATCCTTATTACTTTCCACTCCAATAACTTGTTTTACTTTTTGTGATAGAATCATTCCGATTGTTCCAATACCACAATAAGCATCGATTGCCGTTTCATTTCCTTTGATATTTAATAAGGATAAAGCTTTGGTATAAAGATTAACACATTGATCATGATTGATTTGATAAAAAGATTGTGGAGAAATCTTAAATTTCAAGCCACATAATTCATCAACAATAAACCCTTTTCCATAAAGAACTTTATCTTCATTTCCTAAAACAATTGGTGTTCTGCGTGTATTGACATTTAAGACAATTGTTTTAATGCTTGGAAACCTCTTAACGAGTTGGCTACAAAATTGTTTAGATCCACGCCACATATTTTCATTACATACTAAAACAACCATTGTTTGATCTGTTTTAACACCTCGACGAATTAAAACATGTCGTAATAACCCTTTATGTCTTCTACGATCATAAATAGAAACACGATACTTTCTTAAATAGCTTTGTATATATTGTAAGATTTCATCCATAATATCTTCGTGTAATAAACAGTGTTTATAAGGAATAATATCTTGGCTATGTTCTTCGTAGAGACCGTATTCATATTTTTGATTAAAAGCAACAATCACTTTATTTCGATAACCATTAACTAATGGTGAAGCTACTGTTGGTTTTACTTCTATTTTTAATTTTGCTTTTTGTACTTCTTTTTCTATAAATAATGTCTTTTCTTTTAATTCTTCTTGATATTGATCTTGTGGATAAAAGCATCCTCCACATTTTTTAATCATTGGACATTTCATTTTATCACCCTTTACTTATCATTTATTATAACATAGGTATTATCATTTGATGAAATGATTTATGAGTGTTATAATCTAGCGGAGGTGAAATATATGAGTAAAATAGATATTATTTCTGGCTTTTTAGGTGCTGGAAAAACAACATTAATTAAAAAATTAATTGCTGAAGCATATCAAAATGAAAAAATCGTATTAATAGAAAATGAATTTGGAGAAATTGGAATTGATGGAACATTCTTAAAAGATTCTGGTGTCACAATCAATGAAATGAACTCTGGATGTATTTGTTGTAGTTTAGTAGGAGATTTCGAAACATCATTAAAAGAAGTCTTAGATACGTATCATCCTGATCGTGTTATTATCGAACCTTCTGGAGTTGGTAAATTATCTGATGTTATTAAAGCTGTTTCTACAATCAATAGTGATAAAATGGAATTAGATAATTTTATTACTGTTGTTGATGCTAAAAAATGTCGTATGTATACTAAAAACTTTGGTGAATTCTATAATAACCAAGTTGAACATGCATCATTAATTGTTTTAAGTCGCAGCCAAGACTTAACTGAATTCCAATTAAAAGAATGCTTAGATATCTTAAAAGGATTAAACGATCATTCACCAATCATTACAACTGCTTGGGATAAGTTAAATGGTTTAGATATCATTAATGCTTGTGAAGTGAACATTCAAGAAGAATTATTACATGAACATGACCATGAATGTTGTGGACACAATCATCATGAACACGATCATCACGAACACGATCATGACCATGAATGTTGCGGACATGATCATCATGAACATGATTATGAATGTGGCTGTGGACACGATCATCATGAACACAGTCATGACCATGAATGTTGCGGCCACGATCATCGTGAACATGATCATGAATGTAGCTGTGGACATGATCATCATGAACACGATCATGAATGTGGCTGTGGACATCATCACCACCATGCAGATGAAGTTTTCAATAGTATTGGATTTGATACAGTAAAAAAATATAATGAAGTTGAATTAAGTGATATCTTAAATAAATTATGTAATGATGATAATGTTTTAAGAGCTAAAGGTTTTGTAGATAGTGGAAATGAAGATTGGTGGTATTTTGATTTAGTACCAGGTGAATTTGAAATTCGTTTAGGTAAACCTATTTATACAGGTCAAGTTTGTGTAATCGGTAAAGACTTAGATGAAAATACAATTAAGGAGTTATTTTTAGGATAAGCGCATGAATAAAACAAGAGTTTATTTATTTACTGGATTTTTAGAAAGTGGAAAATCTTCATTTATTCAAGATACTCTTCTTGAACAAGGTTTTGGTGAAGATGAAAAAACTTTGATCATTGCCTGTGAAGAAGGTGAAGTGACTTTCGATATTCCAGCTTTAAAAAAAGAAAATGCTTCTGTTGAATTTATTGAAAATGAAGAAGATTTAAATTACGAAACACTCCTTCATCTACATCAAAAATATCAACCAACACAAGTTATGATTGAATATAATGGTATGTGGGATAATACAAAATTCATTGATGAAATTTGTATTGATCAATGGCAAGTTGTTCAAATCCTAACAACGATTTCTGCTGAAACATTTGATCTTTATTACAATAATATGCGTGGTCAATTTGTTTATCATATAACAGGTAGTGATTTAGTTATTGTGAATCGTTGTGATGAAAATACTAAGAAATACCCTATTCGAGGAAGTATTAAATCTCTAAATCCAATGTGTCAAATTGTTTATGAAAATAAAAATAGACAAATTGAAGATTTAACTGTTAATGATTTACCTTATAACTTAAATGATGATTATATTGAAGTAAATGATATGGATTATGGTATTTTCTGTATGCATATTATGGAAAATCCTCAAATCTATGAAGATAAAACAATTAAGATCAAAGGTAAAGTTATTGGTCGTGACAAATTAATTGAAAATGGTTTTGTTTTAGGTAGACAAGCCATGGTATGTTGTAGTGATGATATGCAACTTTTAGGTTTAGTATGTATTAGTAAATACGCTAAAGATTTAATTAAAGATGAATGGTTAGTCGTTGATGGAACCATTAGTTTAGAATATGATGAATCTATTCAAAGTAATATTCCTATTTTACATGTTGATCATTTAGAAGGTGCTAAACCTTTAGAAAATGAATATGTTACATTTGATTAAGAGCTTTTAGCTCTTTTTCTATTTTATTTATAAATACTTTCATGTATAATGAATAAGCAAAAAGAGGTGGAAAAATGAAAGATTTTTGGTATGAATTAAAACATGTTTGTAAACAAAGTGGTGCTCGATATGGGATTTTACATACTCCTCATGGAGATGTAGAAACACCTATGTTTATGCCTGTAGGTACACTTGCAACAGTAAAAGGGATTGCCCCTGAAATGTTAAAAGAAATGGGTTCACAAGTTATCCTTTCTAATACATATCACTTATGGTTAAGACCTGGAGAAGATATTGTCGCTAAGGCTGGTGGTCTTCATAAGTTTATGAACTACGATGGTCCTATGCTTACAGATAGCGGAGGATTTCAAGTTTTTTCTTTAGGAAAAACAAGAAAAATCAAAGAAGAAGGCGTTTATTTTAAAAGTATTATTGATGGTAAATCATTGTTCTTATCTCCAGAAAAAGCTATCGATATTCAAAATAAATTAGGCGCCGATATGATTATGTCTTTAGATGAATGTGCTCCTTATCCTGCAACTTATGATTATATGAAACATAGTGTTGAAAGAACAATTCGTTGGGCTAAAAGAGGTAAAGAAGCGCATCATAATGAAAAACAAGCGTTATTTGGAATTGTTCAAGGTGGAGAATATCCTGATTTAAGAGAAAAATGTGCAAAAGCACTTGTAGAGATGGATTTCCCTGGATATTCAATTGGTGGAACAAGTGTTGGTGAACCAAAAGATGTCATGTATAAAATGGTAGAAGATACAATTCAATGGTTGCCTGAAGATAAACCACGTTATTTAATGGGGGTTGGTAATCCAATTGATTTAATTGAAGCTGCTATTCGTGGAATTGATATGTATGATTGTGTTTTACCAACACGTGTTGCTAGACATGGTGCTTTAATGACACATCATGGACGTATGAATATTAATAATGAAAAGTTCAAAGAAGATTTTACTCCTATTGATTCCGAATGCGATTGTTATACTTGTAGAAATTATACAAGAGCTTATTTAAGACATCTTCATAAATCAGATGAATTATTTGGGAAAACATTGTTATCGATTCACAATGTAAGATTCTTATTACAACTTTCAGAAGATATTCGTAAAGCAATTCAAGAAGATCGTTTATTAGATTTTAAAGAAGAATTTTTAGATAAATATGGTAGAGATGTTTATAAGAGGGCTTTTTAAATGAAACTAAGTGAATTTGATTTTGAACTACCTGAAGAACTCATTGCTCAACATCCTGTTGAAAAAAGAGATACTTCTAGATTAATGGTAGTAAATAGAGAAAACGGAAATATTGAACACAGACATTTTTATGATATTCTTGATTATTTAAAACCAGGTGATGTTTTAGTAAGAAATAATACAAAAGTTATTCCTGCTCGTTTATTTGGAATTAAAGAAGAAACAAATGGACATGTTGAAGTTCTTTTATTAAAAGAATTAAAGAAAGATACTTGGGAATGTTTATGCGGTAATGCACGTATTGTAAAAATGAATACAGTCATTACTTTTGGTGAAGGTTTATTAAAAGCAAAATGTATTGAAATCAAAGACGAAGGTATTCGTGTTTTTGAAATGATGTATGATGGTATCTTCTATGAAATCTTAGATCAGTTAGGAACAATGCCTTTACCTCCTTATATTAAAGAAAAACTTGAAGATAAAAATAGATATCAAACAGTTTACGCTAAAATTGAAGGAAGTGCTGCAGCTCCTACAGCAGGTTTACATTTTACAGAAGAAATCAATCAAAAAATAAAAGATAAGGGTATTGAAATTCTTGATGTATGTTTACATGTTGGCCTTGGAACATTTAGACCTGTTAAAGAAGAAAATGTTTTAGATCATCACATGCATAGTGAATTCTATATAATCAGTGAAGAAGTCGCTGATAAACTAAATAAAGCTAAAGCTAATGGTCAAAGAATTATTGCGGTAGGAACTACCTCAACACGTACTTTAGAAGCTAATATGAAAAAATATGGTAAATTTAAAGCAACAAGTGAAAATACAGATATCTTTATTTACCCTGGATATAAATTTGAAGCTATTGATTGTTTAATTACAAACTTCCATTTACCTAAATCAACATTACTCATGTTAATTAGTGCCTTTGCTTCAAAAGAACTTATTTTCAAAGCTTATAAAGAAGCTGTCAAAGAAAAATATCGTTTCTTTAGCTTCGGCGATAGTATGATGATTTTATAATGAAAATCAATTACGACTTAAAATTCAAAGAAGAATTAGAAAAAATAAAAGGTACAAAACCTTCCCTCCTACTTCATGTTTGTTGTGGACCATGTAGCGGAAACGTTTTAAAAGAAATATCTGAATTTTTCGATATAACTATTTATTACTCTAATTCAAACATTTATCCAGATACCGAGTATTTTCGTCGATTTCATGAATTAGAAGATTTTATTCAACACTTTAATCAAGATTTTAATCAAAATATTCAAGTTATCGAAAAAGAATATCAACCTAAAGAATATTTGAAAGATATTTCTCAATATAAAGAGGAACCTGAAGGTGGAAAACGTTGTTATCTTTGTTATTCAAAGAGAATGAAAGATGCTTATGATTATGCTTGTTTATATCACTTTGATTATTGGACAACTGTTTTAAGTGTTTCTCCACACAAAAACAGCCAATGGATCAATGAAATTGGAGCAAGCTTTAATCAAGAAAAAACACAATTTCTTTTCAGTGATTTTAAAAAGAACAATGGTTATTTAAAATCAGTTAAATTTGCCGCATTATATAACCTTTATAGACAAAATTATTGTGGATGTGTGTATTCTTACCAAGATATGTTAATTAGAGAAAAAAATAAAGAACTACAAAAGTAATTCTTAAAACTATATGGTGCAAATTTGCACCATTTTTTATTTTAAATAATCATTATACTTGTTTAACATTATTCAAATTTTTATAATAATAAAAAAGACACTAGAATTGACTATAAAATCATTATTTATGTGTCGAAATGGGAGAGGATATTTATTATGATTGAAACGTTAATTTCTACTATGACTTATGGATTTTTAGGAAATTGGATGTTTGGCTTAATCATGACAAGTAATGGTGAATGGACTGCCTGGCCAGCATATGCTGTTTTACTAGGTGGTAGTGCAATAGCATATACCTTAATAAGTAGCTTTAAAGAAAAAAGACAATACTTTGCATCTTTAGTAGTTCTATTAGCTTATATTTTTATTTTAGGTTTGATTGCACTTGCAGCAATGCTTCTTGTATGGATATTTTTTAAAGCAATTGCATCATTTAATAATAACTATGATAGTCGAAAACCACAAACATCAAAACAAATTAAACAAGATCGTAAAGATGCATTAGATTTAGAAGTAATCTATTCTGATGAATTATTACGTTGTTTGGATTACCAATCTCAACTAGCTTATAAAAACGATCTTGAAAACTTAATTTATGATGAAACAGCAACAAGAAAAGACATTGAAAGAGTTATGAGTCGTTGGGATTATTATCGTAGATATCCTATGATAGGAAGCGAAAAATATAAACAAGAACATAGAGATGACTAAAATTCATATAATGTATTGAAAAAAGGTAGAAAATATTTAATATAACTTTCTACCTTTTATACTCAAAACCATATTACTTCATTA
>ENA-ORUQ01002761-ORUQ01002761.1-human-gut-metagenome-genome-assembly--contig:-NODE-2761-length-13253-cov-6.248901_pt1 | contig 13253 bp, 10 predicted proteins | sample MGYA00242081_ERZ509211 | MGnify/ENA primary metagenome ERZ509211 (study PRJEB26280, sample SAMEA2338785) | human gut metagenome | biome: human gut; feature: human-associated habitat; material: faeces...
GGTTGACTCCGGCCCGGCGGGCGGCAGTCTGGGTCCCCTCGCCGCAGTCGAACAGGAGGCTGTGTCCTCCGCATTCGGCCACCGCCGCCGTGAGGGCGCGGTCGGGCAGGGGCATGGTGGCCGCTGTACCCAGCAGTGTAATGGTCAGCATAAAGTTTCTCCGTATCACAAAAAATCTCGATGGCTATAGTGTACCACACTCTTCGGCCCGGCACAATCGCACAGCCGCACCCTGACAGGCATAAGATGGCCCAAACCACAAAAGGAGGGGTCTTGTATGCAGCGTCAGCGGCCCGGGCATCGCATTTTGTCGTTCCACCACCGGGGGCTGCTGCTTCTGGCGGCGGCAGTGGCGGTGATGCTCTTTTTTCTCTACGGCTGCGTGGCAGGGGCGGCGTACAGCCCCCGGGGGCGGCTGGTATTCGTCCCTCTCGCACAGGTTTCAGGCAGTAGTACGACTTCGCTTTCCGCCTCTCAAAATTTTTTCAGAAAAGGTATTGACTTCACTTTCGTGAGGTGATAAAATCCCACCAAACCAGTGAGAAAGCATAAGTACCACCGCAAAACTCACCAGTACAGAGAGCACCGGGGCAGCTGAGACCGGGCAGTGTGGGCGCGGATGAGAATGGGCTTTTGAGGGCAAACCGAACCGCATTTTTATGCGCAGTAGGGGCGACGGAGAGCGTCTCCGTGAACAAAGCCGGTATGTGTTGGCATATCACGAGTGGGCAGGGTCATTCCTGTCAAGATTGGGTGGCACCGCAGGAGTATTTTATCCACTCTTGTCCCAATTCACGCAATGTGTTTTGGGACAGGAGCGTTTTTTATTTTTCCCTCTTGTCCCGCAAGCAAGGGCCGGCATGTGCATCCGGCCCGGAAAGGACAAGCCTTATGAAGACCGAAGCGAACATCCCGTACAAGTTTTATCTGGAAGAATCGGAGCTGCCCACCGCATGGTACAATGTGCGGGCCGATATGAAAAACAAGCCCGCTCCCCTGCTGAACCCCGGCACCCTCAAGCCCATGACGGCCAAGGAGCTGGACGGCGTTTTCTGCGATGAGCTGGTACAGCAGGAGCTGGACGACACCACGGCCTACATCCCCATCCCGGACGAGATCCGGGAATACTACCGGATGTACCGTCCGAGTCCTCTGTGCCGCGCCTACCGGCTGGAGGAGGCCCTCGGCACCCCGGCGAAGATCTACTATAAATTCGAAGGCAACAACACCAGCGGCAGCCACAAGCTGAACAGCGCCATCGCGCAGGCTTACTACGCCAAGAAACAGGGCCTCAAGGGCGTGACCACCGAAACGGGCGCGGGCCAGTGGGGTACCGCCCTCTCCATGGCCTGCAGCTACTTCGGGCTGGACTGCAAGGTCTACATGGTCAAGGTGAGCTATGAGCAGAAACCCTTCCGCCGCGAGGTCATGCGCACCTACGGCGCATCGGTCACTCCCAGCCCCAGCATGACCACCAACGTGGGCCGCAAGATCCTGGCCGAGCACCCCGACACCACCGGCAGTCTCGGCTGTGCCATCAGCGAGGCCGTGGAAGTCGCCACTTCTACTCCCGGCTACCGCTATGTGCTGGGCAGTGTGCTGAATCAGGTACTGCTCCACCAGAGCGTCATCGGCCTCGAGACCAAGACCGCCCTCGACAAGCTGGGCATCAAGCCCGACATCATCATCGGCTGCGCCGGCGGCGGCAGCAACCTCGGCGGCCTCATCAGCCCCTTCATGGGCGAGAAGCTGCGGGGCGAGGCCGACTACCGCTTCATCGCCGTCGAGCCGGCCAGCTGTCCCAGCTTCACCCGCGGCAAGTTTGTCTACGACTTCTGCGACACCGGCATGGTCTGCCCGCTGGCCAAGATGTACACCCTCGGCTCCGGCTTCATCCCCAGCCCCAACCACGCGGGCGGCCTGCGCTACCACGGCATGAGCAGCATCCTCAGCCAGCTCTACCACGACGGCCTGATGGAGGCCACCAGTGTGGAGCAGACCAGCGTCTTTGAGGCAGCAGAGCAGTTTGCCCGCATCGAGGGCATCCTGCCCGCCCCGGAGAGCAGCCACGCCATCCGCGTCGCCATCGACGAAGCTCTCAAGTGCAAGGAGACGGGCGAGGCAAAAACTATCGTCTTCGGCCTCACCGGCACCGGCTACTTCGACATGGTGGCCTACGAGAAGTTCCACGACGGCAAGATGACCGACTACATTCCCACCGACGCCGACCTGCAGAAGGGCTTTGACGGCATCCCCCACTTCCCCGGCAACAAATAATTCCTGAAACATCCTCTCCCCTCACACCCCCGCGCGGCGCAAGCTGTGCGGGGGTGGTTTTATATAAAACGGAATGACTGCCTGCACACTGAGCCAGACGGTCATTCCGCAAACAGCAAACCAGCCGCCCTGCAAGGTAACAGGGCGGCTGGCTGCTTCTATTATGCAATTCAGGAGAATGGAGGAGAGAATAGCGTTTTTATGCTTCCTGGGGACGGAAGTGCCGGAGAATTACTCGCCGCGGACGGCCGCGAAGCCTGCCTCGAGGTCGGCGATGATGTCGTCGATGTGCTCGGTGCCGATGGACAGGCGGATGGTGTTCTGGTAGATCTGCTGCTCGGCCAGCTCCTCATCGTTCAGCTGGCTGTGGGTGGTGGAAGCCGGATGGATGACCAGGCTCTTGACGTCGGCCACATTTGCCAGCAGAGAGAAGACCTTCAGGTTGTCGATGAACTTGAATGCTTCCTCACGGCCTCCCTTGATGTTGAAGGTGAAGATGGAAGCGCCGCCGTTGGGGAAGTACTTCTCATACAGGGCGTGGTCGGGGTGATCCGGCAGAGAGGGATGGTTGACCTTCTCGACCTGGGGATGGTTGGCCAGAAACTCGACGACCTTCTTGGTGTTCTCCACATGGCGCTCAATGCGCAGGCTCAGAGTCTCGGTACCCTGCAGCAGCAGGAAGGCGTTGAACGGAGAGATGGTAGCGCCGGTATCACGCAGCAGGATGGCGCGGATGTAGGTGACGAAAGCGGCGGGGCCGGCTGCGTCAGCGAAGGACACGCCGTGGTAGCTGGGGTTGGGGGCGGCGATGTTGCCGTACTTGCCGCTGGCCTTCCAGTCGAACTTGCCGCTGTCCACGATGATGCCGCCCAGCGTGGTGCCGTGGCCGCCGATGAACTTGGTAGCGGAGTGGACGACGATGTCAGCGCCATGCTCGATGGGACGGATCAGGTACGGGGTGCCGAAGGTGTTATCAATGACCAGCGGCAGGCCATGCTTGTGAGCGATGGCTGCGATGGCATCAATATCAGGAATATCACTGTTGGGGTTGCCCAGAGTCTCGAGGTAGACAGCCTTGGTGTTGGGCTGGATAGCGTTCTCGACCTCTTCCAGATCGTGAGCGTCCACAAAGGTGGTGGTGACGCCGAACTGGGTCAGGGTGTGCTCCAGCAGATTGTAACTACCGCCGTAGATGGTCTTCTGAGCTACGATGTGGTCGCCGGCCTGAGCCAGTGCCTCGATGGTGTAGGTGATGGCAGCTGCACCGGAAGCAGTAGCCAGAGCAGCCACGCCGCCTTCCAGAGCGGCAATGCGCTTCTCGAACACATCCTGGGTGGAGTTGGTCAGACGGCCGTAGATGTTGCCGGCGTCTGCCAGACCGAAGCGGTCCGCAGCGTGCTGGCTGTTGCGGAACACATAGGAAGTGGTCTGGTAAATGGGCACTGCGCGGGAATCGGTCGCGGGATCGGCCTGCTCCTGGCCAACGTGCAGCTGAAGGGTCTCAAATTTATAGTTAGACATTGTAGTATACCTCTCTCATTAAACTTTTAGTATAATTTCCTGATACAAAAACACCCGATACGCACTCAAGTTCCAGCGTACCGGGCAGATCATTTCCGTTTGCTTCTGTTCAACGCTCCATCGGCGTACGCATTCGTGCACAGGAGGGCATCGTACAGGTCACGGTGAATTCTTCTGCCCGTTCCCCACACATTCGCCCACAGCGGAAGTTTGCATGCAGCAGCTCGTTCCAGATCAGTTTCATCTTCGTGCCCTCCTTTCCGGCTTTTTCCCACTCCTCTACAAACCCGGGAATCTCCATTTCAATTCCCCACAAGGTTTGTGGATTTGTTGTTCGCATTATATTCCCCAATACCCAGTTTGTCAATAGGTTAATTCCATTTTTTTCAATTTTGCATCTTGTGCATGATGAACGGCCGCTGCGCGGTGCCGTGCCTTGTGCATTCCGGTCAAGAGTATCACTTTGCTTGATTTTCCGGCCCGTCCGACGGCATACACCGGCACAAATTCATGCTCTGGTCACAAAACGGCAAAATCTGCGCCTTATAATAAAACCGGAATGTCCCTTGTCAAACCGGCCAAAATCGTTTATGATACAGTCATTCGGGCCACCGCCCGGAAAGGAGCACACCATGCATACCGTTTTTCGTTTTCTCCGGCAGCTGCTGCTCACGGTGCTGCTGCTTGCCCTGCTGACCCTTGTGGCAGCGGGCGGGTACTTTGCCGTCACAGGCCACAAACTCTATGAGAGCGCCATCCAGGTCACCCCCATTGATACCCTGTACAGCAGCATTTCGTCCCGCGAAGGGTTCGTTCCCTATGCCCAGCTGCCCCAGACCTACATCAACGCCGTGATCTCGGCGGAGGATTCCCGCTTCACCCACCACAAGGGTGTGGACCCGGTGTCCATTGCCCGGGCACTGGTGACCGACCTGCGCACCGGCAGCTTTGCCGAGGGCGGCAGCACCATCACCCAGCAGCTGGCCAAGAACACCCTGTTCACTCAGGAAAAGCATCTGGCCCGCAAGGCGGCGGAGATGTTCGCCGCCCTCGCCATTGAGAAGCAGTACAACAAGGAACAGATCTTTGAAATGTACGTCAACACCATCTATTTCGGCAGCGGGCACTACGGCATCGGCGAAGCCGCGCAGGGCTACTTTGGCAAAACGCCGCTGCAGCTCACCGACGCCGAAGCCGTGATGCTGGCGGGCCTGCCCAATGCTCCATCGGCCTACTCGCCCAACAGCAGCCCGGACCTGGCCGTCAAGCGGATGCAGGTGGTGCTCAACCGGATGGTCGGGTGCAAAAAGCTGACCCGGGAGCAGGCCGACGCCCTTGCCGCTGAGGCGGTCACCTTGCAGTTTTTGCCGGCCTCCTGACACAGACCCGAACATGCTGCTGCACAACATTGGTGCAGCAGCATGTTTCCTGTTGTTCCGGGACGCAAAAAGCACCGCGCAACGGGAAGTAGACCCGTTGCGCGGTGCTTTTTTACGGTATTTGGTTTGGAAAAGGAGGAATCATGTTGTCCCGGAGAAGGGATTTGCGGCGTTCCCTTCCGGTGATTCTATCTTACCAGAGAATTTCGGCAAAAGTGTTGTGCATCCGTGAATCTTTTATGAACCCTGACGTTTCTTATTCCGGGGCCTTCATGCTCTCCACCATGCTGATCTTCTTCACATGCCGCCGCATGACAAAGCAGACTGCCAGCGTGAACAGCATGGTCAGTGCCACGCTCAGCAGATAGCTGTGGGGGGCAATGGTCCGGATGAACATGAGCTGGTCCATTTCCACCGTGCGGATGATGAACTGATGCAGGGGGATGCCCAGCAGCAGGCCCACGCAAGAGCCCATGAGAGCCAGCAGGTCGATCTCCCGGAAGATGTAGCGGTACACTTCCTTATCATAGAAGCCCAGCACCTTGATGGTGGCCAGCTCCTTTTTGCGCTCTGCCAGGTTCACGCTGATCAGGTTATACAGCACCACCGCCGCCAGGGCCGCAGCACACACGATGATCAGCACCACCACCGAATTCAGGCTCACGATGAGGTTGTCGAACATGGAGGTGGCATCCTCTGTAAAGGAGGCTCCGGTCACATAGTTGCAGGCCAGCAGGGTCTCCCGCATGGTGTTGCGGTCGGCGGCACTGTCGCAGCGGGTCTGGGCGTACACCGTGTTCCAGGGGATATCCTGGGTGCCCAGCAGGGTCTGCAGCTGGGCATTGGACACATACAGCCGGGTGAACATATAGTTTTCCGTCACGCCGGTCAGGGTCATCTCCACCCGTTCTCCGTCAGGGTTCTCCACCCAGATGGAGTCTCCCGGCTCCACCCCCAGGTTCAGGGCGGTCTTTTCTGTCAGCACCACGCTGTCCTTTTCAAAGGGGATGGCCTTGTGGCCCTGCCGGGTGCGGAAAGTCACATAGCGGCTCAACTGGCTGTCGGTCCGGGCTCCCACCACGCTGACGCCGGCACTTTCTCCGTCGGCATTGTAGATGGTCACCGACTTGCTGTACACCGCCGCCCAGTTCTCCACCTGGCCCTTCTCCAGAGCATCGGCGAGGCCCTTTTCCACCGTAAAGGCGGCAGGGTCGCTGAGGGTGACCGTCAGGTCGTTGTGGGACAGCTCCGTGGACTGCTTGGTGACGATGGGCAGCAGGGAGTCCTGGAGGCCGAAGCCGATGAGCAGCAGGGCCGTACAGCCTGCCACACCCAGCACCGTCATAAAGAACCGCTTCTTATACCGGAACAGGTTCCGGGCGGTGGTCTTTTGAGAGAAGCTCATGCGCTTCCACAGAGGGGTGATGTACTCCAGGAAGATGCGCTTGCCTGCCACGGGAGCCCGGGGCAGCAGCAGTGCTGCACTTTTTTCCTTCAGGCTGGAGCGGCAGGCACTCCAGGTAGCCAGGCCGATGACGGCGGCACTGATGGCCATGCTGGCGGCTGCCATGCCCGGGTAGAACCGCAGGGTAAAGGTGGGCAGGCTGAAGATCAGCTGATAGGCGTACCAGATGATGCTGGGGAATACCAAAAAGCCCACCACCATGCCAGCCATGCTGCCCAGCACGCTGGCAGTAAGGGCATAGAACAGGTACTTGCCTGCAATGCTGGCGTTGGAGTAGCCCAGGGCCTTCAGGGTGCCCATCTGGAGGCGGTTCTCGTCTACCATACGGGTCATGGTGGTGGTGGCCACCAGGGCCGCCACCAGGAAGAAGAACACCGGGAACACCCGGGCAATGGCATCCATCCGGTCGGCGTATTGCTCAAAGGTCACAAAGCTCAGGGTGCTGTTGCGGTCCAGCACATACCACTCGCCCTTTTTGATCTTGCTCACCTGCTCCTCAGCGTCGGTGAGCTGCTGCAGGCCCTCGTCCAGCTTTTGCTGGGCATCGGCCTTTTGGGTCTCGTACTGGGCACGGGAGTCTGCCAGCTGCTGTACCCCGGCCTGATACTCCTGCCACCCGGCGTCCAACTGGGCCCGGGCTGCCTCAAACTGGCTGTAGGCCGTGGCGGTGCCGGTGGTAAGCTGCAGCTGGCCTTCCAGCAGCTGCAGCTTCAGCCGCCGCAGAGCGGCCTTGGCCTCCACCACCAGCTGGTCGTTGTCCAGGTTGGGGGAGGAGATGAGCCCCTGGGCGTACATCTGCTTTTTGCCCTCATCCAGCTGGGCCTGGTAGCCCTGGAGCTGGCCGTTGATGTTGTCATAGGCAGCCTGGGCCTTGGCCAGGGCGTCCCGCAGCTCGATGTAGTCCTCGTCGGCAGGCTCCGCCTCGTCCAGCGCTTTCTGGGCGTTGTCCAGGGCGGTCTGGGCGTAGGTCAGCAGGGGGTCTGCCACCTTTTTCAGGTTCACCAGCAGCTGGATCTGCTGCAATTGTTCCTCAAATTCCAGCACCTGTTCCTCACCGTCCACCAGCTGGTCGGCACCGCTCTGCATGGTGTCGGGCAGGGCTTCCTTCTGCTTGGCCAGTTCCGTTTCGCCTGCGTCCAGCTGGGCCTTGGCGTCATCCAGCTGCTTCTGGGCATCGTCCAGCTGCTGTTCCGCCTCGGCAAATTTCTGCTCGGCCTCGGCCTTCTGGTCGTCGTAGGTCTGACGGGCCTCGGCCAGCTTCTGGTTGGCGGTGTCGATAAGCTGTTCCCGACGCTGCACACACTGGGCGGTGCTGATCTGCTCCAGACGGTCCGCCACCTGGTCCACCGCCTCCTGGTACTCCTGGGAATAATTATCGTACTGGCCGGCATTTTCCGCCTTGATATAACAGGCAGTGTAGTAATCTGCCGTCAATTCCCCGTCCAGCACATAGGCGATGTAGTTCAGCTGACCGTTGCCCACGGTGCTGCTCTCTTTGTCGGTGGAGATGTGCTGCGGGTCCTGCACCAGCCCCACCACCGTATATTCCTTGTGTTTTGTCCCCTCCGTATCTTCCGGAAGGGTCAGCACGGTGCCCTCAGTGATCTCGGCCTGGTAGCCCATTACATGGACCACGCACTCGTTGGCGGCCTGGGGCATCCGGCCGGAGCGCAGCACCAGACGGTTCATGTTGGCATCGGTGTCTGCCGCCGGGTCCTGCTGGAGGGCCTGCAGCTGCACCACGATGCGCTCCTCCTGGCCCTGCCAATTGGCCTCCAGGTCCAGGGTCTTTACCGGCATCACAGCCTCCACCCCGGGGGTGGCGGCAATGGCGGCAATGTCCTGGTCTGAAAGGCCCAGGGTGGACAGCACCCGGAGGTCAAACACATTTTGCTGCACATAATATTTTTGGGCTGCGCTCCGCATACTGGGGGCAATGCTCATGAGGCCTGTCAGCATCATGACCCCCAGGGCCACGATGCCAAACAGCGACACCATGCGGCTGGCGTTGCCCTTCATCTCCCGGAGGATATTTTTGCGATAACTTTTTTGCACTGCACTCACCACTCAATTTCTTCCACTGGCACCGGGTGCTCGTTGACCTTGTTGGACACGATCTGCCCACTGCGTACCTGAATGACACGGTCGGCCATGGCGGTCAGGGCCGTGTTATGGGTGATCACGATGACGGTGCGTCCGGTCTTGCGGCAGGTCTCCTGCAAAAGCCCCAGCACCTGTTTGCCGGTCTTGTAGTCCAGGGCACCGGTGGGCTCGTCGCACAGCAGGAGCTTGGGGTTTTTGGCCAGGGCCCGGGCAATGGACACCCGCTGCTGCTCGCCGCCGGACAGCTGAGCCGGGAAGTTGTTCAGCCGCTCCCCCAGGCCCACACTGGTCAGGGTCTGGGCCGGGTCCAGCGGGTCCCGGCAGATCTCGCTGGCCAGCTCCACATTTTCCAACGCCGTCAGGTTCTGCACCAGGTTGTAGAACTGGAACACAAAGCCCACGTCGTACCGACGGTAGGTGGTAAGAGCCTTTTCTGAAAAGCGGCTCACGTCCCGGCCGTCCAGCCAGACATGACCCTCATCGCAGCTGTCCATGCCGCCCAGAATGTTCAGCAAGGTGGTCTTGCCGGCACCGGAGGGGCCTACGATGATGCAGAACTCCCCCTTGTCCACATAAAAGTTCATGTGGTCGGCGGCGGCGATCTTCACACTTCCGGTCTGGTAATATTTGCAGACGTCCTCAAACTCCACAAAATGATCCATGGCGTTTTCTCCTTTGCAACCATGTAATTTTATCCATCCTAACTATAACACAACCCGGCAAAGGTTGCACCCTCTGCCGGGCAAATTTTCAAAAACTTAACAGAAAAACTCCCACCGCAGCAGTAGCAGTGGGAGCTTTTGGATGCTTATGGAATTTCAGGGAGCTGGGGCTCAACGGCCGATCAGCAGATCCCGGCGGCCCCGGCCATTGACGCTGAGGCGGACGGTGCTGCCGCACTGGTGCAGTTTGACCTTGGCGTCGGCATCATAGCCCTCCGTCAGCAGGCTCAGGTTCAGGGTGGTGGAGGTCTTTTCGGTCTTGAACACCAGGGTGTTGATGCCGTTGTTCATCATGGTGGTCAGGTCCTCCATGGTGCAGCGGAAGGTAGCCACGCTGGCAGGCACATCCAGGGTCAGCACCGTGCCGTTCTGCCGGGCAGTGTACAGCACCTGGCGGCCAAGCAGGCCCTTGACGCTGTAGTTCAGCTTCAGGGTGTCGCTCTCAGCACCGTCGGCGCCAATGAGCATGATGTTGCCCTGGATGGCAGGGCCTTCCGGGGCACCGTAGCCGCCGTAGGTGGGGTCCTTTTCGCCAACGGCCACATCACCGTCGGCACCAATGAGCATGATGTTGCCCTGGATGGCAGGGCCTGCCGGGGCACCGTAGCCGCCGTAGGTGGGGTCCTTTTCGCCAATGGCCACGTCGGCAGCAAATGCGCCTACGCTGAGCATGGCAACGGCACAGGTAGCCACCGCAGCGGCAGCCAGGGTACGGGCAACTTTATGATTCTGCAGTTTCATAAGAAAATCCTCCTGTTTTTGCAGCCGGGATCCGGCTGTGTTTTTCATGTTCTATCAACCATGGTTTTTTCTGCGGGGCTCTGAACCAGAACCGCCGCATCTGTCTTGTAAACGAATGCGGCGGCTGGATTATTGCAGGGAATGCAAAAAATTATTCAGTTTTTTCTTCTCCGTTCAGAATGGCCATAAATTCCTCCCCGGTGATGGTCTCCTTTTCGTAGAGGAACTTGGCCAGCTGGTCCAGCTTGTCCCGGTTCTCGGTAAGGATCTGCAGGGCCTTGGCGTGCTGGGCCTTTACCAGCTCCACCACCTTCTGGTCGATCTCCCGCTGGGTCTGGGCAGAGCAGGCCAGGGAGGTGTCCCCACCCAGGTACTGGTTGTTCACCGTTTCCAGGGCCACCATGTCAAAGTCCTGGCTCATGCCGTACCGGGTGATCATAGCCCGGGCCAGCTTGGTGGCCTGCTCAATATCATTGGAGGCACCGGTGGTGATGGAGTGGAACACCAGCTCCTCGGCGGCACGGCCGCCGGTGAGGGTGGCGATCTTGTTTTCCAGTTCTTCCTTGTTCATCAGGTAGTGGTTGCCCTCGTCCACCTGCATGGTATAGCCCAGGGCACCGGAGGTGCGAGGGATGATGGTGATCTTTTGCACCGGAGCCGAGTGGGACTGCTTGGCTGCCACCAGGGCGTGGCCGATCTCGTGGTAGGCCACGATGCACTTTTCCTGATCCGTCAGGATGGAGTTCTTTTTCTGGTAGCCTGCAATGACCACCTCAATGCTCTCCTCCAGGTCTGCCTGGGTCACGCTCTTGCGCCCGGCCCGTACCGCCCGCAGAGCGGCCTCGTTGACGATGTTGGCCAGCTCGGCACCGGAGGCACCGGAGGCCATGCGGGCCACAGTGTTAAAGTCCACACCCGGGGCGATCTTTACCTTTTTGGCGTGGACCTTCAGGATCTCCTCCCGGCCCTTCAGGTCCGGCAGCTCCACCGGCACCCGGCGGTCAAAGCGGCCGGGACGGGTCAGAGCCGGGTCCAGGGAATCCGGGCGGTTGGTGGCTGCCAAGATGATGACCCCGGTGTTGCCCTCAAAGCCGTCCATTTCCGTCAGCAGCTGGTTCAGGGTCTGCTCCCGCTCATCGTTGCCCCCCAGATTGCCGCTGTTGCGCTTCTGGCCAATGGCGTCGATCTCGTCGATAAACACGATGCAGGGGGCCTTTTCCTTGGCCTGCTTGAACAGGTCCCGGACCTTGGAGGCCCCCATGCCCACAAACATCTCCACAAACTCGGAGCCGGAGATGGAAAAGAAGGGCACGTTGGACTCACCTGCCACGGCCTTGGCCAGCATGGTCTTGCCGGTGCCCGGAGGGCCTACCAGCAGGATGCCCTTGGGCATGGAGGCACCGATCTCCTCATACTGCTTGGGGTCGTGGAGGTAGTTGACGATCTCCTGCAGGTTCTCCTTGGCCTCGTCCTCTCCGGCCACATCTGCAAAGCGGATGCCGTGGGTGGACTGCACATAGACCTTGGCGTTGGATTTGCCTGCGCCGCCAAACATCATGGCTCCGGGGCCGCCGCCTGCCTTTTCCATGAGCTTTTTGTTCATCTGGTTGCCGATAAAGCTGAACAGCAGGATGGGCAGGGCAAACCAGATCAAAAAGCTCAGCACCGGGGAGCCCTGCTCCACGATCTCGCTGGAGAACTGGGCCCCGGCATCGTAAAGCCGCTGGGTCAGGCCCGGGTCGTTCATCAGGCCGGTCTTGTAGATCTGCTTTTCTTCTTTATCGGTGAACACGATCTGGTTGGACTGGATGTCCACCTTGCCGATATCCTTTTCTTCAGTCATGGACATAAAGGTGCCATAGTCCACCTCTTTGACCTGACGTTCGGTGAGCCAGGGCACAAAAACAAGGTTGAGCACCAGCAGCACCAGCAGCACGATGGCGTAGTAGATGGCCAAGGGCTTTTTGGAAGGTTTGACTTCCTTCATAGGGTTTTTCCTCCTTCATATCGGTATCTGAGTGTGTCTGCATCTCATTGATCATAGTATAGCACTGCCCAAAACAGCTTAACAAGCAGCTTGAGGGCTTGTTTCCAAAAACTTAGCAGTTTTTTAACAAACGTCCTTCGTAAATTCCGGCAAATTCTGACCATGGATTTGTGAATTTGTTTCATCCTGCCGATGAGCCATTCTTCTTGACAGGTTCTGGAAACCATGCTAAACTTATCTCACTTTGAAAAAAGCACAAATGCGTTGACGGGGATAAAACGATTTTCTTCTGCGTGCAGAGAGCCGCCGGGTGGTGCAAGGCGGGTGCAGAGGGTCTCGGTTACTGGCCCCTGAGCGGCAGAGCTGAACGATGCAGTAGGTTCTGACGGACGCCCACCGTTACAAGGGCAGCGATTCGCCGCAAAGGGCCGATCGTGCAAAGTGGCTGCATCCACAAAAGGTGCAGCAAAGAGAGTGGTACCACGGGTGCCCTGTGATAAAACTTACAGGCTCTCGTCTCTCAAGGTTTTCGCCTTGAAAGACGGGAGCCTTTTCTTGTACAAAAAAGTGTAAGAAGCATCAGGAGGACAAAACGATGATGGACGCTACCAAGTACGCTCCGGGTTACTACCCGGTACCCGCCGGCTATGACAGCTGGGTCAAGAAGGATCACATTGAAAAGGCTCCCGCCTGGTGCAGTGTGGACCTGCGCGATGGCAATCAAGCGCTGATCGTGCCCATGAGCCTTGCAGAAAAGCTGGAGTTCTTCCAGATGCTGGTGAAGATCGGCTTCAAGGAGATCGAGGTGGGCTTCCCTGCTGCCAGCGAGACCGAGTACGAGTTTCTGCGGACCCTGATCGAAAAGAACATGATCCCGGAGGACGTGACGGTGCAGGTGCTGACCCAGTGCCGCGATCACATCATCCGCCGCACCTTCGAGGCCGTCAAGGGTGCGCCCCGTGCGGTGATCCATTTTTACAACTCCACCTCGGTGGCCCAGCGTGAGCAGGTGTTCCACAAGAGCAGGGAAGAGATCAAGAAGATCGCCACCGACGGCG
>ENA-ORUQ01002762-ORUQ01002762.1-human-gut-metagenome-genome-assembly--contig:-NODE-2762-length-13249-cov-2.848264_pt1 | contig 13249 bp, 10 predicted proteins | sample MGYA00242081_ERZ509211 | MGnify/ENA primary metagenome ERZ509211 (study PRJEB26280, sample SAMEA2338785) | human gut metagenome | biome: human gut; feature: human-associated habitat; material: faeces...
TGGGCGAATACAATCATACAATCGACGCGAAGGGGCGTCTGATCATCCCTTCCAAATTCAGAGAACTCCTGGGAGAGGAGTTTGTTCTGACAAAGGGACTTGATGGTTGTCTCTCTATTTATCCTATGGATGAATGGAATGCCTTTGAAGAAAAACTCAGAGCCTTACCACTTACAAACAAAAATGCCAGAACCTTCACACGTTTCTTTGTAGCAGGTGCGACAAACTGTGAACTGGACAAGCAGGGGAGAATTCTTGTACCGCAGACGTTACGGGAATTCGCTGGTCTGGAAAAAGACGTTGTGCTCACCGGAAACCTCAACAGAATTGAGGTATGGAGCAAAGAGAAGTGGAGCGAGAATTGTGATTATGATGATATGGACAGTATTGCAGAGGGTATGCAGGACATGGGTATCATCATCTAAGCATTACGCCGGAAAGAAATCCAACAGGAGACGGATATGGAATTTAAACACAAATCTGTATTACTGGAAGAAACCATCGATGGTTTAAGGGTAAAACCTGATGGTACTTATGTGGATGGAACTCTGGGAGGAGCAGGGCACGCACAGGAAGTGTGCCGCAGACTTTCTGCCAAGGGGAGATTTATTGGCATAGATCAGGACCAAGATGCAATAGTTGCTGCGAGTGAACGGTTGTCCGCCTATGGTGACAGAGTTCAGATTATTCGCAGCAATTATTGTTACATGGCGAATGAGCTGAAGAACCTGGGAATTCAGAAAGTTGATGGAATTGTTCTGGACCTGGGAGTTTCGTCTTATCAGTTAGACAATGAAGAGCGTGGATTTACCTATCGTGTGGATGCACCGCTGGATATGAGAATGGACCAGAGACAGAGCCGCACAGCTGCGGATATCGTGAATGGTTATGATGAAAGAGAACTGTACCGTATCATTCGTGATTACGGTGAAGATAAATTTGCAAAAAACATTGCAAAACATATTGTGGCTGCGAGAGCCAAAGCACCGATTCAGACAACCGGAGAACTGACCGAGATCATACGACAGTCAATTCCGATGAAAATCCAGGCAACTGGAGGACATCCTGCAAAGAGAACTTTTCAGGCAATCCGAATTGAACTGAACCGGGAACTTGATGTTCTGAGAGAATCACTGGATGGGATGATCGATCTTCTGGATGATGGCGGAAGAATCTGTATTATTACCTTTCATTCTCTTGAGGACAGGATTGTAAAAACAATTTTCCGAAAAAATGAAAATCCATGTACCTGTCCACCGGATTTCCCGGTATGTGTATGTGGCAAGAAATCCAAAGGAAAAGTGATCACGAGAAAACCGATTCTGCCAAGTGAGACAGAAATGGAAGAGAATCCGAGATCTAAGAGTGCAAAACTCAGAATCTTTGAAAGAAGATATCTTTAATTAAGTATAGAAGTAGAAAGTTGTGAGATGTAGATGGAGAGGACGAACAGAGCAGTCACATCCAGAAAAAACAGAACAAATGCCAGAAATGCCCGTGGAATGTATGTGGATGGGAATGCGGTGCGAAGACTGCAGGAAGTTCCTGCGAGACCGTATCAGGCTCCTGGAGTGCAGACCGCGCGGCGAGTTCGTGAAAATATGCCGGAGAGACCGGCAGCTCAACCGAGACAGCTCAGTCGGGAAGCACAGAGAAACAGAGAAAAAGCAAAGAGCATGGGACGCGGTTTTGTGGTGTTCCTTGCAGTGGTAAGTGTTGCCGTACTTTTTTGCTGTGTCAATTATCTTCAGCTGAAATCGGAGCTGACAGGTAAGATAAAAACAGTTGCTTCTCTGGAAACAGAACTGTCACAGATTAAAGAAGACAACAATGCATATGAGAGTCAGGTAACTTCAGATGTGGATCTGAATACGATCAAGAAGCTTGCCATAGGGCGTCTGGGAATGAATTATCCGAAAGATGACCAGAAAAAGACTTATACTATGCCGAGTAACAGTTATGTAAGACAGTATCAGGAAGTTCCTGAGTCTAAGAGGTGATAGATCATTGAGCAATACCAATACGAGGAATCGAAGAAGACCTCAGAAAAAAATTAATCACAAAATGAGAGGAAAGCTAGTAGGACTATTCGCTGTAGTGCTGCTAGCTTTAGTTGGTTTACTGGGCAGAATTACTTATATTAATGCTACCAGTGGCAAAAAATACAAAAAACAAGTTCTGACACAGGCACAGCAGAAGTATCAGAGCAGTACTCTTCCAGCGAAAAGAGGAGATATTTATGACCGTAACGGTAATATCCTGGCGACAAGTCAGAAAGTGTATTCTGTGATCCTTGACTGCAAGACCGTCAACTCTGATGAAAAATATGTAGAACCGACAGTAAGAGCACTGACAGACGTGCTGGGACTTGATGAAGACAAGATTCGGTCGATCCTTTCCGCCGAGGATACGAAGAACAGCCAGTATCAGATCCTGAAGAAGCAGCTCTCCATGGATGAGAAAAAAGCTTTTGAAGATTATGAATCTCCGGCTGAAGACAGCGAGCTGTCAGATGCACAGAAAGCAGAGCGGGCAAATATAAAAGGGGTATGGTTTGAAGAAGATTATCTGAGAAGCTATCCGTTTAATGAGCTTGCAAATGATGCGATTGGATTTACACTTTCCAGAGATACGGCAGACGTAGGGCTGGAGAGTTACTATAACAGTACGTTGATGGGGACGGATGGCCGTCAGTATGGATATATCAATGACAATGCAGATGTGGAACAGACGATCATCGATCCGAAAGACGGACAGAGTATTGTAACAACCTTGGATGTGGGTGTACAGCAGATTGTTGAAAAATATGTTAATGGATTTAAAGAAGCCATGGGAGCAAAAAATATCGGTGTGATCGCAATGAAGCCATCTACCGGTGAGATCATTGCCATGGATGGCGGGGACCGCTATGATCTGAATGATCCGCGAGATCTTTCCAGCAAGTGTTCCGAAGAAGAAATTGCGGCAATGAGTGATGAAGATACAGTGACGGCGTTGAATGCCATGTGGAGTAATTTCTGTGTTACTGAGACATATGAACCGGGATCTGTTGTGAAGCCGATCGTTATGGCGGGAGCACTGGAAAAAGGCAAGATTTCAGAAACAGATACTTTTGTCTGTGATGGTGGACAGACGTTTGGTGCGAATGGTGATACGTATATCAAGTGTGCGGTATGGCCGGATGCGCATGGTACAGAGGCACTGCGGGATGTTATTGCAAATTCCTGTAATGATGCGATGATGCAGATCGCAGCAAAAATGGGAACAGAACAGTTCCTGAAGGCACAGACATTGTTCAACTTTGGAAGCCGCACGGGAATCGATCTTCCAAATGAGGGATCAGGTGTTATTCATACGGCAGATACCATGGGTGAAACAGAACTTGCCTGTTCTGCATTTGGACAGGGATTTACCTGCACGATGCTCCAGGAGATCAATGCAATGTGTTCTGTTATCAATGGAGGATTCTATTATCAGCCTCATCTGGTAAGTGAGATCAAAGACAGCAGTGGTTCAACTGTAAAGAAATTTGATCCGATTTTTATGAAACAGACAGTTTCTTCAGAGATATCAGCAGATATCCGTTCTTACATGCAGGCCAGCGTGCAGGAAGGTACCAGTGGTACATCCAAGGTACAGGGTTACAGTTCCGGTGGTAAAACAGGTACTGCCGAAAAACTTCCGCGAGGAAATGGTAAATATCTGGTTTCATTTATTACATTTGCTCCGGTAGATGATCCGCAGATTCTGCTCTATGTAGTTGTGGATGAACCGAATACAGAGGACCAGGCCGACAGTAAATATCCGCAGTATATCGCGCAGGGAATTCTGTCAGAACTTCTTCCGTATCTGAATGTTACTCCGGATGAATCTGAAGACGGCAGTGTTCCTGAGACAGAACTCTGGGAAGGATTTAAAGGCCACCTGGTAGATGTATCCGGAAGTAGTGTGGATGAAAAGGGAAATCTGGTGGATGGCAGTGGAAACCGCGTGGATCTTGAAGGAAACCGTATTGATGAAAATGGCTATCTTTTAAATGACAACGGAGAACACAAGCTGGATGATAACGGACAGTATATCATGTCCACATATCTGATTGCGTCTTCTTCGGATTCAGACACTACGTTGAAGGAAGCGATTTCAGATACCAATGTTCCTGCACCACCGGAAGAGGATGAATCGGACACTACAGAAAATAACGATATGGAAAGCGAAGGCATCACAAACGAAGAGGCCGGGCTGGACTAAATAAAGAGTCGTACACATCTCCTCTGGAGAACAGTCATATATTGTTAAGACTGTTTTCCAGAGGATTTTTTTATGAAAAAAAATTATACATTTCATAAAAGGAAAGTGTGGATCGTTTTCTTTTTGTGTCTGCTGATGATCTTGTGTCTGATTGGCAGACTGATCTATCTTATGGGCTTTCGTTCGGATTATTATTATGAAAAAGCGGAGGATCTTCATGAACGGGAAAGAGACATTAAGGCCGCACGTGGTGAAATTGTGGACGCAAAGGGAAAAGTACTTGCTGCAAATAAAACAGTGTGTACGATTTCTGTAATTCACAGTCAGATAAAAGAGCCGGAAAAAGTGATCGCTCTTCTGACAGAAAAACTGGGGATATCTGAGCAGACTGTACGGAAAAAAGTAGAAAAAATTTCTTCCATAGAAAGAATACGTACAAATGTGGAGAAAGAAACAGGAGATGAAATTCGAAATGCAGGATTTGCGGGGATAAAAGTAGATGAAGATTACAGGCGTTACTATCCGATGGGGACACTCGCGTCGAAGGTGCTTGGGTTTACAGGCGGGGATAATCAGGGAATCATTGGACTGGAAGTGGAATATGATGATATTCTAAAGGGAAAACCTGGAAAAATCCTGACAACAACGGATGCGAGAGGGATTGAACTGGACGGAATCGGTGAAAACAGAGAAGAACCACAAAAAGGCTATACACTGAGAATAAGTCTGGATGCAGATATACAGAAATATGTACAGCAGGCGGCACAGAAAGTGATGGAAGAAAAACAGGCCGAAAGGGTTTCCATACTCCTTATGAATCCGCAGAATGGAGAAATTTATGCCTGTGTAAATGTTCCGGAATTTGATCTGAATGAGCCTTTTGAACTGAATTCAGGCATGGATGCAGAAGGGATGAGTGAAGAAAAAAAACAGGATCTTCTGAATCAGATGTGGAGAAATCCGTGTCTGAATGATACATATGAACCAGGATCGACTTTTAAGATCATTACGATGGCAGCCGGCCTTGCGGAAGGAGTAGTATCATTGAACGATTCTTTTTACTGCCCGGGATATAAGCTGGTGGAGGACCGGCGAATCCACTGTGCGAACCGAAGAGGCCATGGAGCACAGAATTTTGTGAAAGGTGCGGAAAATTCCTGCAATCCGGTGTTTATTGAGGTGGGATTACGGCTTGGTGCGGATAAGTACTATCAGTATTTTCGACAGTTTGGACTGATGGAAAAGACCGGGATCGATCTTCCGGGAGAGGCGGGAACGATCATGCATCAGGAAGAAAATATGGGAGAAGTGGAACTTGCGACGGTATCGTTTGGACAGTCTTTTCAGATCACACCGATTCGTCTGGCAGCAACTGTGAGTTCCCTGATCAATGGTGGAACGCTGATCACTCCTCACTTTGGAGTGGCGATTGAGTCATCAGATGGAGAAACAGTAAAGGCGCTGGAATATTCCAATGGCAGAAAGATTCTGGATGGCAAGATCTCTGAAACTGTCCGGTATATCCTGGAGCAGGTAGTTGAGGAGGGATCCGGGCGCAATGCAGCAGTGGAGGGATATCGGATTGGCGGAAAGACTGCAACATCACAGACGCTTCCCAGAAGTGCAAATCGCTATATTTCTTCGTTTCTGGGATTCGCACCGGCAAATGATCCGAAAGTTCTTGCATTGTGTATTATCCATGATCCACAGGGAATTTATTATGGAGGAACGATCGCAGCTCCCGTTGTGAGAAGTATCTTCGAAAATATACTCCCGTATCTGGGAGTTGATAAATCAGACGAAAAGCCTTATAATCAAACGTAATAAAAAACGAAAGAATGATAAGAGGTGTGAGGATGAATATTCAAGTTGTATTCCCGGTACTGATCTCATTTGCGATCAGTGTGATCCTGGGACCAGTCATCATCCCGTTTCTGAGAAAACTCAAGATGGGACAGACAGAACGAGTGGAAGGTGTGCAGTCGCATCTGAAAAAGGCAGGAACTCCGACAATGGGTGGAGTGATCTTTCTGATCGCTGCAGTGGTTACTTCTCTGTTCTATGTAAAAGACTATCCGGCAATTATTCCGGTACTGTTTCTGACACTTGGATTTGGAATCATCGGTTTTCTGGATGATTATCTGAAAGTTGTACTGAAACGTTCAGACGGACTGCTGGCATGGCAGAAATTTGGACTGCAGGTCGTTGTGACCGGTATTTTTGTTTTTTATATCCTGAACTATACAAATATTGATCTTGCAATGCGTATCCCATTCTGGCCGGATCATTATCTGAACCTTGGATGGCTTGCGATTCCGGTGCTGTTTTTTGCTGTGATCGGTACTGTAAACGGTGTGAACTTTACAGATGGCCTGGATGGACTGGCTTCCAGCGTGACTTTGATCGTAGCGGTATTTTTTACCGTAGTTTCCATTGGAACAAAGAGCGGGATCGAACCTGTGACAGGAGCCGTTGTCGGTGGACTGATGGGATTCCTTCTGTTTAATGTATATCCGGCAAAAGTGTTTATGGGAGATACCGGTTCTCTGGCACTGGGCGGATTTGTGGCAGGTGCTGCATATATGATGCAGATGCCGCTGTTTATTTTGCTGATCGGTCTGATTTATCTGGTAGAAGTACTTTCTGTCATGATTCAGGTAACTTATTTTAAAGCCACTCATGGCAAACGTATCTTTAAAATGGCGCCAATCCATCATCATTTTGAACTGTGTGGATGGTCAGAAACGAGAGTTGTAGCAGTATTTTCTGTAATTACTGCTGTTATGTGCCTGATCGCACTTCTGGCATTATAAGATGTCCGGAAAAAAAGGTCAAAATCCACATGAGCTTGCTCATAGGTAATAAGGAGGAAATTAAAATGAATTTACAGGGGAAAAAAGTGCTTGTATTTGGTTCCGGAAAAAGTGGAATCGGTGCAGCAGAGCTTCTGGCGAAAGTAGGGGCGCAACCTGTCATTTATGATGGAAATAAAGATCTTGATAAAGAGACTGTAATAAAAAAAGTTCCAGATTGCAACAATATTGAAGTATATGCAGGAGAACTTCCGGAAGAAGTGCAGAAGAGACTGGATCTGGTAGTGTTGAGTCCTGGTGTACCGACGGATATTCCGCTTGTAAAGAGCTTTTATGAACAGGGACTTCCGGTATGGGGTGAGGTAGAACTTGCGTATCGTACCGGCAAGGGAAGAGTACTGGCAATTACAGGAACAAATGGCAAAACAACTACAACAGCTCTTCTGGGAAAGATTATGAGTGATGCAGAAGATTCTGTTTTTGTAGTAGGAAATATTGGAACTCCATATACATCAAAGGCACTGGAAATGAAAGATAGCTCCACAACAGTGGCCGAGATCAGCAGTTTCCAGCTGGAAACGATCGAAGAGTTTGCGCCGAAGGTAAGTGCAATCCTGAATATTACGGAAGACCATCTGAACAGACACCATACGATGGAAGAATATATCCGCGTCAAAGAACTGATCGTCAAAAATCAGACAGCAGAGGATTACTGTATCCTGAACTATGAAGATGAAGTGCTTCGTGAGTTTGGCAGACACATTGTTCCGAAAACTGTGTATTTTTCAAGCGTGAGAAAACTGGACGAGGGTATTTATCTGGATGGAGATCTGATCGTACTGAAAACAGCAGACGAAGAAATCCCTCTGGTACATACAGGAGAACTGAAACTTCTCGGACAACACAATTTTGAGAATGTTATGGCGGCATCTGCAATGGCATATTATGCAGGTGTGTCTGTGGAAAATATCCGTAAGAGCATCTGTGCGTTCACAGCAGTAGAACACCGCATTGAATATGTCATGGAGAAAAATGGTGTTGCATATTATAATGATTCCAAGGGAACCAATCCTGATGCAGCAATAAAAGGAATCCAGGCAATGAACCGTCCGACGCTCCTGATCGGTGGTGGTTACGACAAAGGTTCCAGTTATGATGAGTGGCTGAATTCTTTTGACGGGAAGGTAAGATATCTGGTGCTGATCGGCCAGACGCGTGACAAGATCAAAGAGGCGGCAGAACGTCTTGGTGTCTGCCCATGCATTCTCTGTGAAAATCTTGAGGAGGCAGTAAAGATATGTGCCGAAAAAGCCAATCCTGGTGATGCGGTACTTCTTTCACCGGCATGTGCAAGCTGGGGACAGTTTGATAATTATGAACAGCGTGGAGACATGTTCAAAGAATATGTAAGAGCATTGTAATATAAGACCAGACTTCTGTGACGGAAGTCTGGTCTTTGCATATATTAACTGTAAGAGACTCTGTGGGAGTGGATCATTTGGATGAAATTCACGTGATTGGGGGAAACTGTCTTAAGGGCAGCATAACTGTGCAGGGATCAAAAAATACAGTACTTCCGATCATGGCTGCATCACTGCTTCAGAGGGAAATCTGTGTTCTGAGAGGCTGTCCGCGTATTCTTGATGTCTGTTATATGGAAGAAATCCTTCACATTCTGGGAGTCGTTACCTGGTGGAAGGGCCATGATCTGTATCTTGACTGCAGCAAAGTCTGTGGAATGGAAATTGCCTCGGAATATACAGGAAGAATGCGTTGTTCTGTGATTCTGCTGGGAGCACTTCTCGGCAGAAACCAAAGAGGTGTGATCGGTTATCCGGGCGGCTGCGTGATCGGAAAACGTCCGATAGATCTTCATCTGTATGCGCTGAAAAGTCTGGGTGCGATAATTTCAGAAAAAAACGGAAAAATTCAGGCAGATTGCAAAAAGCTGAAAGGGCAGGAGATAAATTTTCCTGACAGAAGTGTAGGGGCCACGGAACAGGCACTGCTTGCAGCTGTTCTGGCTGAAGGAGAGACCGTACTCAGAAATTGTGCAAGAGAACCTGAGATTACATGGCTTTGCAGATTTCTGCAAAAGATGGGAGCACGGATCTGGCATGAGAAAGAAGGGTGCATCCGGGTTCAGGGAGTGACCTCTCTTCACGGGACAGAGATGCTGATACCGGCAGACCGGATCGTTACGGGAACATATCTTTGCGCGGCTGCAGCTTCGCGTGGATCAGTGACTGTGGAGAATGCACCTGAGGGAGAAATGGAGGCGTTCCTTGAAGTATATCGGAAAATGGGTGGACAATATGAATGGAAGAGTGGTAAACTAATAGCGAATGGAGCCGGAATACAATTTTCGGTTCCGTTTCTGGAAACAGAAGCTTATCCGGGATTCCCGACAGATCTTCAGTCACCACTGCTGGCAGTACTGACTACAGTTCCGGGAATAAGCCGTATAAGGGAGAATATATTTGAGAACCGGTTTAAGATATGCAGTGAACTTACAAAAATGGGGGCACACATAGAAGTCAGGGGAAGCGAAGTAAAAATTTGTGGAAGCAGATTAAAGGGATGCAGGCTGCGGGCAGAGGAACTGAGAGGTGGAGCAGCGCTAGTGATTGCGGCTCTTGCAGCAGATGGAGAATCTGTGATAGAGGGTGTTCCTTTTATCCGAAGAGGGTATGAAGACATTTGCAGAGATTTGAGGTACCTTCAGGCAGAAATCTATATGGAGGATATCTTATCGGTTTGAGTTAATATGAGTTCAGAGGATACAGGTATTAGTTTTTTATGAGAACATCCAATTACAGGAAATTTAAAATAACAAAAAAACAGGCGAAACTGGTCGGAGGAGCTGCTGCTGTTGCTGTTCTGGCCGGGATTATTTTTTTCTTTGCTTTTTTTCATGTGTCAAAGGTGGAAGTGATGGAAAGTAACCACTATACAAAAGAAGAACTGAAGGAAATGGTTCTTACAGGAGCTTTTTCTTCTAATTCTGTTCTGGCACCGATCACGTGTTCAAAAAATAATGTGCAGGGTGTGCCATATATTGAAGGATATTCCGTCAGCAGATCCGGTCGGAACTCGATCGTGATCAGTGTCCGTGAGAAAAGTGTAGTGGGTTGTATCCCATATCTTGACAGCTATGTGTATTTTGATCGAAATGGAATGTTTGTAGAAGGCGACAAGACCAGGGATGAGTCTGTCCCCTATTTTGAGGGTATTCAGGTAAAAAAAGTTGTTATGAATGAAAAACTTCCGATTAAGGATGCTGTTCTAAATACTGCGGTTGCACTTTCTACGATTTTTGCAAAAAATGATCTCCAGCCAGATTATATCCAGCTGGAGGATGATTCCACCATAGACCTTATTTATGGAGATATCACGGTAAAACTTGGAAAAGATAAATATCTGGAAGATAAAATGTCCAGAATGGTTGCGATTCTTCCACAGATTACGGGTGAGAAGGGGATCCTTCATATGGAGAATATCACAGAAAGTTCTAAAACAGTGACTTTTGAAAAAGAGGAAGAGGAAGTAACTGCAGAGAACTGGACCGGAGGTTATGATGAAAATGGTGATTATACCGGTGATGGTGAATACGATGAAAATGGCAATTATGTAGGAGCAAAACCAAAGACGGCACTTGATTATGCAAAAGAAAACTGGGTAGGCGGTTATGACGAAGAAGGCGATTGTACAGGGTCCGGTGAATATGATGAAAATCTGAACTATGTTGGATCGGAGCCGACGCAGGAACTTCTGGACAGCTTTGGAGACTGGACAGGCGGATATAATGAATCCGGTGGCTTTGATGGTGTCAGCGAGTATGACAAAGATGGCAACTACGTGGGACCTATGCCGGATAATGACGGCACTTCTTCAGGTGATACTTCGGAGGAAGATTCAGAAGAAGACAGTTCTGATACGAATACAGATTCCTCGGATGAAGATACTGAGAGCTACAGTGATGAAGAGTCGGATGGCTGGGATCAGGGAGATACAGATGAGGAATCTTATGAGTGATGGAAATGGCGAATAATAGTGAAAAAAGTATAAAAAAACAAAAATAGTAGTTGATTAATTCGAAAAAAAAATATATGATATATCTATATGCAGCCTGATACGCTGATATCAGGTAAATAAAGGAGGAAGTACATTGTTAGAGATTATGTCAAATGAAGCTGAGTCCTCTGCAAAGATTATTGTAATCGGTGTAGGCGGGGCTGGTAATAATGCAGTTAACAGAATGGTGGAAGAAGCCATCGGAGGAGTTGAGTTTGTTGGTGTAAATACTGATAAACAGGCCCTGACACTTTGCAAAGCTCCAACAGTACTTCAGATTGGTGAAAAGATTACAAAAGGCCTTGGCGCCGGTGCACAGCCGGAAGTTGGTCAGAAGGCCGCTGAAGAGAGCATAGAAGAAGTAAAACAGTTGATCGAAGGTGCTGACATGGTATTTGTTACCTGTGGAATGGGTGGTGGTACCGGTACTGGTGCAGCTCCTGTTATTGCAGCAGCAGCTAAGGAAATGGGAATCCTGACCGTTGGCGTTGTAACAAAACCTTTCCGTTTTGAAGCAAAAACACGTATGAACAATGCTCTTACAGGAATCGAGAATCTGAAGAAAGCTGTTGATACATTGATCGTTATCCCGAACGATAAACTGCTCGAGATCGTAGACCGTCGTACAACTATGCCGGAAGCACTTCGCAAAGCTGACGAGGTTCTGCAGCAGGCTGTCCAGGGAATTACAGATCTGATCAATCTGCCGGCACTGATCAACCTTGACTTCGCGGATGTTCAGACAGTTATGACAGATAAAGGAATCGCACATATCGGTATTGGTGAGGCCAGAGGAGATGACAAGGCTATGGAAGCTGTTCAGCAGGCTGTATCCTCTCCGCTGCTTGAGACAACCATCAAAGGTGCTACTCATGTGATCATCAATATTTCCGGAGATATTTCTCTTATGGATGCAAATGATGCAGCAAGCTATGTACAGGAGCTGACAGGTGAAGATACAAACATCATCTTTGGTGCTATGTATGATGATTCTGTTGCAGACTATGCTAAGATCACAGTTATTGCAACCGGATTATCCGATACAGCTGCAAAGACCACTCCATTTGGTACAAGAAGCAATACAACACCATTTGGTGTACGTAAACCGGCAGCAGGTACATCTGCACCGTCTTCCAGTACAATGTCCATGCCAAGCTTCAGTCTGCCGACTATGAACAATGGTTCTTATACAGGCAAAGTTCCGACCAGCACAGTACAGAAGAAAGATATCCAGATTCCGGATTTCCTGAGAAACAGATAGGAAGCGACAGGATCAGAAACTGAATGATTCAGACATAAAAAAGACGCTGTTTGATGCAGCGTCTTTTTGAGTGTCAGGATCAGCATTTGCAGGAGAAGGTATTACATTTTGTTTCGTTACATCCGTCTGTGCTGCATCCGGCCACATCAATGGCAGAAGCCGTACATTTGCGCTGATCGTTATAGGTACATTCCTGAGCTTTACAGTCGATGTTGATTTTTTCACAGCCGCAGTGATGAGCTTTGCTGTTTGTCATACCGGCAGTCGCGCGGTCACGAAAACTTCCACAGTTTGTTTCATCTGCACGATGAGCATTATCTCCTGTAATCTCAATATCGCCTCTGGAACAGAGCTCATTTTCATTGTAAAGACATTTTGTGGCACTACATTTCAGAATTGTCATAATAGAAGCCTCCTTCTTATATAATGATATGATTATGCATAACAGCAAACGTCATGCAGGAATAGTATGCGCTGAAAAAATAAAAATATGTATAAAAAATAACTTGACATTATATAAAAGACATGATATCTTTTTAAAGTACGTGGAAAACAAAGCAGAGTTTCACTCTCACCTCAGCGCATATAATGCGACTCAGGTTGATATATCGCAGCAGGCTGATCTACAGAGATCGGGGAATGCACAGAGATAAAAATGAAAAAGAGGTTTCATTTGGTTATCCCTGGATATAGCAGAGTGTGGAAACTGTCCATACTCTTTTTTGTTTTCATAAGACAGGGTGGAGTTACTGTTCCTATACAGTAGCTGAGAGATTCAGGTTTATCATTTATTTAAATGTATGGAGGTGTACTACAATTAGCAATTTAATGATTAACGAACAGATCAGAGACA
>ENA-ORUQ01002778-ORUQ01002778.1-human-gut-metagenome-genome-assembly--contig:-NODE-2778-length-13204-cov-2.822040_pt1 | contig 13204 bp, 6 predicted proteins | sample MGYA00242081_ERZ509211 | MGnify/ENA primary metagenome ERZ509211 (study PRJEB26280, sample SAMEA2338785) | human gut metagenome | biome: human gut; feature: human-associated habitat; material: faeces...
GGTTATGGTCGTAAGCAAACAGATCATCCCCCTGATTCCAAGCTATCTGACAAAATGTACCCAAAAAACCTACCCCTAACATTGCATGTTCCTGGTCGCGGCCGCTTTCCTGCCATTGACCGAGTAGTGTACCATCTTCCATTCGGTACAGGTAAGGCACCGCGTTTCCTATACTTCCATTACCCAAACCATGCTTGAAATATTCAATCCCTTCACGATAAATATCCGGACGGTCACATAACACACCGATAGCAACCAAGGCCACCATATTACATGCATCCCAGTTTGTCCAACAATAATCCACATTACCACCTCCATGAGTTTGAAGAAACTCATGGCTCACGGGGTACAAATACTCCACCATCATGTCCTTGAAGCGTTCAAAATCGTCCTTTTTCCACAAAGGACAAACCCTCAACACCTCGGCAGCCATGGCAAACTCGCCGATGGGTATGCCTAATAAACCCTGGTCTTGCCTTGCTTTCGGAATCTGGTTCACAGTTTCCGACCAGACATTACAAATATTAATGGCACAACGCGCGTATGCCTCATCACCGGATACATACCAACGGATAGCATTCAAATAGGCGGCATGGGCATCTGCCGAAGCCTTTTGACGGCTGTTGCCCATATTCATCATAGGCCGAGGCTCAAACGTAGATTGTGCCCATGGGTCTTTTTGCAATTCAACCCAACTTTCTGCCCAAGGATGCTGTCCTTGAGCTACCATCATTTTCATCCGTTCTAAGTCGGCAAGGGTATGCAACCCACCCGGATGGACAAATTTGCGTCCTACCGCCCCTTCGTTAAACAAAAGGGTTCCAAAACCGGGTTGGTCCCGATCGTACCCTTCCGGCCTGAGTTGCTCCAACACCTGCTTCGTGAACGGCATGGGCAACCCCATCCGGTTCACATAATGATTGTAAGCGATTTCGAACACATACATATATCTTCCACGGGCCTTATCCGACACTTCATTCCAATCGCAATACTTTCCTGTAATGTCCGTCCACTTCACAAAAGGAACATCATAACCCAAATTATAACGCGCCACATACTCGTAACCTTTCAACAAACGGTTGTTTTTAGCGGAATATAAATCATCTCCTTGTTGCAAAGCCAATTCACAAACAGTAGCCATAGCCCCGATTCCCAACATACAATGGCTTTGGTCACGACCACTTTCTTGTATCTGTCCGGTCTCCCCGTCGATATAATGAGCCAATGTCCCGTTGTCACGTCCGTCAAGGTAGAAAGCACGTGCCTTTTCATACATATTCCGGTCATCCAAATGGATAGCGGCAGCCATATAAGTCTTGGTCACGATAGTCCCCCAATTTCCGTTCGTATAAGGATTACGATCATAAAAAGTATCCAGCACGGGAAGAAATATCTTCGTAAACATGCGCAAAGCATCCTTATAATCATCCTCCGGCATCTTACGCCAGGTATGTTTCAACAGTTCCAAGGCATATACGATTTTAAAGCCTTCCAACCCAGCCAACAGCGGTGCGTCATTCGTGTCGGGAATACATTTTAGCACACGGGCATAGGCAGCCAACACTTCGGCCGACTTACGGGCATGAGCCTCATTCCCCGTAATACCCCACATCAGAGCATTCAAATAAACCGCACTGAAATCCCGTTCCATCTTCGATTTCGTATAAGCAAACTTCCCGTCACGCGAAATAGTGTCGAACGGTCCTTCCATCTTATAATCAGCTTGTGCACAAGGATGTTTCTCCAATAAAAGATAAGAAGCATAAGCATCCTCATTTTTTTCCTTCACCAACGCCCGAATTTGCTTCATTCGCTCTTTCGTATGCAATACGCCCGGATGGATAAAACTACGGGAAAGTACCGGACACACCACCAACAGACATCCCAACCAGACACACAACCGTTTCACCGCAGAAGTTCTACATTTCATGGCATTTTATTTTGTGTTAAATTTATCACTAAATGCAAAGATAGGCATTTTATATATATCCTTTACACTATTCAGGTATCCCGATATAGAACATCCTACTCTTTCGTTTCCACAAACTGCACGTTTTCTACATGTGGACCCACATAAATCCGGCACATGTCTCCGGTGTTATACCATCCGGGCTTACCGGACATGTCGTCCGTTATCAACCGCCCGTTGACACGGAGGTTCTCGAAACGGATGTCTTTTATCTTCCGTTCCTCGTTATATCCCTCTATCACCGAGACCTCCGCACGGTCTCCGGTATAGGAAATATTCTTGAATAGCACATTCTCTATACCGCGTCCCGGTGCCGTACAATACTTCTTATTATAGAAGATACGCAGGTTGACCAACTGCCCCTGCCGGAAATCCTCCACACGGATATTTTCGAAGCGGACGTTACGAATCAAGTTGTTATCTCCTGCATTGATAGCCATACATCCCTGATAATTCAACTGTTTTTCTTTATGATCCAAGATGTCTATATTGACATAATTCAAGTCTTCCAGTATCTCCTGTTCTTTCGAGTTACCGTGAATACCGATAAATATCGGATGAGCCACATCCGCCCACAAGGTAGAATTCTGCATCGTGATGTTCCTGCAACCGCCTTCGAATCCCAGACGTGTGCCATACACCGTCGTACAATCGTCCGAATTACGGCAGAACACGCCATCGAACAACACATTATTGCTGGCAAAGACATTCATCCCGTCTCCCCATCCGTAATAGCTGATGCTCTTTACGTTGCGGATCGTCACACCATCCGAGCCCCCCGTAGCGCACTGGGTCGTGACAACGCAGTACGTTACGGGAGTTGGCTATACGGATGCCTCCTTTTACCTTATAATCAATAATACCTCTTCCTCTCAAATTCACATCGTGTACGCCTTCCATAATGACACGCCCGGCCAATACAGCTCCACCGGCCAGATAGACGGTCTTTCCCGAAGGAACTTTCAGTTCCCCGTTCTCCGGCGTATGCAAGCCCGGGCCATAATATAATACATCCGGGTCGTTTTTATCCGGTACATCCGTCTCCAACGGATTGGCAAACAAATGTAAGTTGTGGAAAATATCTCCATTCACTTCGACCGAAACATTACAGGGACGTGTCAATTCGAAACAAACGGCATTCCCCTCCACCCTGCACGGTATGTCGTAAGAAAGCGGACGGACACGAGCCGTGTTCACTTTACCTTTATTATATACGGCTTTTACGTCAACCTTTCCGGAAAAGTCGAAAATGGCCATCGAAGCGTCCTCCACGCAGTGTTTGGTATCCCTCACCTCATCCACCTTCACCAAGTAGGACGGCAAGGTTTTCCATTCTCCCCCGTCTTGACGTACCTGTACCGTAAAATCATCATTCAAATCCACACCCTCAGGAGCCGGATAAGCCACCAAAGAAGGTAAGTCCGCACAAACCGCACGTCCCGTCCCAACCAATAGCATAAGCAAAAGCCAGTGTTTTATTTTCATCTCGATTTCATTGAATTCTGAATGCAAAAATAGCGTAACCGAAGAGAATAGAATGGGACAAATTGAAACAAAAATAGGGCTTAAAATCCCCAAATGGAGATTTAAGCCCTTAGATTGTCATAAAAAACGTCCCTTACGACATTTTATCAATGAAACCATCCCACGAAACCTCCCCCGGCACGCAAGTGGACTTTCAATGTTTCTTTTTTAGACACTTTCCTATCTTCACGCGCAACGGAAGCCAAAATCTTATCATCATCATGCAGCAAGACTGCATCCATACTCTTTTTCAAGAAATCCAAAGGTATCTCAATTTCCCGTTCCTTATCTCCATTCATCACTCCTACCCACCAATCATTCCCTTTACGGCGGGCATAAGCCACGACTTCGCCCATCTCTGTACAGGATAGCACTCGGGTCTCGTCCCAAACCGTCGGCACTGCTTTAAGCAAATCCAAGAAAGGACTTTCCAAATAATAAGAATAATGATCGGAAAAATGAGTAATGGGCGAAAGAAAAACAATAGACTGGGCAAACTCATGTGTCCAAGTATAACCTCCAGTCTCTATTTCACACGGGTTCAACGTCACGGGAGTCACATCCGCAGCTCCGGCCATCAAACGTGTGAACGGCAAAGCCACATAGTGAGATTGAGGCAATACACGCCCGTATCGTAAAATATGCCACTCGTTTCCTCGAACGGCTTCCCGCGTAACATCATTCGGATAAGTACGGGAAAGCCCTGTAGGTTTTACGCTTCCATGAAAATTCAACAACAGTCCCAATTCCGCACAATCCTGCATGGCTCCCATATACCATTGCATGATTTCTGCCGTGGCCGCCGGAATGAAGTCAATTTTAATGCCTGAAGCTCCCACTGCTTTTATTTTCTCCAAATAAGCCCTGCGCGGACCCGCCGTACGCATTTCATTAGAGTTGACCCAAACAATGGATTTTACTCCCACACTACGCCCGTATGCTATGACTTCCTCCAACAGTTCCCATTGGCCTTTCCCGTCTTTACGCCAATTTCGCCAACCGTCATCTATCAGATAATATTCCCATGTAAGTTTGGCGGCGGCATCGAACCATTCCTTTTGTTCCTCATATCTCGGTGCTCCCACACTCCACCATTGCCACAGACATCTTCCGGGTTGCACCCATGAGAAATCACGCCCTTCTTCCGGAGAAGGGCACAAGTTCGTCAACATATCCGAGTTGACCAAAGCTGTCAAATCCCCGGCTATTATCACACACCTCCAAGGAGAAACATCCTTTCCCTTATACCTTCCGGCCAGAATCTTTTCCGACTCATCGGGCAAGCGCCGGATATCCCATCCTTTTTCCGAAGCGGGGAAACCAGCCTGAAACGTATTCCCCGAACGGGTAAAGGCCATGTCTGGAAAAGATTCGCAATCAGCCTCGGTAAGTGTCACGTAACAGTTGCCCAAATCGACTGTAAGCGGACCTCCCACATATCCTTTATCCGGCATGGCCTCCAACGCCGTGACATGCACATATCCTTCATAACCTGGCTCATATTCAGCCCACGCCACCTTCTTTACCCTCTGTGGCAGGGCCCAAGCTGTCCTTTCATTTCCTATATGTTTCGCGCCTTCTGGCAAAATGTAACGTATGGCAACTCCGTCATTATACACTCGCACCACCAAGCCGAAACGCACCCCGGAAGCCTGCATCGGCAATACCGCCTCTACCCCTCTCCCCGATGCTTCGGCATGATTCCCGAATATAGGATATTTTTCTTGTATTTTTTCTATTTCCGGCTCAGCCACCAACGACGCACCTTTTCCCAAGTCATGCCCGTCTACGGTTATTCCCAACGGAGATTTCTGCAAAACATCCACCTTCCCCCGCTTGACGGAATAAAGGAGCCGGCCTCCGTCCTCTTCCACACAAACTTCTATGTTTTTATCGGGACTGCCCAACCGTAACAAGTCCCCACGGCTTCCGGCCGCATGCACCGACATCGAAAACAACGACCACAGAAGCCCGGCACTTATAAACAAGTGATTTTTCATATCTGTCTTCTCTTAAAACAAAAACACAAGTCCACACCTATTACTTCACTACAGCTACAAATCCGCCCCGCGGCAGACATGTTACTTGCACAACTTTTCCGTTCTCCGGCAAAGACACACTCTCTTCCGTCACGAAACTCTTGCCGTCGCTCCCGTCTTTGAACCATGTTACCTTACAGCTTTTCTCCAAGCCCAAGTTTTCCAACGGCACACCAATCACACGGGGTTCATCCGTTCCGTTAATCCCCGCTATGTACCATACATCCCCCTTACGGCGTGCCATGACGACTTCCGTCCCGGGATAACCAGCCAAAAGCTTCGTATCATCCCACGCCGTAGGCAACGCCGACAAGAATTGTTTTACCTGCTCCGGCAAACCGTAATATACCGACGGCCTGTCGGGCATGTGCTGCAAAGCCGATTCAAAAATCACAGGCAATGCCAACTCATGGGCATACGTTGTGATATGCGGATGCTGGGAATCGGAGAAAGTTCCGGGAGTATAATCCATCGGCCCCACTACATTCCTCGTAAAAGGCAAGGTTGCATTATGTGCCGCAGCCTGATTGGTCAGCACGCCGTTATTGTTATACCACTCTGCCCCGTAAACAGCTTCCACCGACATCAAATGAGGATAAGTCCGCTGCCATCCCCTCGGAATAGTCGCTCCATGTAAATTCACCATCAATTTATATTTAGCCGCATCCTCCAACAAGTCGATGTAATAATCCATGGAAGAAATACTGTCTCCGGCGAAAAAGTCCACTTTTATACCGGAAATGCCCAACTTGTTCAACCATTCGTATTCTTTCGCACGGTCTTCCGGCTTATTCAAACGGTACAAAGGAGTGGGGCCTAACCAGTTTGTACTTGAGTTGTACCACAACAAAGGTTTCACGCCACGCTCGTGTGCATACTTCACGGCATCTTCCAAGTTTCCGCCGTTGCCCATCTGATCCCATTCCCAATCTATCAGACTGTAAGGCCACTTCATTTCGGCCGCCAAATCAAAATATTCTTTCAGAAGCTGATAATCTCTCGTTCCGTGATTGTACGCCCAATATATCCACGAAGCCGAACCGGGTTTTATCCACGATGTATCTTCCACCGTTGAAGGGTCGGAGACATCGGTCACCAACGTAGATTCCACGACGTCCGACAACGTCCCTATGATAAGCACCCTCCAAGGCGACTCCCAAGTCTCTCCCATGGGCTGCTGCTTGTCGAACAGACGCACACGGTAAAGGTCGGCACTGTCGGCATTACACAAGAAAGAGCCTCCATGTCCCCGCCGGATATTCGCCTCCGTCATCAACATAAATACGGAATCCCGTAATTCCACAAGTCCGGGATAGCCCCAAAGATTCGCATCCGGCTGCCCTTCCAACCTGCCATTAGTGGACAAAGGATAAAAACCTTCATATCCCAACGTATACTGCTGCATCCAACGTTTCACCCCCTGGGGAACATCGTATGCCGTATGTTCATCCACGACAAACTCTTCCGGCGCAACAGACTTCACCCCGTATTTAAAGGCCACACCGTCATCATACGCCCTGATGGTCACGTCCAATATGTTGCCGTCCTCATTCTCAAAAGAATAAACCCTTTCAGTCCCATGGTTCACGCAATGACTGCGTTTTCCGGTAAGCATCCGGTAATCATCCGATATCGGCTTCGCCTCCGATACGCTTTTAAATTTCAAGTTGCCGGCATATTTCTGCCGGTTCGTTTCCACTCCCAAATTGACCAATGGCAACGCCCGTTCCCCGTTATAATACACCTCGAAAGACACATCGCCATACTCACCCTTGTCAAGTTCTGTCATGCCCACAACCAAGTGACTGTCCGGAGAAACCACTTCCTGTTCTTCTACTCCACTACAGGAAGGAAGCCCCACGGCCAGTCCTAAGCACCACACCCATTTCAAAACTCCTGTCTTCATTCTTTTTCTTTTTTAATTATTTCACATTAAAATACATACTATATTCAGATCACAGTCGCGCAGCCCCTCAATAATTCCGTATCGTAGCATATACCCCATAGGATTCCTTGTCCACATCAAACAAGGGGCGAAGCCGAAACTCGCGTTCTCCGTTCTTCAGGACAAAACGTCCGGACTCACTATCCGCAAACGACAATCCTGCAAGTATCTCATCTTTGTTGCCTTTCAATATCACCTCGTCACGGGTCTCGAAAGCCAACAGCATCGGGCCATAAAACACAGCCAACATATTTTCCTTATCCGGCATGGACTGCAAACGGAATGCGTAACGAAACTCTATCCGTACCCTGTCACCATCTGCCCAACGCCTTGAAAGCTTCAGGAAGGAAGACGGACGTACCGACATTTCCTGCTTCTCGCCGTTCACATATACCACTGCACCATCCGTCCAGGCGGGTATGAACAAATTCAACACGAAATCCACCGGACGGCGCACCGACACGGTGAAATCCACTATCGGTTCCACCGGAAATCCCCCGGCTTGTTCCAAACCGACCTTTTTATCAGCCCAATGCACTTTGGAAGGCACGTATAAATTCACATACACGGCCGAGTCGTCATGATAATAAATGCCGTTGTTCAATTTGGCAAACGCTTCGGCACAAGACCCGCTGCAACACTTGAAGTCGTTGTCCGCCATGTACGCCTTATGACGAGGTGACCCCAACGGCAAATGGTAAACATAAGCTCCCGTGGAACGGCTCTGCACGGGAAGCACCGCATTATAGAACATGTTCATGTAAACATCCGCATAACATGGATTACCCGTCCACGAAAAAAGACTGGCATTCAACCGCTGCGTGTTATGGGTCACGCAACTCTCCGCAATGCCTTTGGTCAAAGTATTGCACAGATGGCAAGGTTCGCCCCAATGCTCTGCCGTCAACGAAGTCTCGGTCGTGACGTTCGGGCGCGGACCGCTGCTTGTGCCGTTGACATACGCATGGGAATGCATGAGCATATTCCAAAAGTTCGCAACGGACTTCCTGTAACATTCCTCCCCCGTGGACTCATACCGCCGGGCAAAACCGTTCACCAAAACAATGTGCGTATTGGCATGCAATCCGGAAAGAATGTCCTCGTTCCGCACCAAGGGTTCCAAAAACCATGAGGGGTCAAATAAGGAAGCCAGTTCCAAATACCGGGGTTTTCCGGATACACAGTAAAGTTGGTACAACACTTCGTTCATGCCCCCCATCTCATTCTGGGGATTGGCATCTGCCGTGTACATCATGCGTGCGACAGTCGCCGGATCCAGTTTCGACATGCGCCTGTCCACATAACCGGCCAAGCCCTCCACCATGGCGTATGCCTTTTCATTGCCGGTGCGGAGATACACGTCCAACAGTCCCTGCATGATTTTGTGAAGCGTATAATACGGTGCCCACACACCTGTAAAACGCGTCTCCAACACCTCTATGTCCGTCTCGGGAAAAGCGCTTAAATAACCGTTGCCGTGTGCTTGCTGGCAGGCATACATGCCCTCGACGACCTTCTCCAAGTTCCGTGCCAACCCGGCGTCTTCATATCTCTCCACCAAGGCTGATACAGCCGAAAGATAATGTCCCACGAAATGTCCCCGCAAGCCTACGCCGGGCGACTCCCAGCCTTCCAAGGGCTTTGCCACGGAAGGCAAGCCTGCGTTCACCCTGAAATTATGCAATAACCTGTCCGGTTCCAACGACTTAAGGAAAGCGGTATTCAGGTCTTCCCGCTGCTTAACCCACGAAGAAGCCAATTCCACGTCATGGCTTGGAAACGGCAACAACATCTCCGTCGCAGAAGGGCTGACGGCCATCTTGCCGCCTGCTTCCATCCGAACGGCTACCCAAAGGAAAAGTATAAACCAATAATGTGCCTTCATACACCCGTATCATTTATTCCTACTGCAAAGATACGCCCTTTCCACCCATCATAATAGGACAAAACCACCAAAAAGATAGGATAAAAAACTTTTTTATCACAATTCTCTTTCCATGCCATGCAAAAACAACTTGGCGTGACATTTCCATCCCTCCGTACGCATTGGCTTTCGCAAAGGCGAGAGAGCCCCCGGAAAACTACCTTTCACCCAACACGAACAAACGAATATAGACATTCTTTTTGAACAGCAGCACCAAACGGTAACAAACCACCAGTTCGACCAAGGCCAGACATGGCGGCAGGACAAACGTCCAAATCATGGGTACATAAAATCCCAGACTGTTGAACAGGTATTCTAACAAAAAAGTCTGCAACCAATAAATGCCCAAAGTAGACCGTCCTATGCCATTCAATGCCGTTGCGATTCCTTTACCCTCAATAAGGCGATAAACGTAGGGAGACAACAGGAAAAACGACATGCTGCCTGCAATGCCTATCGCCAGACGATAGAGCACCACAGAAAGGTTCTGCACGTCCCACGTGAACGTCCCCCAGTCCAACACCTGAGTGGGAACCATATACACCGTAAGCCTCCCGGACCAAAATGGCAGCATAACACCAAAAGCCACAAGGGAAATCCCTAAAAACCATTTGCGGTGGCGGTCCAAAAGGGATTGATTCAGCTTACAAGCATATCCCACCCAAAACATGGGAAGCATAAAGTTGAAGTTCGCCACGCCGCCATAGGGCAAAATGCCGGACAACACGACAGTCACGAGGGCTGCCAGCCAAACATTCCGGAACAAGCGGATGGACAAGAATCCCACCAAATAACACAAAAACACACATTTCAAGAACCACACCGTGTTCATAAACCCCATCCAATCGGGAGTGAACAGGGCTGGCCACGGGTTATGCCCCATGACGGACACCGCCGTCCACACTATGATAAAAGCCGTCACCGAGGGCAAGAGCAACTGCACGAACTTCTTTTTCAACAGTTCTCCAAAAGTGAGCTTCAACGAAGAACCGAAGAAATAACCGCACAGCAACATGAACAGCGGCATGTGGTAAGTATAAATAAAACTCCAAATAGGGTTATCCCAATAGTCATTCCCCGTGAGTTGTTCCACAGAATGCCCCAACAAGACACTGCCAATGGCAAAAAACTTCAAGAAATCAAGATAAGGGATGCGGGCTTTCGAAGTTTCCATCAGAATGATATGATTAATGTTTTGAATAATTGCTTTCCACGATACCATTCACCTCACAAACGGCATTCCGTAGCAGTCCCGTCGTAACGGACTTCCACGCCCGCCCCTTCACGGAACACCTCGTCCGCACTGCCGCCCAAGACCACGCGGAACTTGCGGGACTCCTCCATACTGGGAAACGAACCTTCGCGCTGCCCGACGGACAATACACCCCGGCTATCGTCCCATTCCATCCGGATGGTCGAGAAACGCCCCTGTTCGTAACCGTAATTGTCGCCTTCGTCCTCATACAGGGTGAAAATGGCATCCCGTCCGGGATAGACCACGATGGTAAGTTCTTTTCCCGACAACTCTCCCGTATGCTGCACAACCGGCCCCATCGGAACGATGGAACCCTGGCGCACGAACAAGGGAATCCTATCGATTGGCGCATCCGCCTTGACATCCCGGCCGCCCCGGTACTTTTTCCCACTCCAGAAATCCACCCAGTCCGTACCTTCCGGCAAATATACGGTCCGTGTCTTTTCCACACCCTGCAAAGCCACGGAACCTTTATCATAGTACATCGGACGGGTCACGGGACACACCAGAAAAGCCGGACCAAACATGAATTCGTCTTTGATGTCGTGCACACGGGCGTCGTCCGCAAAATCGAAAGCCAACAACCGGCTCATGGTATAGCTTTCTTGCGTGACCTTCCCGGCCAAAGAATATATATAAGGTATCAGGCGGTAACGTAAACGAATCATGCGCAGGATACTGTCATAAAAAGGCTCGCCCGGCCGGCCGAACCGCCAAATCTCACGCGGAGTGTCCGTGCCATGGCTGCGGAACAGAGGCAAAAATGCCCCGTATTGCAGCATCCGCACGTAATATTCCCGGTAACCCATATCGTCCACGCCGGCATCGAAATCTCCCGCACGAAACCATTCGCGCCCTTTCCGCGTGAAAAACGAACCGATATCCACCGTCCAATAAGGACAGCCCGTAGCCATGAAATTCAACCCCTGCGGAATTTGCTGGGCGAACGACTTCCACGAAGCATGCGTATCACCGTTCCACGTGATGGTAGAATAACGCTGTTGTCCCGCATAACTGGAACGCGTCAGGTTCACCACTCGCTTGCGGTCGGTCGTGGCACGCTGGTTTTCGTACAGCCCCTTGGAATGATACAACGAGAAAAGGCTGCTCCGCTCAGCCCCCAACACACCGTCCAGCAAAGCCAGATTCCCTTTCCACCGTTCTTCATGGCTGTCCCAACCGTATCCTTCGGACATCGGTCTCCAATCCGCATCCAACGGTTCCGTGCAGTCGCACCACCAAGCATCGAAACCGTTGCCGAAGAATTCCCCGTTGGCATATTCCCAATAGCGCGCCCGGGCCAGGGGATTGAAAGCGTCATACACAGAACGGGGCAACATAAAGCCACGCCTCTCAAAGTCTTTCGTCTGGGGGCAGTTCGTCGGGTTGGGCCAAATGGACACCATCAGCTTGGCATCCCACGCATGTATGGAATCTGCCAACGTACGCGGGTCGGGATAGTTTTCACGGTTCATCTTCATGTACCCCCACTGTCCGCCAGGCCAATAGTTCCAATCCTGCACGATGACATCCAAAGGCACCTGCCGCCGACGGTATTCCTGCACGACGTCCACAAGCTCCTTCGAATGGGTATAGCGTTCCTTAGACTGAATGTAACCGAAAATATACCGGGGCATCATCGGAGATTGTCCCGTCAACTTGCGGTACTGGGCCACGACGCTATCCATCGTAGATCCTTTCATGAAATAATAATCCACCTCCTTGGCGGCTTCCAATTCCATGAAACCGCCTTCCGCCCCGTCTTGGAACTTCATCCCGCAGCCCGCATCGAACAACAGGCCGTAACCGGCCGTGGAGTTCAACACCGGTACCATCTCTTTCAGGTTATGCTGGCACAGGTACATCGTCTTGCCCCGCAAGTCGAGGAAATCTTCCATGTGGCATCCCAAACCATAAAGCGCCTCGCCTTCCGACCAGCGGAAATGATTCCTGAACTTCCAAGTCCACCCCACCGTGTCGCGACGAAGCACGTCCATCACTTCCTTCTCTCCGTCGGCCGTTTTCTCGATTCGCCTGCTATCCGGGTCGTAAACGACGTTTTCCATATACGTCTTCTCCGCCTCGCGCGGCATGTCCTGACGCTCGGAAAGCAAAACCTTTCCCGTGCGGGCATCCTTATAAGTAAGGGCACAAGTGTTCAAATCCACCCGCACTTCAAGGCTGTCCGACTGTAAAGAAAGCTCCCCTTGCCGTGAAACGACCTGAAAAGGGACCTTGTTTTCCGTCCGCTCCACGCATACTATCGTACCGTTCCCCAAAAAATCGGCTTCACGCGTATAACGTACCCTCACGATGTCCGGACTCACAAACTCCACACGCATGCGCCCGTCCGCCGTACGGCAATATACCCCATTCTTTAGCATGACATAACCGTCGTCCGCCGCCGTTACAGAAACAGAGCCGACAAATATAAAAAAACACAATGCGGCACCAGTCATAGACTGGAAACAAAACCTTCCAGTCTTTCTTGTTTCAATAAAACTCCTCCACGAATTTATAACCTCTTCTATTTTCATATATTTTTTGC
>ENA-ORUQ01002785-ORUQ01002785.1-human-gut-metagenome-genome-assembly--contig:-NODE-2785-length-13182-cov-7.415784_pt1 | contig 13182 bp, 16 predicted proteins | sample MGYA00242081_ERZ509211 | MGnify/ENA primary metagenome ERZ509211 (study PRJEB26280, sample SAMEA2338785) | human gut metagenome | biome: human gut; feature: human-associated habitat; material: faeces...
TTCCGATCTAGATGATGGTTGCCTTGATGTCCGCCACCTCGCTCAGGGTACTGCCCACGGGCACAAAATCGCTGCCATCGGCCCGGAGGAATTGGACCCCCAGCGCCGCCGCGCAGCCGCAGCCGCCATCGTTGGTGCAGCTTCCGCCCAGCCCCAGCAGGATGTTCTGGTTGCCCGCCTCCACGGCGTGGCGGATGAGCTGACCCACGCCGTAAGTGGTGGTCTTACAGGGGTCTTTGCGATCTTCTACCTGAGGCAGACCGGCGGCCGAGGCCATCTCAATCACGGCCTGCCCGCCGGGCAGCTGTAAGTATTCTGCCGTGATGGCCTCCCCATAGGGGCCGGAGACGGGCACGGAGACCAGCGTGCCGCCGCAGGCCTCATGGAAGCAGGCCACCGTTCCCTCGCCGCCATCGGCCACGGGAATCCTGACCACCTCGCACCCGGGGAAATACGCCTCCAGCCTCTGCGCCGCAAGGGTGCAGATCTCCTGGCTGGAAAGGGTGCCTTTGAACGAATCCGACACAACGATGCACTTTTTCATTTCTCCACCACCTGTTTTTCTTGAGGGAGTCTGATCACTTGTTCACCACGTTCTGGGGCTGGCCCGCCAGGAACGCCCTGACGTTCTCCACGGTGCAGTCCATAATGCGCTGGCGGCTGCTCCGGGAACCCCAGGACATGTGCGGGGTGATGATGCAGTTTTTGGCTTTCAGCAGCGGGTTGTCGGCCCGGATGGGCTCCGTGGACACGACATCCAGACCTGCACAGGCCACCTTGCCGGAGTTGAGGGCGTCGGCCAGGTCCTGCTCCACCACCATTTGGCCGCGGCTGTTGTTGATGATGATGACGCCGTCTTTCATCTTGGCGATGTTCTCTTTGTTGATGATGCCGGTGTTGAAGTCCATCAGAGGCATCTGGAGGCCCAGCACATCGGAGCGGGCAAACAGGTCGTCCAGCTCCACGAACTCCACGCCCAGGTCCTTCGCGGCCTGGGAGGGGTAGCGGTCATAGGCGATGACGTGCATTCCCAGCGCCTTGGCAGCCTCGGCAGTGTGGATGCCGATGCGGCCGCAGCCCAGCAGGCCATAGGTCTTGCCTGCCACCTCGATGAGGGGATAATCCCAGTAGCACCACTCCTCGCCGTTCTGCCACTTGCCCTCGTGGACGGTGCGGTCGTGATGGCCGATGTGGAGGCAGGCCTCCAGCATCAGGGCAATGGCAAACTGGCTGACGGAGTAGCCGCCGTAGTTGGGCACGTTGCAGACGGGGATGCCTTTCTCCTTGGCATAGGCAATATCCACCACATTGTATCCGGTGGCCAGTACAGCGATCAGTTTCAGGTTGGGGCATTGATCCATGGTGGCCTTGGAGATGGGGGTCTTGTTCAGGATGGCCACATCGGCGTCGCCAATGCGCTCGGCAACGAGATCCGATTCCTCATAGGAAGTGCGGTCATAGACCACCAGCTCGCCCAGCTGCTCCAGAGCGCTCCAGCTCAGGTCGCCAGGGTTTTCCGTATAGCCGTCCAGCACAACGATTTTCATACAATTTCCCTCCATTTCTTTACAGGTGTTTTGCCAGCAGATAGCGGTCATGCCCACCGTACATCTCCCGCCGGGAAACGATCTCAAAGCCGCTGGCTTTGGCGTTGTTCAGGCTGTAGGGGTTGCCGGGGCTGACGGTGGCCCCAATGCCCACGATGCCGGGCCGAAGCAGCGGCAGCGCGTCTTCCAGCAGGATGCGCTGCAGGCCATTGCCCCGCCAGTCCGGGTGGACGATGACGCTGTCGGCATTGGCCCAGTGCTCCCACTCGGCCTCCGGAATGCCCATGAACGCAGCATAGTTGTGCTCACTGTGCCCGCAGTACCGCAGGATAAAGTAGGCCCCCAGCCGCTCGCCGTCCCATGCGCCCAGGCAGAGGTCGTGTTCGAGATAGCTCTGGATATTTTCCAGCGTATCGGGCATGAACAGCTCCGGGTTCGGCATCATGGCCCGCACCTCGTTCTGGAGCCGGTAGACGGTCTCGGCCTCTTCGCGCGTACACTGCCGGAGCGTGACCGACAGCGGCGCCGCCCTGCCGCGGACCTGATGAAGACAAAGTTCCATTTCTGCAATCCCTCCCAAAATAAAATCATACTTTCTTTGCGATTCCAGTATAAATGCCATTTCAAAGAATGTCAATTTATGTTATACTGATGGAAGGGATGCTGGCAGTCTGTGCTCTTGGGCGCTGCTGCCCGCCTCCTGAAGTCTCTGCGGGGCTCACCCTGCATGTGTACCGGAGGAAAACGACCATGAAAGATTCCAGCCTTTCGCCTTCCAGCCGTCTTGGCGGCGCTGTCATCAGCGACCGCGTAGTCGCTGCCCTGCTGCAGGAGCTGCGCACCGGCCGCTATGCGGACGCCGACCGCCTGCCTGCGGAGGTAGACCTTGCCGCCCAGCTCGGTGTCAGCCGTACCGTGATCCGGGACGCGCTGAGCGAGATGGAGCGCGCCGGATACATTGAGCGTGTGCGCGGCATTGGCACCGTTGTCAACCGCACCGTGCTCAACCTGCGCAGCCGCCTGGACCAGAAACTGGAATACTATCCTCTGATCCGCAGCTTCGGCAGCTATCCTCATGCAGACGGCATCCAGATCTACCCCACCCGCGCAGGCGAAGAGCTGGCACGGGACCTCGGCATCGAGGTGGGGGATGAGGTCATCTGCATCAAAAAGAGGATCCTGGCGGACACCACTCCCGTCATCTACTCCATCGATTACCTGCCGCGCGCGCTGTTTGGCAGCCGGGATTACACCCGGATCGACCTCAGTGGCGACATCTTCGAGATCCTGGAGCGGGAGTGTCACCAGCAGATTGCCTCCAATGTCGCCCACCTGAAAGCCAGCTGCGGCGACGAGGCCATCCGGGCAGCCATGCGGCTTGCCCCCGGCGAGGCGATGCTGCTGCTGGACGAAGTCTGCTATAACCGTCTGTGCCATCCGGTCATGCGCTCGTTGAGCTACTACACCAACTTCTTCGATTTTTCCATTCTGCGAAAGCTTCTTTGATGGAGGGAACTGAACAACATGCGTCATCTGATCGATCCTTTAGACTTCAGCCAGGAAGAAATCATGAATCTGTTGAGTCTGGCCGACCGCATCTGCGCCGATCCGGCCGCCTACCAGAACGTCGCCGAGCACAAAAAGCTTGCCACCCTGTTCTACGAGCCATCCACTCGCACCCGCCTCTCCTTTGAGGCCGCCATGCTGAACCTGGGCGGCCATGTGCTGGGCTTCCCCAGTGAAACGGTCTCCAGCGCTTCCAAGGGCGAGAGTGTGGCCGACACCATCCGTGTGGTGTCCTGCTACGCCGATATCGTCGCCATGCGCCACCCCAAGGAGGGTGCCCCGCTGCGCGCCAGCCGTTATTCCCGCATCCCGGTCATCAACGCCGGTGACGGCGGCCACCAGCACCCCACCCAGACCATGACCGACCTGATGACCATTCGCCGCCGGATGGGCCGGCTGGACAACCTGACCATCGGCCTGTGCGGCGACCTGAAGTTTGGCCGCCCCGTCCACTCCCTCATCAAGACCATGGCCCGCTTCAAGAATATCCGCTTTGTGCTCATCAGCCCGGAAGAGCTGCGAGTACCCGATTATATCATCAAGGACGTGCTGGAAGCCAACGGCATTGAGTACAAGGAGACCCGCAGCCTGGAGGATTCCATGGCCGACCTGGACATCCTGTACATGACCCGCGTGCAGAAAGAGCGCTTCTTCAATGAGGAAGATTACATCCGCCTGAAAAACAGTTACATCCTGACCAAAGAGAAAATGGCACTGGCAAAGCCCCATATGGCTGTGCTGCACCCCCTCCCCCGCGTGAACGAGATCACCCTGGAGGTCGATGATGACCCCCGCGCTGCCTATTTTGAGCAGGTGCAGAATGCTGTTTATATCCGCATGGCACTCATCATGACCCTGCTGGGTCTGCCCGACCCCAAGGCACCTGACGCAAAGGAGGAACACTGAAATGCTGAACATTGACGAGATCCAGAATGGCATTGTCATCGACCACATCAAAGCCGGCACCGCCATCGGCCTGATGGATCTGCTGGGCATCAAGGGCAACCGCACGGCCAGCGTGGCCCTCATCCAGAACGCCCGCTCCCACAAAACAGAGTGCGGCCGCAAGGACATCATCAAGGTGGAGGGCGACTCCTCCTGGCTCAACCTGGATGTGCTGGCCTACCTTGACCCCAACATCAGCGTGACCGTCATCCAGGACGGCAAAGCCATCAAGAAAGAGAAACCCCAGCCCCCCAAGCGCCTGGTAAACATCGTGCGGTGCAAAAACCCGCGCTGCATCTCTTCCATTGAGGAAGAGTGCGACCAGATCTTTGAGCTGAGCTCCAATGGCAAGTATCGCTGCATTTACTGCGAGCAGGAGCTGCAGGTCAAACCGGAATAATGTAAGGTTGGGTTTGTGTTAATCGTAAGCCCCCGGAAAACCAGCGATTGAGTTGTGAAGTGCACTCCGTCAAGTAGACAGAAAAAATAATATAAGATTTATGTTCGCCGTTTCCACAAGGAGACGGCGAATTTTTTGTGCAAATCGGTATCAAGCAGCTCGGTTCATGGCACTGACATGAGCCTGCATGTCTGGGTATACGCAGGCTCGCCTTCGTACCTCCTTATTCTGTTTTCTGCTCTATCTTCCAAAAGCACCTTTGGAGAGAGTACGCGCTTGGTATGTACAGGTGCTTTTACCATTTCCTTGACCTTTTTCAATGTAAGCATTTTGTCCACCTTTCTGCCTTTCGGCTTCGGGTGAACTGAAAAAAGCAGCAAAAATCGTCTCAGATTTATCGAACGTGCCGCCGAAGCCTACGGAAAAAGGGCAAAATAGAAGCCCAGCATCTCGCATTTGAGCTTACTGAGCTATTTGCCAGCGGAGAGTTGACCCCGCAGGATATGGACGGCATCATGTATGAAATGCACAAAGCCTATTTTAAGTACCGAGAACAAAAACGAGAAAAGGAACGGATAATGAACCTGTGAACCACTGTTCTATTCACTATGCTATCCCCGAAAGGAGATCACATTATGGATTCTGCATTTATTCACCAAGCTGCCAACGAACTTGTCCAAAATGTCGGAACTCGCAACATCAAACAGATCGCGCGCAGTTGCAGCCTGGACATCAGTGAAACATCCCGCATTAAAGATATGTTGGGTTTACTTTCGCTCTATTTTGATAAGCCATTGATCCTTATCAATCGCCAGCTGGACAAGCAGACAAAGCAGATGGTGTGCGGCTATGCACTCGGACATTATCTGGAGCATCAGCTGCTTATGGACTTACATACCCTGGACAGGTTTCTGACCATTAAGGACAAGCACATCCTTCTTTACGAGCATAACGCTTTCACATCCCACCTGATGCTGGACAGTGATGAAGTCTATCAAATGACGAAGCGCGGGCTGGATGCTGCTCAGATTGCCGCTGCTAAGGGAATCCACCTCAATCTGGTGCTGGTGAAGCTGCTGGAACTGCATCATCTGGGGTACGATCTGCGTCACTACCACGCCCAGCATCATGCGTTTATCAAGCAGTTCAACCTTCCGGCACATTTTCAGTTTGATGTGGCCGCCGGATAACTGTATATTCTTATAACCCTAAAACCCGTAATGAACGGCGCGTTATGCTTGTCCATCACGGGTTTTCGTGTTATTTCAGTTTTGCGAGAATTTCATCAGCACTCATGCCTTCGGCAAGCAGCTTCTTCAGGACGGATTCTGCTTCTGCCTTTTTTGTTTCTTCCGCAGCTTTGGCGTCTGCCTTTGCCTTCTTCGTTTCCAGCATTGCCACTTCTTTTTCGGCCCTCTTAAGAGCATTCTTCTTCTCTTTCAGATCAGCCTTCAAAGTGTCGATGTTTGCAATGATGGATGCAATCTCAGCAGAGAGTGCTTCCTTTTCGGACTGCTTTTCTGCAATCTGCGTTGCAAAATCAGCAGTTACAGTTTTGGGCTTATTCTTGCTACCTTTAGTTCTGGGCATAGGTGATAACCTCTTTCCTTTTTTAGTGGTTTAAGTATAGCACTGTGTTGGGGTGAGGGGAATATTACTTTTTGCCTTCCTTCGGAAAGCAATTACCACATTTACAGAAAGCCACATTATGTTCTTTCTGAAATTGCTCTGCCTCTTCCAAAGTATTAAACGGAATAAACGCATACATTCCAGACGAATAATAGCACTTTGGATTATGGTTTTTATGAAGTGTGCGTCGATTGTTCATCATATTCACAACATATTCTTTGCCCACAGTCTGAGCGTTGTACTCGCCACCATGATGAGCAATCAATGTGTATTCCTTAAGCATAACAACTCCTCACGATATTTATTCGAAAATCCCCCGCTCACCATTTTCAATCTTTCGGATGAGTTCCTTAAATTTCTTTTCCAATCTAATGCCCAAAGTGCTTGCACTCGGATATCCCGGAGCATTCTGAATTTCATAAAGCTGGCCGGCTTTTAATGTATCAATATCGTTTTCGATTTCATTAATTTCCACAGAATAACGATCAGAAATCTTCATAAGTAACAGTCTCCATCATATTTTACTATATTCTTTTCTCACATCTTCGCCAATCATAATAGATCGTTGCCTGCTGCTCACCACGGAGAGGTGTGTGATATTATTACGAGCAGCGCAGGGAGCTACCACTCCCATTATATCACAAGTCTGCAAATAAATCAGCCTGGTACATGCCGTTCTCCAGCATCTTCTTGAAACTGTCCTTTACTGCCGCAACGTCCTCATGGTAGGTCATGCCATACCAGGTGTCGTTGGTCTTCAGAACCTTCACAGACATCTTTCCCTGCTCCAGCAGTTTGCCGATGAAGATAGGGATCAGATACTCTGCTTTCAGCGGATTGCCCGGAACTTCTTTCTCAAAGAACTCTTTAAAGCCTTCCTCCAGCACGTCCAAGAAATCAGGAGTCAAGCCCCACATATTCATGGATACCAGAGAATTCACATCAACAACCACACCGTCTGCCTCTGCTCCATCAGCAGTCTTTACGATGTTCTTGGTTTCCACAACCTCAGTCAAGTTTCCATTCTCATCCATCTTGCAGATACCACGGGTCACGCCACTGTTATCGGACAGCGTGTTCTTCAGCACAAAGCCAGCCATGCAGGACTTTCCGCCGTTTACCAGATAGTCATGGACAGCCTTGAAGCCTTCTTTACCATAGTAATCATCTGCATTGATCACAATGAACGGGGTATCGATTACTTTCTTCGCTGCAAGCACGGCCTGTCCAGTTCCCCACGGCTTTGTACGGCCTGCTGGAAGTTCTCCCGGAATATCGTTGATATCCTGGAATGCATAGTCCACAGTTACATTATGATTGGAGCAAATGGAAGCAATACGATCACCGATGGCCTCTTTGAACTCCTTCTCGATATCCTTACGGATAATAAATACCACATGGTTGAAACCGGCCTCGATCGCATCGTGAATTGAGTAGTCCATGATGATATGGTTTGCATCATCGACCGGCTCCAACTGTTTTATTCCTGTTCCAAATCGGCTGCCGATTCCGGCTGCCATGATAAGTAATGTTGTTTTCATCGTTTTTTTCCTTACTGTGCTCTTGCTGCTTTTATCGGACATACCTTAATACACTGGTAGCAACGAACACACTTGCTTTCATCTATCTGTGGATATTCAAAGCCTTCTTTGCCCTCTGCTGTCACGTGCTCAAACCTATACTGATTTTTTCAAAAGCGATTCTAATTATATTATAACTTTTGTGAACTCTGCAAAAAAGTTACACTAAATGCAGAAATGGTGATATGGGCTTATTTTCATGCTTTCCGGCTATTTAGTATGAATTTTATGAAAAATTCAAAATTTTTAGCGAAACATATGTAATCAGTATCTTTTCTGATTTATTTTCATATCTTCTATCATATTTTGATACATACTTTCCAGATTGAATTTAGCTTTCCATCCAAGATTACGTAATTTTGTTGTATCAAGATTCATATGAAGTACTGGCGCATAGCCGAGCTTTTCAGGATTTGTTTCTTCCACCAGAACCTTTACCGAATTGTCACCAAATCTACCTGCTACCATTTTTGCCATTTCATATATGGAGCAATATGTTTCTTCATTTGCTGCATTATATGCCTCTCCTGGTATTCCATTATACAATACAGTTAGTATAGCGTTAACAGCATCTTCAGTATAAAGATAACTTCTTCTTGTTTCACCCTTAGTTTTAAGCACTATATTTCTTCTCTCTATAGCACATCTAGCAAATTCTGCAAATACCCGCCCATCATCATATTTTACTCCCGGTCCAAAGGTTTGAGTGAGTCTAACAACCTTGGCTGGAACACCAAATTCTGAAGAATAAGATGCACATAGGCTTTCGCACATCCTTTTACTTTCTGGATAGCACGATCTTACTTTCATTGTATCCAAATTTGTTCCATGTTTTTCATCTATCTTTAAATCATTTAGTGGTGATCCATATACTTCCATACTAGATAGATAAACAAACCCTTTCACATTATTTACTCTCGCAAATTCTAACATATTTTTTGTTCCGGTCAGAGCTGTAGTAATTGTTTCGATTGGTTCTTCAATAAATGCTCTGCTAGATGTTTGGCTTGCTCCGTGAATTATATAGTCCACATTGATATTCTTGGGCTCTATATCACATACATCACTAATAATATATTCTAAATTTTTATTTGATTTTCCAAATATGCTTTCAGCACGATCTATACTTCTTACTAAAGCAATTACATGCTCATTTTCTCTCAACAAAAATTTAACTATCGCTTGTCCTATAAGCCCTGTTGCACCACTTACTAATACTCTTTTCATTATTTTTCCTCTTTTTATTTATGGATAAATCCAGTTTCGCTAATTATTTTTTGAGCGTGGGAAGTCTCTACGCCAAATATTTAACTCTATGCTTTTTAAGTACTTTTGAAATTGTTAAAGAAAATCCAAAAGAAAGAAACAATCTCAAAGTAAAAATCAATGCCACTCCCAGATTCGTTGATAAAGCAAATTCTCCCGTTATAGCCGTCAGGATAAAAATAACCACATAATTTACAGGATCCGAATATAGGTACAATCCAAAGGAATTTTCAAGTACCGTATTATATAGCCTACTTTTTGAAAAACAGGTATACTTTGCCAAAATAAAGGAGATAGCGTATGTAGTAAACATTCCACATACAGTTAAAAGAAGTCCTATAATATAATTCACTATCTTTACATCACAATGTTTCTTCATTATGAAAGATAGTAGAAAACATATCATCGCCGATAATCCACCTACTACAATATATTTATCTTTAATTCTATTTCTGTAGTTTTCAAACAAATATCCAGCATAAAACCATATAAAGTACATACAAACATCTTTTAATATTAATATTGTTATATTGTCGCATATAAAATTTAAAAGAACTCCTCCAACTAGAACCATCGACGATAACATATTTGCCTTAATAATGACATAAAACAACAGAAACAAGATAAATAATGCTGGCAAAAACCAGAGATAAGTGTTTCCTTGCAATAATATTTGCCCAACAAAAAAATCTTTTATGACACTCTCAGTTCCTTTCCAATAACCTGATATGTATTTGAGTGGAAAACTGTAAAATACAGAAACCAACAAAAAAGGAATTAACAATCTAGTAGTTTTATTTTTTATCAATTTTGTAAAAGAAATCTTCCTTTTAGAAATAGTCACTCTAAACAATGCCCCGCTTAATGCCATGTATAATGGCATGTGAAATGAATAAATCATTTCTTTTATCTGTTCTAATATTATGAAAACTGTTGTCTTTTTTAAAAGCAAACCAGAATAATCTATACCACCATAAGCTGTGACAATTCGATAGTACATGCAATGACTGATAAGAACCAAAATAGTCACTACGACACGTAACATATCATACTCGATTATTTTTTTATTATTTAATTCAGTCATTTTTCTTTAGAATCCTCTCGAATATTTCATATAACGACACAACAATTTCTTTAGCCATTTTTTCTTTAAACAATAATAAAATGCATAAATACAATGTGCCAAAAATAGTCGCAGAAATCATAAGATTAAAAAAACAATCCAGTTTCAAATATAATACAAATAGCGAGGCAATTGCACTTACAACTGTAGCAATAATTATTTTCCAATATTTTATTTTTATAATAATATCAAATAAGTGTTTTCGTAATGCTGCACATTGCACAGTCAAAACTACAAATTCAGCCACCAAAGTACCCATAGCCGCACCTGATGCACCAAACCTAGGAATTAACACGACATTCAACAGCAAGTCTGTTATAGCACCAGCCACTTCTGAATATAAAACTATTTTTTCTTTTCCTAATGGAACTAATATTTGTAATCCCAATATATTCGTCATGCCAATAAACAAAAGAGTAGGCATAATTATTTTCATTGGCAAAATAGCACCTAAGTACTCCGATCCTGACAAAAACATGATTGCATCTTGTGCGTAAATAATAAAATAAACACTTAACGGAAGTGCTATTACAACAACGAAATTGAGAGCTTTAGAACAAATGCGCTTAAAATCAGCCCACATTCCTTTTTCAACATAGTATGAGCATCTTGGAAGCAGTACCCCACCAAGCGAAGCCACAACTTGTACCAAAATTACTTTAATCTTTACCGCTGCGTTATAATAACCAACATCAATGTCTGATTTCATAAATCCAAGCATAACCGTGTCTAAATTCGTGTATATAGTTGTGGCACACGACATTGCAAAGAATATAAGTACAGCTTTCAAATGTTTTCGTAAATCATAATGACCTTTAAATGAAAAATCAATGTATCTACGTGCATGAATTATATTCAGTATGTTAGAAGCTGACGCTGCAAATATACTAATTGCGCCATAAATGATATAATCCTCTTTTTTATGTACAAAAACAAACATAGCAACTAAGGCTATAAACTTGAAGATTACAGAACGAATAGTAATATAACTATATTTTTCTAAGCCTTTATATAGCCATTCCATTCCAACTACATTGAGCAATATTGTAGAACTAATTATAATATAGAGAATTCTATCTTCAAATAATCTTGGAACCGTAATCAAAGCAAGTCTTAAATTAATTGCCAATCCAGAGATGCCAACACTATATTCAGAGAAAAGAGAATAACTTCTGAAATAATACATTAATAAGCTAAGATTACCGCTTATTCCATATTTAGCTAAAGATGCGCGCATAGAGCCAACAACTACATACAACGAAATACATTGTACTATAATTGTCAATACAATCTTCCAACTTTCTACATTTATTGCAGTGCATCGATTGTCCTTTTTTTTCGATGTTTTTAATAGCCGCTTTCCATATGAGAAATGAACAATAGTACAAATTAAAACAAACAAAAATGCACCGGATAATATAGTTACAAATGTATTCAATATAATATTTTTGTTTTTTTGGAACAAATATCTTTACTTTATCTAGGTATGGTTTTAACTCTTCATATGTTAGAACATTCTCAAATCCTTTTTTATGATTCATCGAAAAGTGCCTTCTATAATGAACTAAGCCAACAAAATCCGCATCTAGATTTTTCCATGCCCAATAAAGACCAGTTAGTTCACAAAAAGAAGCATTTTTTTTCGAGATGTTATTACCGGTATTATCCTTGATATATCCGAGATCCAGTTTATTTCCATTTGAATCCTTTTTTCCTTCTGCTCCAACATGTATAGGCACATACATTGAATCAGTTGGCATTGTATATTTCTTGTGAGTTGCAACAACAATCTTCACTGTGCTATTACTCATTTGTCCTCCTCCAACTCATTTGCAACTCGTTCAAGTGCCGAAGCGATAACTACATCCATGTCATAGTACTTATACTCGCCAAGACGACCACCAAAGATCACATGTTCTTCTGCACCTGCCAGCTTTTTATATTCAGAATAAAGCAAGCCATTCTTAGCATCATTAACCGGATAATACGGCTCATCTCCCGGCTTCCACTCACTGCTATACTCGCGGCTGATGATAGTCTTCGGCAAATTATTACCGTCCTCGTCCTTACCGAACTCAAACCATTTATGCTCAATGATGCGAGTCCACGGAGTTTCACGGTCGGTATAGTTCACCGCGGCGTTACCCTGGAAGTTTGGTTTGTCCAAAGTCTCCGTTTCAAATCGGACAGAACGATATTCCAGCGTACCCAGCTTATAGTCAAAGTAAGCATCAATCGGTCCAGTGTATACAACTTTATCAGCCAACGCATCCAGCGCAGCCTTATTTTTCAGATAATCTGTGTTCAAACGAACCTCAATACCATCCAGCAAATTAGCAATCATCTTGGTATAACCCCCAATAGGAATTCCCTGATAAAGTGCATTAAAGTAATTGTTATCAAAGGTCAGGCGAACAGGAAGTCTTTTAATAATAAAGGGCGGCAGATCCTTACAATCGCGCCCCCACTGCTTCTCAGTGTAGCCCTTGATCAGCTTCCCATAGATATCACGGCCGACAAGAGAAATGGCCTGTTCCTCAAGGTTCTGTGGCTCATGGGTGATTTCCTTGCGCTGTTCCTCAATCTTAGAGGCAGCCTCCTCCGGTGTCACAACACCCCACATTTTGTTGAATGTGTACATATTGAACGGAAGTGAGTACAGTTCTCCCTTGTAATTAGCCACAGGGCTGTTGGTAAAGCGGTTGAATTCAGCAAACTGCGTAATGTAATTCCAGACGTTTTTGTTGTTAGTGTGGAAAATATGTGCTCCGTATTTATGGACATTGATGCCCTCGACATTTTCCGTGTAAATATTACCCGCAATATTTGGACGTTTGTCTACTACTAAAACAGATTTTCCATGAGCCTTGGCCTCGTGTGCAAAAATAGCTCCATAAAGTCCAGAACCTACTACTAAATAATCAAATTTTTCCATAATATACTCCTCCGGTCCTTATCGGACCCTATCCCCCTGAAAGGTAATTTTTGTATCTATGTACATATTGCACGACAACAGGCCTGTATACAGATCACCGCAGCAATCTATACGCAGGCTTGCCTTCGTACCTCCCTATTCTGTTTTCTGCTCTATCAGCTTTCGCTGTGGTGGGTTAAGTATAGAGCGCA
>ENA-ORUQ01002796-ORUQ01002796.1-human-gut-metagenome-genome-assembly--contig:-NODE-2796-length-13145-cov-5.296104_pt1 | contig 13145 bp, 15 predicted proteins | sample MGYA00242081_ERZ509211 | MGnify/ENA primary metagenome ERZ509211 (study PRJEB26280, sample SAMEA2338785) | human gut metagenome | biome: human gut; feature: human-associated habitat; material: faeces...
GGGTCATGATCCGTAAGAGTGGATCGTTCGACATCCGGACCTTATCTGGAGAGCTGGTCACAGTCAATGCAAAGTTCTGCAGACTTTTACAAAACAATTCGGGATATCAGATGATGATAAAACGTGCGATTCCTCTCGGTAATTGAATAACCAAGGATCCTCGCAAATTATCCTGAGTCATAAGGAGAAAAATATGTATTACAGATTTGAAGTTCGAAGATCTTCGAACGATCCCTGGGAAGGCTGTTTCCAATATCTATTCCCGGACCAGCGCCGTTTTCTTGGACGATGGATCAAAGAACCAAAATGGTATCAGAACCATCCGTTCACCAATTCCCGTTGCTGGTTTACACAGGAAGGCTTCGAAAAATACGGGGATCTTGTGGAAGAAGTAGTGAAGGAGCGCATGGAAAACTTTTCGGAAGGAGAAATGCGGATTTTGAAACGTCCAAAACTGGAAAATATCGTGATGCACGGTAAAATTCAATGCATCCAGCTTATTGAAGAAATTTAACAAAAATATTACGGAGGATAACAATATGGCAAGTATTAATGGAATCTCACTCAAAGCAATAAAATCTTTTGAAGGCATGGAAGGAACTGCATGGCAGGGCAATGTCTATGTTGGTGCAAAGAAAGTCGCGTTTTGGTCACAGGATGGAAAAGGAGGGGCGGATTGGTTCGACATGATGAATGGTTTTTCTAAGAAAAAACTTGTAGAGGCCATGAAACCATATGTAGACCAGAAATCCATTAAACTGAAGGTCATAGACGAATCTTTTATGTATAACCTTCTTTGGCTGAACCAGACAGAAAAAGAATTCAAAAAAGCGCTAAAAAAAGGATATAAGGCTATGCTGGAAGTCACGGATGGTTTTCATGTTACGAACTATTATTATCCGGATGTTCCAAACTGCACTGCAGAAGCGCTTTTTATGAGAATCAAAGACGACATCAAAGATAAATTCTTCAAAAATAAAGAGATCCGTTACCACCTGTACAAAGGTCTTGAAGATTTCTGCATCGGCGGACAGCTCCGTCCAGAAGATATCAAAGAAGATTAGGAGAAAAACATATGAAAAATATTACATTAATTGCAATGGAAAACTCAGCAAATCACGGATTAGGTGTGAACTTTTGTGGATATCAGCTGTCTGTTTCGGATTATGATTCCAAAGAGGATGTCTTGCAACGTATCCGTGATGCAGCAAAAGAATACTGCAATACCAAAAACGGCAGAGATACATTTACAAGAAATTGTAATTGTTTTAATTACGGCGATTTTTTCACATTTGTTCCAGAAAAAATCTTGCATAGACATGGGATTTATCTGGCAGCAACAATTGAAATCATTGATGTGTGCTTTGATGAACAACTTGTCCTGGAATCAGACATCAATGACATTATAGAAGAAAGCAGGTAAAGAATATGAGAACTTTTCATTCCAGTGCCAGATGCCCGAGATGTGGGGCGGTCATGCGCACAAGTAACGCAAAAACACATGAGTTTCGATGCGGAAACTGCAAAGGCCGTTTCCAGTCAGATTCTGTATCAAGAACAGCAAGTGACCTTTTTGAAATCAGTGTATCGGCAAAATCTTACGAATATGAATCCAGAAAAGAAACACTTCTGGAACTTACCGATAAATACAAATGTGATTTTCTCGGATACGATGATGTCTGTTTCCTGATCGATATCGGTTGGGAGAATGGCTATCCGACACACAAGGAAATGCACACATTCTTACAGGAACTCAACAAAATCATAGAAAAATAACAAAGGAGAACAGAAATGGAAAACGCTGAAAATACAAAATATACACAGGACGTTTGGGTCGTTGAAGAAGTAGATGATTTGGAAGGTACGATTTTTGCTTATTGCAGTTCAAAAAAAACAGCTGAAAAAGCAAAATCAATAGTAGAATCAAATGGATTTGAAGATATGGTTAAAATAACATATTCGGAACTCCCAATGGATATGATTTTCTCAGGCGGGAAAATGATATACCTGAAAGAAAAAGAAGAAATGTTGCAAACGACTAAAGCTATCTCAGGAAAAGAATACAAGTGCAATCAGACTTACTTGGATGTTACGGTTAAAGCTTGCGAACTCTGGGGTAAATTAGACAGATTCAGGGAAGAAATCGATGATCTTGCGAAGCAAAATGAATCATCAAAATGCGCGAGCGATAACCTCCAGGGACACCGAAAGGAAATGTTGCTGTTCATGCAGAAAGAAGTAAAAGAACTGGATATGTCATTTGACGCTTTTTGCAACCAGACGGGTGATGATATATCTGCCTCTGCAAATGCAGAATACCAGATTAGTGATGAGAACATGGAAATTCTAAAAATGATCGAAACAATCCGATGTTTCGAATCTGAAAGTCCAGATGGACGATCTTTTCAGGATGCGGATACAATCCTAGCAGACTATATGGGCTGGAATATTGGAAATGAGGGAACTGATGTCACAAAAGAAATATTTGACACTTATAAGCTCAGTACAGATAAATTGGGACTTATGAAGGTTTTTGCTGATCTTGTTGGAACTGAATTTCCTGAATTTCTAAAAAGCTGTGTCAAGGTCTTGGAAATTCAGGGCCAAAGGTTCTCAGAAGAAAGAAGACAAGAACGCTTTGACCTTAAGAATTATTATTTTACATTTGGCACAGATCCAAACCTTCCATACCAGAATGGATATGTAATTGTAAATGCGGATAATCGTATGAACGCAATTCAAAAATTCCGCAGCCAATATCCAGATCGTCACCATGGCTATATCAACTGTTCTTCCGTTTACACAGAAGATCAGTGGAAAGTCGTTACAAAAAGGGTCAATATGGGACGTCTTTATAAGACAATTCTATAACATTACAGTTTAAGGGCATCTTCGGATGCTCTTTTTTAGTTGTCCAGAACCGCAGCTCAAAAAATCCTTTTTATCATACTATAAATAAGATTACAAAGGAGGAAACAAAAATGTCAGCAACTACAAAAATTGTCAAACTTGAATCGGGGGATAAAATTCCCGCATCTCTGGCAAAAACAATCATCAAAGATATGGATCCAAAACAGGAATTAGGTCTGCTGCCTTCCCAAACAAAAGAATTCCGTGATGATATCAGATATTCCGTCATGGCTTCCATGTCCGATATTACAAAAGAGGAACTACAACAAAAAATAAAGGAATCCGATTCTCTTCAATATTTTTTTATTACAATGTTCTTTAATCAGCAAATGTTGAATGACATGGGAAAAATCCTTGCATTTGTATCAGGGTTAAGCCCGGTCCAAAAAGAATTATCACCGATCAAATCCAGCATGAATGAAGTCGCATGGAATGTAGACATGCAGATAAAGATCATGAAAAAATTGTGTGCAGCACAGGCTGATGATCTGATCTTTGAACTCTATAAGACTTATTACAAAAAAGAATATAAGACACTGCGCAGGTTCAAAGTACTGACCCGGGAAGACCTTGTTTCCATCCCTGGCAACGAGGAACGTATTTTTGATTCTGAATTTGCTTTTCAGACATGTTCAGATATGGCAAGGGTCATGAATATAGGACGTATTATGGGAATCGACTTTGATTCAAGCATTGTATACGCACTACAATTTATGGACCGCGTCTACAGGATGTACCAAAATGCCGAGCTGCGTCAGCCGAAATGGGACAAGTATCCGGAAGGAAAGATCATTTATGATGCATTAAATGCAAATGATATTCTCGGATGTGGAACAGGGTTATATCGTGGATTTAAAGCATTGAATGTTGGAAAAGATTGTGGAGATATCGAACGCTGTCATGCATTACTGGAGAACACGATCGTCTATTTCGGAAATCTTGTCAATGATATGCAGCAGACGATCGATGAGGTATTAGATGTGGGTGTTATGATGGCGGAAACAGATAAAGTTGAGGAAACAGTTCAAAACAAACCTGTGCCTTCACCAGCCGAACTCCAAAAAAGCGATTCTGAAATTCAAGAAGAAAATGACGCTTTAAAGAAAAAGATAGCAAAACTGGAACAGGATTACCAGTATATCGGAGAACTCTATGAAAAAGAGAAAGGGAAAAATGCTGAACTTTCTGCTTCACTGAAAGATGCTGACATCGAACATCTGGAGCTGATCCGGTTAAGGGAAGAAATGTATCGGATGACTGAGGAATGCGTGGAACCGGAAGAGGACATCAGCCAGGAAGAGAAAGAAGAGTATATTGGACAATTCCGCATTGCGATCATCGGCGGACACGACAATTGGACTTACAAACTCAAGAATAAATTTAAGAACTGGCAGTTCTATAAACCGGAAGTGACACCGTCTGTTGTGGAAAGCTCCTTAAAAAAGGCTGACCATATCTATTTCTTCACAGACATCATGGCTCACAGCTCCTATTACCGGTATATGGGATTTGTCAAGGAATATGGATTGGATTTCAGTTATCTTCATACGATCAACATCCCTGCAAATGTGAATCAGATCTATGATGACCTCAAAGCAAAAGAAAGGGAAAATTAAGGCTTGTCTAGGGATATGGCGTAAAGGGCTTTTTTGGTGTATCATATGGGTGTATTTATTATTTTCCGGTTCAGTCAGCATACTATTATTAGAATTATTTGAAGAAGAATGGAGGGATAAAATGAAAAGACGATATAGAGTCAACCCTAGTTTAAAGCATTATGTACGGCGCGTGTTAATTCGATCATTCTACAGTTGTAAAATGAGAGAAGACAAAGCTGGTACGCTTTGGTGTTATACCAATGCTTCATCCGACACTTTTCATAAAGTCGTGCAACGTGCAAGGTGTGAAAAGAGGACAAAGGAAACAGGAATCTTCTTTGTCACTACAAGGGAAGCAAATAATCCAATCATGATGGAGGAATTGGATAAAATGCATCCTGGTACAGGGGTCCAAATCATAGATGATAAAGATGGAACCCGAATACTAAATTAACAATCATAACTTGAAGTGGTCAGCTCTATATCAGAGCTGGCTTTTTTGTTCCCACAATTTATTGGGAGAAAGGAGTCCACATGAAGGAACAACTTTTAAGAGAAATAAAAGAAATGACAACACCGGAGCTGTTAGAGTGCTATAACCCTGGGAATCATGTTTTTACCAGACATTATCAGATGTCTGAACGTGAAATGAAAGCACGTATTCGAAAAGCCCCTGTTCCGTCTAACGGCGAATTGCTTTGTATCAGCAGATTCACATCTGACAACAAAGCAGAGATTGCGGCTATGGTCGCTAAATGTCTGCTCGATGAGTCAGATACAATCATGAAATGGTATAAATTGAATCCATTTCAGCCGTATGAGGCAAAAAAGACATTTGATCATCCAATCGGTGAAGGAATTGTTAAAGGAACGGATTGGAACCATCTGTTTCCATTGAGTAAACTGTATGTAGTCATTAGGCTTTCAGATATCCGCGGAAGACTGTTCCAAATTGTGACTGCATATCCTGCACCAAGTTTCGATGAAGTGGATGATATCTACGATGCAATCGATGCATGGACAGCCAGCTTGGAAAGAGAGGACACTTAACCGTGTTCTCTTTTTTTTCTTGTCCACATTTTCCCATTTTCATTCCTTTTTTTCATACTATAGATAGGAATATAATTCCGTTACATCTAAAACAGTATTCTAAAAAAGGAGATCATAACTATGACAAAGAAAGAGATCTTAGAGATCAGAAAACAATTTACCCCGGAAAACTGTTCCCTTACCTGTATTGTTACCGGATATGTTTCCCCGGAAAAAGAACTATCCATGTTCGCACCAAAAGCATTCCTATCCCTCCCGGAAGAAGAAGCATTCAAATACTTTGACATTTTCAAAGCTGCTTTGTCTGGTAAGAAAGGAAAAACACTTTATGATATCGAATACCCAACTGTCAATGGCAGTTCAAATGAAGAAAATATGATCCGCGAATTAAGAGATTCCAGACTGACAAGACCGGAAATTACGGAAAATTTCTGTGAAAAAATCATGGACAGTTATGACTGTCCAGAAGGATATCTCATTGTACTCATTCATGGCGCATACGATATCCCAGGTAAAACAGCAGATGATGAAGAAAATTTTGACGCTTCTGATGAAGTATACGAACATATCCTGTGCTGTATCTGTCCGGTATCTCTTTCCAAGCCCGGACTTTCTATTAAACCGGAAGAAAAGAAGATTGAAGACCGCATTCGAGATTGGGTCATTGAAAAGCCATTGAATGCCATGCTGTATCCTGCTTTCAATGACCGTTCAGAAGACATCCACAGTCTGTTGTATTTCTCGAAAAATGTAAAATGCATGCAGGAAGAATTTGTCCATGCCATGACCGGCATACAGGATGAGATCCGTTCCGGAGAAGATGAAAAACTGCTGTTCGGAGAAAAATTTACAGACTGTACAAACGGAAGTGCCGACTATGATATTCTTTATGCATTTCAGGAAAAAGCATTGGAAGTTCTGGAATCTGCTGATACGGACGAGGTAAAGATCAGTCCGAAAGATCTTGGTTCCATGTTACAGTCCAGTGGCGTAGAAGAAGAACAGGCAGAAGCTTTTGTGAAGAGTATGGGAGATGTAAAGGAATTGAATTTAGGAAATCTTGTAGATAAAAGCAAAATGACGGTCACATTACCGGATGCTACGATCAAAATCCCGGCTCAGTATGCTTATCGACTGGAAGTCAAAGAAATTGATGGACGCATGTATGCAGCATTTCCGATTGATGAAAATTATGTTGAAGTGAATGGGATTGCAGTGAAAGCAAGATGATTTTGGGGAAATGTGCATATGATAACAAATATATTTGCAATCTGCGGAATCTTAGTTTTTGCAAGCATCCTTATTGTTGTTGCATGTATAAATGCTGCATCATCAAAAGGACGTGAACGGGAAGCAGAAGATTTGGAGCAGTTAGAAAATATCCGTAAACAAAAAAAGAAATAATCAGTTGGGTGGAACTTTTATGTTCTGCCCTACAAGTATCAACAAGGAGCAAAACACATGAGTTTAATACAAAAATTATTCGGAACTCACAGCCAGCATGAATTAAAACGGCTCAATCCTATTATAGATAAAATTGAATCTATGGATAAAGAAATGCAGTCTCTTACAGACCAGCAGCTAACACATAAAACAATGGAATTTAAAGAACGCTATGCAGAAGGTGAAACATTAGATGCTCTGCTTCCGGAAGCCTTTGCTGTGGCCCGAGAAGCAGCATATCGTGTTCTTGGAATGAAACCTTACCGGGTACAGCTGACCGGCGGCGTGATCCTGCACCAGGGACGTATCTCAGAAATGAGGACAGGTGAAGGAAAGACCTTGGTGGCAGTACTTCCAGCTTACTTAAACGCTCTGACCGGGGAAGGCGTACATGTTATTACAGTCAATGATTATCTGGCGAAACGCGATGCTGAGACCATGGGACAGATCCACCGTTTTCTGGGGCTGACTGTCGGAGTCGTCCTAAATGAAATGAATAGCGATGAGCGCCGGGAAGCATACCAATGTGACATCACGTACATTACCAATAACGAACTTGGATTTGATTATTTGCGTGACAACATGGCGATCTATAAGGCTGAACAGGTCCAGCGAGGATTAAAATATGCGATCATTGATGAGGTTGATTCTGTGCTGATCGATGAAGCAAGAACCCCGCTCATTATTTCTGGACAGAGCGAAAAATCCACTCAGCTTTACGAAGCCTGTGACGTCCTTGCAAGACAATTAGAGCGCGGGGAAGCACTTGGGGAATTTACAAAGATGAATGCCATTATGGGGGAAGATATCGAGGAGACTGGGGATTTTGTCGTGAACGAGAAAGATAAGGTCGTTAACCTGACAGAAGCTGGCGTTCGTAAAGTGGAACAGTTCTTCCAAATTGAGAATCTGGCAGACCCTGATAACCTTGAGATCCAGCATAATATCATCCTTGCGCTCAGAGCGCATCATCTAATGTTCCGAGATAAAGACTATGTAGTCAAAGATGGAGAAATCTTAATCGTAGACGAATTCACAGGACGTATTATGTCTGGAAGACGCTATTCAGACGGACTTCATCAGGCAATCGAGGCAAAGGAACATGTACAGATCAAAAAAGAAAGCAAGACACTTGCAACGATCACTTTTCAGAACTTGTTCAACAAATATGAGAAAAAATCAGGCATGACCGGAACAGCTCTTACGGAAGAGTCAGAATTTCGAGAAATCTACGGCATGGACGTTGTCGAAATTCCAACAAACCGCCCAATCCTAAGAAAAGACCTGGATGATGCAGTCTATAAGACAAAAAAAGAAAAATTCGAGGCTGTCTGCGATGCAGTTGTGGAAGCACATCAAAGACATCAGCCAGTCCTGATCGGTACCGTTACGATCGAAACTTCTGAACTTTTAAGCGAGATGTTAAAAAAACGTGGAATCCAGCATAATGTGCTGAACGCAAAGTTTCATGAGAAAGAAGCGGCAATTGTTGCAGAAGCCGGGATCCATGATGCAGTGACCATTGCCACAAACATGGCCGGACGAGGTACAGATATTAAGCTGGATCAGGAAGCAAAGGATGCCGGAGGGCTTAAGATCATTGGCACGGAACGGCATGAATCCAGACGTATTGACAATCAGTTGCGCGGACGTGCCGGACGTCAGGGTGATCCTGGAGAATCCCGTTTCTATATTTCATTGGAAGATGACCTGATGCGTTTGTTTGGCTCTGAAAAGCTTATGCAGGTCTTTGAAAAGCTTGGTGTAAAAAATGGGGAGCAGATTGAACATAAAATGCTTTCCAATGCAATCGAAAAAGCCCAGAAAAGAATTGAGGGAAACAACTTTGCTATCCGTAAGAACCTTTTGGAGTATGACCAGGTCATGAATGAACAGCGCGAGATCATTTATGCAGAACGTGAACGGGTTCTGAATGGGGACAATATGAGGGATACTATTTATCATATGATGAATGATCAGGCTGAAGTCATTGTTGACCGGATCATTCCAAAAAATCAGGAACCGGAAGCTTCTGACTTAAAAGCTCTGAACATGGAACTTTATGATATATTCCAGTTACAGATTTTTGACAATATAGATGAGTTTTCTACAGATGAATTAAAACAGCAGATCAAAGAACAGACTGCCCTATTATATGAATTCAAAGAAATGGAATTCCAAAATGCAGAGCAATTACGTGAGCTGGAACGAATCATTCTTTTAAAAGTCATTGATGCAAAATGGATGGATCATATCAATGATATGGACCAGTTAAGGCAGGGGATTGGACTGCAGGCTTACGGACAGCGTGACCCGAAAGTAGAATATAAAATGCTCGGATATGAAAGGTTCGATGAAATGACAAAACATATCACAGAAGATACGGTCAAATTACTGTTTCATCTGCGTGTTGAAAGAATAGTCCCAGATACACAGGCGGATGGGGCCGCATAAGGAAAGGAGTTCATTATGGCAAAATTTACAGCTCTCTGGAATTACCAGAGAAAGAAAACAGGAGAAATTGTAATCGCAGAAGAAGAACTGCAGAAGATGCTGGATGCAGCTTGGGATGCAGGATATAACGAGGGAAGAGCCGGAACCATTCCGCGCCTGACCCCGCAGCAACTCCCACACACTCCAACATGTACCAATTCAAAATCAGATCCGGCATGCAACATTCCAGGATTTGATCCGGACACTCATGGAATCGGATATCCAATGTCTGGGATTCAGTCAATTAACTCCTGACTATAGTCAGGAGCTTGCAAAAGCTTCCTCTGATATGTTAGAGGGTTAATGAGCAGAGACGCGATGTTTGCATTCCTTATGGATGGCACTCCGGGATGTTTTCCAGTCCCGGACCCTGCAGAGCAGGCACCAAGTCTAGGGAAACCGTATTAACCGTCATGCACAGGCTTATCACCGACGCCCAGGATACCGTTTATCCCGGGGATACTGCATGACACATCAAGAAAGGAGGCATCTGATGCCAGAGTATATCTACGTGTTAGGCATGGACGGAAGACCGCAGATGCCGACAACCAGAAGGAGACATGTACAGAAGTTATTAAATATCGGCAAAGCACGCATCGCTGAACATGTCCCTTTTACCATACAATTACTCTATAAAAATGACCCAGTTCTCCAGTCCGTTATGCTGGCAGAAGATCCGGGACGCACGAATATCGGGCTTGCAGTCCTTTCCCTGGAGGGAGATCTACTGTTATCGGCAGTCACCGAGACCAGGAATAAAGAGATTGCAAAGCTCATGCTTGATCGTCGGAAAAACCGGAGAGCTTCCAGAAATGGAGAACGGAAAGCCAGACAGCGCCTTGCAAAGAAATTCGGAACGGTCATAAAGGCTGGTATGCTGATGCGGAAGCTCCCAAAGTATGCAGCCGATAAGTTCGTTACCTGTAATCTAATCCGGAATACGGAATCCAGATTCTGTAACCGGAAACGTCCGGAAGGATGGCTGAACCCGACCGTGAACCATCTGGTGGAGACACACATCCATCTGATCCATAAGATGCAGAAATACCTGCCGGTCACAGACATTGCATTTGAAGTGAACCGGTTCGCATTCCTGCTGCTGGAAGACCCGTCCGTTTCAGGTGTGGATTTTCAGAACGGCCCGTTAAAAGGGTATGACAATTTAAAGGATGCAGTTTACGACCTGCAGGATGGGAAATGTCTGATGTGCGGTCATGAGATCGAACATTATCATCACATTGTTCCAAGGGCGAAAGACGGTTCCAATACTCTTGGTAATATTGCCGGACTGTGCAAATGCTGTCATGATAAGGTCCACAAAGATGCTGAGTTTAAAAAGAAGCTGAAAGATTGCAAAAAAGGGCTGGATCAGAAATACGGTGCATTGAGCGCGTTGAACCAGGCGATTCCTTTTATCTGCAAACGACTGGAAGAGGAGTTTGGAAAAGAACACATCTTTTACTGCACCGGCAGGGACACTGCAAGAGTCCGAAATTCCCTGGGCTATCAGAAGACAAAGGAATCCCAGCTCCATGAAGTGGATGCCTGGTGCATCGGACTGCTGGCAGTCGGGAAAGCCCCGGAGAGTCTGCCAGACTTCAGCCAGACGCATCGGATTCGCCAGTTCCGCAGACGGGACAGGAGCCTGATCCAAGCACAAGTCGAACGCACTTATAAGATGAATGGTAAGACAGTTGCTAAAAACCGAAAGAAACGTATGGATCAGAGAACCGATTCACTGGAAGAATGGTATCAGAAGCAGGTAAGATCCGTTGGCAAAAAAGAAGCAGAACGCAAGAGAAGTCAGCTGACCGTCGTAAAGTCATACCGGAGATACAACGAACTTGGCAGGATCATGGCTGGTGCAATATTAATATACCAAGGGAAGCGTTATGTATTACAGAATCGAATTACAAATGGACAATATTACCATGTATTTGGTTCTGAAAAGAATATTCCAGCTAAGAAATGTATGATTGAAAAACATAACGAAGGGTTGGTATTTCTTTCTTAAAATATGGCAGCCATATCTCCTGGCTGAAGTCAGGAGCCTTAGCTTCTTATAAGAAAGCAAAAAACATTTAGTAAAAAAATATAAGGAATGCCTCGGTAATTATCTGCGGCTTCCTTCCAATACAGGAGGTCAAATATTGAAGAAAACATATGTATTAGATACTAACGTCTTGATCCAATCCCCACACGCATTCCTTAATTTTGAGGATAATGATATCATCATTCCGTTTGTTGTACTGGAAGAACTGGATGGACTTAAAAAAAGTGATGGAGAGAAAGGATCCAATGCAAGAGAAGCAGTAAGAAAATTAGAAGAATTTCGGATATGCGGCAACATTTTAGATGGAATCACAATCGAAGACGGCGGCACTCTCCGTGTCGAGAAAAATTACAAAGATATTCCTCTGCCGGAAGATCTTTCAGAGGATAAATCAGACAATCGGATCTTACAGGTCTGTAAAGGGTTAAAAGATAATAACACAAATGGACAGGAAGTCATTCTTGTCACAAAAGATATCGTTCTCCGCTTAAAAGCTCAGGTCATTGGAATTCAGGCAGAGGATTTTACGACCGAACAGATCACAGAAGACGCAGCATTGTACCGTGGCCGAACAGAAGTTTTCATCCCACAGGAATCCGTAAAGGAATTCAAGAAAAAGGGGATTCCGGCTACTGAGCTTTATACATCCGATGAACTTGGAAATCAATACGGTGTATCTTTAGAAGAAAATGAATTTGTGGTTCTGATTCCGGATCAGTCGGCAAAAAAGACTCTGTTAGGCAGAAAATCTGGTGAAAAAGTTGTTCCGTTAAAATATCAGAAGGCGCAGCCTTACGGGGTATCACCAAGGAACGTGGGACAATATTTCATGCAGGAAGCGCTGATGGCTCCAGCTTCTGAAGCTCCTCTTGTAATTGTGAAAGGAATGGCCGGAACAGCAAAGACATTCTACTCCCTGGCCGTTGGTCTTGAAAAAATTTACAATAACCCGACTGGCGAATATAGACGAATCATCGTGTGCCGCCCTAATGCTCAGTTTGATGATGATATTGGTTTCCTTCCGGGTGATGAAAAAGAAAAAATTGCACCTCTGATGCGCCCTATCATTGACAATTTGGAACAGCTCTTGGATTCTAATGAAAAAGAACGCTATGCTGATGAAGTGGAATTACAAGGGAAAATCGAGGAAATTTTCAGTCGTGGAATTATCCAGACAGAAGCACTCAACTATATCCGTGGACGTTCCATTGTACAGACTTATCTTATCATTGATGAAGCTCAGAACATGACTCCGAATCAGGTAAAAGGAATCATCACAAGAGCGGGCAAGGGAACTAAGATCGTGCTGATTGGGGATCCGAACCAGATCGATAAACCATTCCTGGATAAATGGACAAATGGACTCAGCTATGCAGCCATGTGCATGCAAGGCAGTCCGCTCTGCTGGCAGCTTACCTTATCAGCAGAAGAATGTGAACGTTCGGAATTGGCAATGGATTCTATTCAGAGATTGTAGCGGGATACAAGAAGGCCTCATCTGGGGCTTTCTTTTTTTATTTTTCATCTCAAAAGTCACTCTATCAGTAGAACATAATTTTACAGAAGAAATGGAGGAGAAACAAAATACTGTAATGTTC
>ENA-ORUQ01002801-ORUQ01002801.1-human-gut-metagenome-genome-assembly--contig:-NODE-2801-length-13129-cov-2.715160_pt1 | contig 13129 bp, 10 predicted proteins | sample MGYA00242081_ERZ509211 | MGnify/ENA primary metagenome ERZ509211 (study PRJEB26280, sample SAMEA2338785) | human gut metagenome | biome: human gut; feature: human-associated habitat; material: faeces...
ATCGGGTTCGCAGGCCCAAGAGTGATCGAGCAGACCATCGGCCAAAAGCTTCCGGAGGGATTCCAAAGAGCAGAGTTCTTATTGGAACATGGATTCCTGGATGCCATTGTAGAACGTCCGCAGATGAAAGCAGTACTTTCTAAAATCCTTGCACTTCATGAGAATGGAAAAGGAACAGATTTTAATAGAAAAGAATGTGCTCAGGATCTGGTGGCAGACGGAAGGAAAGAAGAAAAATTAACGGCATGGCAGAGAGTATAACTTTCCAGACGAAAAGACCGTCCGGTAGGAAGTGATTACATTGATGCGCTCTTTACAGACTTTGTAGAATTCCACGGTGACAGATATTTTGCGGATGACAAAGCAATCATTGGCGGTGTGGCAAGGTTCCATGGCATGCCGGTAACGGTGATCGCACAGGCAAAGGGAAGAAATACGAAAGAAAATATCGAAAGAAACTTCGGCATGCCGGAACCGGAAGGTTATCGAAAAGCATTAAGACTGATGAAACAGGCAGAAAAATTTGCCAGACCTGTCATTTGTCTGGTCGATACACCGGGAGCGTTCTGCGGACTGGAAGCAGAAGAGCGCGGACAGGGAGAAGCGATTGCCAGAAATATCTATGAGATGTCCGGATTAAAGGTTCCGGTCGTATCTATCATTATCGGTGAAGGCGGAAGCGGTGGAGCACTTGCGATGGCAACTGCGGATGAAGTGTGGATGCTGGAGAATTCTATCTATTCGATTCTTTCGCCGGAAGGATTCGCAAGCATTTTATGGAAAGACAGTTCTAAAGCAAAAGAAGCCGCAGAAGTGATGAAGCTGACAGCAGAGAATTTGAAAGCACAGGGAATTGTAGAGCGTGTTTTCGCAGAACCGGAAACATATACGGTTCAGAATATGGATTCTGTGATCATGCAGATAAATGAAGCAATAGAAGAGTTTCTGATGAGATATGGAAGCATGTCAGAACAGGAATTGATAAGACATAGATACGAGCGCTTCAGAAATATGTAATAGGTATGAACACATAAATTCTATAATATGACGAGGAAAAAAGATATGGAAATACAACCATTGAAAATAGGAACAAAGATGGCAAAAGTTCCGGTTATCCAGGGTGGTATGGGAGTAGGGATCAGCCTTGGAAATCTTGCCGGAGCAGTTGCAAAAGAGGGCGGCATAGGGATTATCTCTGCCGCTCAACCCGGCTTTAAAGAAAAAGATTTTGAAAAGAATCCATTAGAAGCAAACTTAAGAGCGGTGAAATCGGAATATGAAAAAGCAAGAAAACTGGCACCGGATGGAATCATAGGATTTAATCTGATGGTTGCCATGGAGCATTATGAAGAATATGTGCATGCGGTGGTAGAAGCAGGCGCAGATCTGATCGTATCGGGAGCGGGACTTCCGACGGAACTTCCGAAATATGTGGGGGATTCGGACATTCTGCTTGCGCCGATCGTATCTACTGCAAAGTCGGCGAATGTCATATTAAAGTACTGGGATAAAAAATATCAAAGAATACCGGATCTGGTAGTGATCGAAGGACCGCTTGCCGGGGGACATTTGGGATTTCGTGAAGATCAGCTGGATGAATATGAAGGACAGGCAATATACGATCAGGAGATTCAGAAAATCAAAGAAATCATACAGAACTATTCGGATAAATACGAAAAGAAGATTCCGATAGCAATCGGTGGAGGAATTCATGACAGCGAAAGCGCCGCACATGCATTTTCCCTTGGGGCAGATGCGATACAAGTGGCAACCAGATTCGTTACAACGGAAGAATGTGACGCAGACATCCGCTATAAAGAAGCATATCTGAATGCCGGAAAAGAAGATATTGTGATCGTAAAAAGTCCTGTGGGAATGCCTGGACGTGCGATTCTGAATCCCTTTATGAAAAAAGTAAAAGAACAGGGCAGGATCGCTCCCGCACATTGTTACCGCTGTCTGAAACACTGTAATCCGGGAACGACACCATATTGTATTACGCAGGCACTGATCAATGCCGCAAAGGGAAATGTCGATGATGCATTACTTTTCTGCGGGGCATATGCATACAGAGCAGATCATCTGGAAACTGTGAAAGAAGTTATTGATTCTCTGATGCCAGAAAGGGTATAATAAAAGACAAGAGTAAAGAATGAAGAGTTAAAGTGAAGGAAATTACAGAAGATGGGAATGGATGACGCATATAAGATGATCAATCAGACACTGGTCAGTCTGATCAATGAAATATGGGAGCTGGAAGAAAAGGCGATTATTACGGACGAGTTCAAGGATCTTACAAATAATGATATGCATGTAATAGAAGCAATCGGACTCGGAGAAGGAAATAATATGTCTTCCATCGCCAGAAAGCTGAATATTACGGTAGGATCCCTTACGACTGCCATGAACAGTCTGGTGAATAAAAGATATGTGGAGCGTCACCGCAGTGAAGAAGACAGAAGAGTCGTTCTTGTCAAGCTGACAGAAAAAGGTGTAAAGGCTTACCATCATCACGAAGATTACCACAGACAGATGACACAGGCTATCCTGGACAAACTGGATGATACCGAACTTCCGGTACTTGTGAAGACACTGGATGCATTATCTGAATTCTTTACCGGGTATAGTGAGAATAAGGAATGATGGAGTTATCTTCCAAATCTGCATGAAGTAGCTGCATGGATCGAGAAAGAGAATAACAAATAAGAAGATAGAAAGTGACTGTCATGCAGCCTTTACAGGTTGTGGGCAGTTTTTTCTGCATATGTCAGAAATACAAAATAAAATTCATAGAATTCAGGAGGAATAGCAATGTACGAAAAAGAAGCAGAACAATTACAGACAATTATTGATGACAGTGAAAGAATTGTATTTTTCGGAGGTGCAGGTGTCTCTACAGAGAGTGATATTCCGGATTTCCGAAGTGCGGATGGATTATATCGGCAGAAGTATAAGTATTCACCGGAACAGATTGTAAGCCACAGTTTCTTCGTACAGAGCCCGGAAGGATTCTATGAATTCTATAAGGAGAAGATGATGTTCCTGGATGCGAAACCGAATGCTGCACATCGTAAGCTTGCAGAATTAGAAGCAGCCGGCAAATTAACTGCTGTTATCACGCAGAATATTGACGGACTTCATCAGGCGGCAGGAAGCAAAAATGTACTGGAACTGCACGGAAGTATTCATCGCAATTACTGCATGAAATGCCATAAATTCTACGATGCGGCTTATGTAAAACATGCAGACGGAATCCCGAGATGCAGCTGCGGAGGAATGCTCAAACCGGATGTTGTACTTTATGAGGAAGGTCTTGATTCTGCTGTGATCAATAAGAGTGTGAAGGCAATAAGTGAAGCAGATACGCTGATCATAGGTGGTACATCACTGATCGTTTATCCGGCAGCAGGATTTATTGATTATTTCAGAGGAAAACATCTGGTGGTGATCAATAAGGGTGCAACAGCCAGAGAAGTTGGTGCGGAGTTGACGATTGCGGCACCGATCGGGGAGATACTGGGACAGATAAAGGTACAGTAGTAAGCGCTGGAAGTACTAAGTGCCAAAAGTGGTAAGGACTGGAAAAGAACTTAAAAACTGGAGAAAGAAGATGAAGAGAACAGGAAAATACATTTCTGTCTGCCTGTGTGCAGTAATGATCGCTTCCATGTTCATGTGCGGAGGCTGCCAGAAACAAGAGAAAACAAAAATAACAAAGAAAAAACAAATCGAACTGTGGCATTACTGGGACATCCCGGGAAACCAGCAGCATCTGGAAGAACTGGTAGATCAGTTTAACCAGTCACAAGATAAAATAGAAGTTAAGGTATCCTACATACCGGATGAAGATTTCAAGAAACAGCTGGCATTGTCCATGTCGGAAGAAAAAATGCCGGATATTGCGTTGGTGGATTCTTCGGATTTTCAATTTCTCCATCAGATGAAACCATTTGCAGATCTGACAGATGAGATCCCGGAATTACAGGAGTATTCAGAAAAAGCGCTGGCACCATGTTCTGCGGATGGAAGAATCTATGGACAGCCGTTTGGAGTGAACTGTACGGCGATGTTTTATAATAAGAAGATTCTGGAGAAAGCCGGATGTAAAGTCCCGGACAATTGGGAAGAATTCGAAGAAATTGCGGCGAAGGTCAGTGATAAAACGATAAAAGGATTCGCAATCACAGCATTGCAGACGGAAGAAAGTATGTATGAGTTCCTGCCGATCCTGTGGTCTATGGGTGGCGATATCCATCGTATTAATACAGCAAGCGGGCAGCAGGCTTTTCTGTTTTTGAGAAATATGGAACAGGAAGGAAGCTTAAGTCTGCAGAGTATTTCCCTAACGATGGGAGATCTGACGAATCAGTTTATAAAGGGCAAGATTGCAATGATGTTCAATTCTTCTATGGCAATCGACAGCATCCGAGAAAGCAATCCGGATCTCGAATTTGGAGTGGCAGCAATTCCATGTGGAGACAATCCGGTGACAGTTGCAGGAGGAGAGATTCTGGCGGTGGCAAATAATGAAAATAAGGAATATGCGGTTCAGTTTCTGAGATTTCTTGCTGATGAGAATCGAATGAAAAGCTACATAGATGAATTCGGATTTCTTGCACCAAGGCAGGAGATTATGCAGCAACAGTTCAAAAACGATGAAGAAAAAGGGGTATTTATAGATCTGTATCAGAATGCAAGGATAAGAGAGATCAGCAGTAACTGGCCGCAGATCTCATTGACTCTTTCCGATACATTAAGAGAGATCCTGGTAAATGAAGAAGATTCACAGACGATATTGGATAAAGGTGCGGAGAAGATAGAGAGTATTGGAGCGGAAAACAGATGAAAAAGAGAAAGAAAAATCTCCGGCAGATATTAATACCGGCATTTATCATTACGGCATGTATTCCGCTTGCTATTTTTGCACTGATATCGCAGGAGAGATTAAAGACAAGTACATTAGAGAATATGAACAATCAGGCAGAGGCTGACTTGCAGAAAGCAAATCAGAGCCTGAATATGACGCTGGATAAATACGAAACGTTACTTTATGCTATTACAACAGATGAAGAATTTCTGAGCCTTGTAGTAAATGCAAATGATTCGGAAGAAATTCCGGAAGCGGATGCATATAATATGAGAAGAGATTTTGCCCATATCTGTAATAGAAATGAAGGAGTTGACGGAATCCAGCTTGTGCTTTCAGACAAGAGGCGGATATTTTACGACCGACTGTCGTCATCTTCGGTGAATAGTACATGGATGGAAAAGGTAAAAATTCCGGATGAGACAAAGCTGCTGTCCTATGATGTTGATAAAGATACGGACAATCCTGAGCGTATGTTTCATATCGGGAGAAAGGTGGTTAATTACTGGGATATCAGTGAGGATCTAGGATATGTAATCCTGTCTGTCAATTTGGATGAACTGGAATCGGTATTAAGCGCAGGAAAAGGGTCCAGAGTATATCTTGTGAAAGACGGAGTGATCGTAGGGGCAGAAGATACAAAGATGCTTGGCCGGCAAGAGAAGGCTTTGGATAGTGCAAAGGTTAATCAGAAGGCAATCAAAAATGCCAGAAGCGGCTGGTCAATCCTCTTATGTCAGTCGATTCGTGAATATCAGAAAGCAATTGAAGAACAGGTGATATTCTGGATCATGGTAGCGCTTGCTGTTCTGCTGATCTTTGTCCTTCTGATCTATCGTGTTACCAAACCGGTCATGATATCGGTAAATGACATTGTGGATGCAATGAAAAATCTCGAAAAAGATAATTTCCGGGAAAAGCTTGAAGTCAAAGAAAAAGACAGTACAGAGATTCAGGAAATATCTGAAGGATTTAATGAAATGTCGGAACGTATCCACAATTTGATCGGACAGGTAAAAGAATCGGCAATGGAGCAGAAGAATGCAGAAATCTCTGCATTAGAGGCTCAGATCGATCCACATTCCTTTATAATATTCTGGATACGATCAACTGGAAAGCAATTGAGAATGAACAATATGAGATTAGCGAGATGTTGGTGGCACTTGCGGACATCCTGCGCTATGCGATCAATGATGCCGGTGAATTTACCACAATTGATGCGGAAAAAGGATGGCTGGAAAAATACATCCTTCTCCAGCAGGAAAAACTGGGAGAAGAGATTGAACTGGAATTTAAAATTCAAGATTCGTACGGGAAATGCAAGATTCACAAGATGCTGCTGCAGCCATTTGTGGAAAATGCGATCAAATATAGTTTCCGTGGTTATGAAGGAGCACATCGTCTGACGATCGAGGTATCCAAAGCGGAAGAACAGATGCATATTATTATCGCAAACAACGGCCGGCATATAGATGAAGATCAGTTGAAAGACCTGAATATGGGAAAAGAGATCAAGAATCATTTTGGAATCTCGAATGTAAGAAAACGTCTGAAACTTTATTACGGAGAAGATGCAGTGATTTATTTTGAAAATGTATCTCCAAGTGGAGTGAAAGTACATTTGTTTGTGCCATTGCAGGAGGAACAAAAAGATGAAGATAGCAGTTATTGAAGATGAAAAACCGATCAGAGAAGGACTTGTACATATTTTAAATAAGATAAGTCCGGAATATCAGGTCGTAGGCAGTGCGGAGAATGGAGCAGAAGGACTGATACTTCTGGAAGAGGAAATGCCGGATCTGATCATGCTGGATATCCAGATGCCGGATATGGATGGACTGCAGATGCTGAAAGAAGCACGGGCAAGAGGAATCTATACAAAAGTGATTATTCTTACAGCCTACTCGGATTTCAGCTATGCGAAAAAAGCAATCGAACTGGGAATTGAAAATTATCTGCTAAAACCGGTGAATCTGACAGAACTAAAGAAAACGCTGGAAAAAATTAAAGAAGAGTTATTTGTAGAACAGAGGGGAAAGAATTCTCTTTCATTGGAAAAGATTCTGAAGGATATCCTGGATGGTGAATATGAGAAGAATGAAAGGCTGGACGCTGTGCTGGCAGATAATTATGGAATCATTCAGGGACACAGCCTGTATTGTATGTACATTTTCCTTGGAAAATATTATGAAAGTGAGAAGAAAGAAGTCGGATTATTTCTGGAGGAATTGAAAGAACACAATCCGGAACGGAAACTGTGCTGGCTGCCTCGTGAAAAACAACAGGCCGCATTGGTCTGCTTTTATGGTGAGGAAGATGTCAGTAAATTATTGAAATACGTAAAACATTCGGTAGTACCGGCATGTTCCGTAAGACTGCATGACCGTGGCGTATTTACATGGAAGGAATGTAAGGGACTTAACAGACTGACTGAGACAGAGCTGGAATTAGAAAAGGCATGTGGCTGGCATCTGATACTCGGAGACAGGGTATTGATTGAATGCGAGAAAATTCTACAGATGAGAACGTATCAGTTCATTTATCCGGCAGAGCTGGAAAACAGGGCCAGAAGTGCAGTAATACATATGAATGTAGAAGAATTTACCGGTTGTTTTCAGAAATTCATGAAATATGGACGCATAGAAGTACACAGTCCACAGGAACTCAGAGAAGTGTGTATCCGTTTCGCATATGCGATAATCAATACAGCCAAGGAGTGTGGCACATTGCGGGATGAGGAATTGATGGTTCAGAGAGTGTTAAAGACAATCTTAGGTGCAGTTTCCTGGGAGGAGATAGAAGCAGTCATGATGGAATTATTCTCCAGCATCGAGATAAGTCAGATCAACCAGACATCTTCTGAATATCTGGTACAAAAAGCACTGACAATTATGAAAGAATGTTATAGTGACGGGATTACTTTGGAAGAAACAGCCAGAAGACTTCATGTTACAGAGCAATATCTGGGAACACAATTAAAGAAAGAAACGGGGACTTCCTTTACGGAGACGGTACGAAAATTTAAAATCATGCATGTGAAAGAATTACTTCTGGATACAGATCTGAAATTAAATCAGATAGCTGCAATGACTGGATTTTCCAATCCAAAGTATATGAGTAAAGTATTTAAACAGGAAGAAGGGATGCTTCCAAATGAATACAGGCGGATTAATGCATAACAGTTTATAAAATTACTCCTTTCCGAAAAAATTGCTCCTTTTTAAAATTTGGATTCTGATATAGTGGGTTCAGAACAAAAAGAGGAGGAATTAAGATGGAAGCGGTTGATAAAATATCCGTCGGAGTGAGTAAAGAAAAAGCCGGACAGAATACACAGGAAGCCATCACAGAGAATGCGGATGGAATGAAAGTATCTCTGGGAGAGAAAATCTGTTATGGAGTAGGTGATATCGGAGCAAATCTGGTATGGACAACGGTAGCCTCTTTCCTGACGATATATTGTACTGATGTGGCAGGTATTGCTGCAGGAGTAGTAGGAACACTGATGCTGATCGCCAGATTATTCGATGGCGTATCGGATCTTTTTATGGGAATCATTATAGATAAGACGAACACCAGATGGGGAAAAGCCCGTCCGTGGGTACTCTGGAGTGCGCCACCGCTGGTCATCAGCCTGATCATGATCTTTACAGTACCGGACCTTGGTGCAAATGGAAAAGCAATTTACCTGTTACTTGTATACATATTCCTTGCAGCGGTATGCTTTACAGCATCTAACCTTTCTTATAATACAATGCTTTCACTGGTAACCACAGAGCAGCACGACAGAAATGTCATGAACACGATCCGTTTTGAATTTACCATGATCGCACAGCTTGTGATTAACGTGATCACGATTCCACTGGTACATTTCCTTGGAAACGGACAGCGTGGCTGGACATGCATGAGTATCGTGTATGCAATCGTAGCACTTGGAATGTTCATCACAACATTTGCCGGAACAAAAGAAAGATACAAACCAATCAAAAAAGAAACAACAGCGAAGAAGAAGACACATCCGCTGAAAACAATTAAGATCCTTTGCAGAAATAAATACTTTATCCTGATCACACTTGCATTTGCAGTGATCTATACATCGCTTGGATTAACCGGAGGATCCAGAATCTACTATGCAAAATACGTATTAGGGGATGAGATGCTGAACAGTACAATGACCATGTTCAACTATATCCCGACCATCCTTACGATTATGTTGATCCCGGTATTTACAAAAAGATTCGGAAAGATCAAAGCACTGTTTGTAGGATTCTTATTCTACGCAGCAGGACTGGTGCTTGAAATCGCAGGACCTGTTAATCTTCCAATGATTTACACTGGTCTGGTGTTACAGGGAATCGGACATGCGGCATTGTATTCATGCCTGTTCGCAATTGTCGGAGATGTCGTAGATTACAGTGAATGGAAAGACGGAATCCGTGAAGAAGGAATTACTTATAGTGTGACAAGCTTCGGACAGAAGATCGGAACCGGACTTGGAACAGCAGCACTTGGATGGATTCTGGCAGCCGGACATTATGACGGAACAGCAGCCGTTCAGTCAGCAAGTGCAATCTTCGCAATCAAAGGACTGTTCCTGTATCTGCCACTGGTGATTACAGTGATCGTTCTTATCATCTGGTACTTATTCATGGGAATTGATAAGATCTATCCGACAGTCAGAAAAGAACTGGATGAGCGTAGAGAAAAGGCTGAGTAAGAAAAAGCTGAGCAAGAGAAAGCCGAGTCAGAAAATATAGAATAGAAAATGTGAACTTGAATGGTAATTAGGAATAAGCCGGAAGATGTAATGTCTTCCGGCTTATTTTAATCGCCATGCGTTCGGAAGAAGCTGCCGGTGGCAGGTTCTGTAGATACAGAAAACTTTGGCACATAAAAAGGCAGGAAATGAAGTCCTGCCTTTAAAAAATAATATGTAAGATTTAAAATTAACCAACAATGCGGTATTTCTTATCTACAGCATTCAGAAGTTCATGTCCGTCTTCTGTTACGAGAACAAGGTCCTCAACACGAACACCGTATTTGCCTTCGAGGTAGATACCAGGCTCGATAGAGAAGATCATACCAGGCTCAGCTACATTCTTGTTGATCGGGCTTACATCACCATACTCGTGATCTTCCTGTCCGATGAAGTGTCCAAGACGGATTCTCCAGTACTCACTGTATCCAGCTTCGTCAATCAGATCTCTTGCCTGAGCGTCGATATCGCAGAAACGCATACCAGGTTTGATAACGGCTTCTGCTTTCTCAACTGCTGTACGAACCAGATCGTGGATAGCAGCCTGCTCATCATCTACGCTCTTGCAGTAGAATGTTCTTGTCATGTCTGAGCAGTAACCTTTCCATACACAACCCATATCGATCAGGACACATTCTCCGGCTTTCAGAGTTCTTGTCTCACTTGGTGTATGGTGCTGGTCAGCAGCGTTAGGTCCGAAGCATACGATTGTATCAAAGCTTACTCCGCTAGCTCCCTCTTTCAGGTACTCAGCGTCGATGAAGTCAGCAACTTCTTTCTCTGTCATACCTTCTTTGATGAAATTAGCAACTCTTTCCATAACCGTATCGTTGATTACAGATGCATGTTTCATGATTGCAATCTCTTCTTCATTCTTAACTGCACGAACACCGTCTACGCAGTCAGATCCCCAGATTGTCTTCATCTCAGGGCAGCGCTCCTGAAGTGGAATGAGGAAACGTGCAGGCCATGTCTTGTCAATACCAAGAGTGCTCTTTGTATCGATGTGCTCCATCAGAACACCGATCTGGTCATCCATGTCACTGAACCATACTTCTTCAAATCCTGTATTTGATACATAATACAGATAGTTCAGGAATAATGTATGTTTTCCACTTGTTCTAAGTAACAGGGCATATAATCTTTCCCCAGGATTTACCATGATTCCTGTTAAAAAGCGGATGCTCAGTGGATCAGATACCAGTAACTGATCAATTCCTTTCTCTTTCATTTTTTCTAATACGCGGTTAATTCTTTCGTCCATTGTTAAAATGCTCCTTCCTGTGCGTTTTGATAAAAATCCTATTTAAGATAATAACATGAATTGGCTAAAATGACTAGAATTTTAGTGAATTTAAAGGATTAATTTTTGAAATGTTCTGACAACAATTTCTAATGTTTATCATATTGACTTTAATAGAACAATGTGATAATATATTAAAAATAATGAATGGGCATTACACAGTATGGTAATGCCCATTTTTTTATTGCTATGCATTCGTAAGGAGCATGTTGATAGCAAGGGTTATAAATACGAAGGTATACGTATAAGAGTAATTTTTAGAGAATGCTCTTGTAAAAAGAGAGGAAGAGGGTAGGAAATATGAAAGAAAAGAAAAAATTATCACTGGCTGCACAGATATTCATTGCACTGGTTTTGGCGGTCATTGCAGGATTACTGATGCAGAAATACGCAAATTTTGCGGAAACTTATATCAAGCCATTTGGTACGATCTTTCTGAATTTACTGAAATTCATTGTCGTTCCGATCGTGCTGTTTTCCATTATGTGTGGAATTATTTCCATGAAGGACATTAAAAAGGTCGGATCGATCGGAGTAAAGACAGTCGTTTACTATATGTGTACGACAGCATTTGCCATTACATTCGGACTTATTGGGGCAAATATGTTCAAAGGAGCATTTCCGAAGATTGCGACAACAGATCTTTCTTATAAAGCAGATCAGACGATCTCACTGATGGATACGATTGTAAATATCTTCCCATCAAATTTTGTATCACCGATGGTGGAGGCAAATATGCTCCAGGTGATCGTGACGGCACTGATTCTTGGATTTGGAATTATCCTTCTGGGGGAAGGTGAAAGAAATACAAGACTGGTAACAGCCTGTAATGATCTGAATGATGTATTTATGAAATGTATGGAGATGATCCTGAAGTTATCACCGATTGGTGTGTTCTGTCTGCTGAGTCCGGTCATTGCTTCAAACGGGCCGGCGATCATCGGTTCACTCGCGATGGTACTTCTGGCTGCTTATGTATGCTACATCATCCATGCAGTAGTTGTATATTCGTTTGCAGTAAAGACAATGGGCGGAATGAGCCCGTTAAAATTCTTCAAGGGAATGCTTCCGGCAATCATGTTCGCATTCTCAAGTTCTTCATCTGTCGGAACACTTCCGATTAATATGGAATGCGTAGAAAATATGGGAGCATCCAAAGAAGTATCTTCTTTCGTACTTCCGCTGGGAGCTACGATTAACATGGACGGAACTGCAATCTATCAGGGTGTGTGTGCGATCTTTATTGCATCATGCTATGGCATCCATCTGACGCTTCCGCAGATGCTGACGATGATCCTGACTGCAACGCTGGCTTCCATCGGTACTGCAGGAGTTCCGGGAGCAGGTATGGTTATGCTCGCAATGGTACTTACCTCAGTCGGACTTCCGGTTGACGGAATCGCACTGGTTGCCGGCGTGGACCGTATCTTTGATATGGGACGTACGGTGGTTAATATTACTGGTGATGCATCTTGTTGTATTATTGTTTCGAATATGGAACGGAAGAAAGATGCAAAGAGGGAAATTGAAAACGGACTGTAGACTAGTGGAACCAGTTGGAACGGCGTGTTGTGTCGTTTTTAGTGTCCCAGTGGCTCGTTATAAGAATGAAAATAATAGGTGCTTTCCAGTATGTGTGCTGGGAACACCTATTATTTTGTGATTTTTAAAGATGTTTGGGTGTTGCCCGGTAATTGGGCAAAAAAATAGGACTGCAATGTTTGGGAGGAGTGCAGTCCTGAGGAAAAAGTTATGAAAAAGATTTAAAGTGTTTGTTCTCTTGAACAATTCCTAGTATAGAATTAAATTGTGATAAAACTGTGATGGAATTAGAAAGAAATTGTTAACAAATTTAGAACATAAAATAAAATACGATCAGATGCACCATAAACCGGGACAGTGTTGAAATCAAAAAGTCCGGGTGTTAGAATTACAACAGATGCTATAGCAGAAGATATATAACAGAAAGATATCAAAGAACACAAGAAAGAACACGGAATATACGAACATACACCAAGGAGGAATACACCATGCGGATCCTAATCTACGGCGCCGGAGTCATCGGAAGCTTCTACGCATCCAGATTCGTCAAAGCAGGACTGGATGTAACAGTCTTAGCAAGAGGGCAGCGGTTAAAAGAATTACAGGGACACGGTCTATGGTACAGAGGCAAGACAAGAACGCATAAAGTTGAGGTTAAGAC
>ENA-ORUQ01002812-ORUQ01002812.1-human-gut-metagenome-genome-assembly--contig:-NODE-2812-length-13064-cov-4.059728_pt1 | contig 13064 bp, 8 predicted proteins | sample MGYA00242081_ERZ509211 | MGnify/ENA primary metagenome ERZ509211 (study PRJEB26280, sample SAMEA2338785) | human gut metagenome | biome: human gut; feature: human-associated habitat; material: faeces...
CTGGAGGAGAGCCTGGAAGACCGGCTCCGGGACCTGAGGGAGGATACAGAGGGGACCATCCGCCTGGGGATGCACATCGCGCGGGCGCGCATCCTGGTCCCCCCGGCGGCGGCCAGATTCTGCCGGGAGTTCCCCCACGTGCGCCTGGAGGTGGTCCACGGGGACACGGCCGTTCTGGAAGACAAGCTGGGGCAGGGGACGCTGCACCTGTTCCTGGGTGTAGATCCGGAGGAGCGTCCCCACTTCTGCTTCACGCCGGTGGGCTCGGAGACAGTCTATCTCGTGATTGCCGGGGCCCTGCTGGACCGCTGCTTCCCTCAAGGGGGCGCGGGGGATACCATTGACGAGACGCAGCTATCGCGCTTACCGTTGATCTTCAGCCCGACCATCAGCAAGACTCAGGCCCGGATCACAGACTTTTTCCGGCAGCACGGGCTCGCCACCGCATTTCAAATCACGGCGGGGGACTATGACCTCCAGCTCCGGCTGGCGGCCCAGGGCCTGGGGGCCTGCTTCTGCCCGGCTATGCACCTGCGGGACGTCCGGCACCTTTTGGAGGGTCCGGAGCCCATTCTTCGGCGGCTGTATGTCCCGGATCTGGACGTGCGTAACGAACTGAAGCTGGTGACCAACCGGCGGATGTATCACCCCCGCTATCTGGACGTCTTTGCCGGGATATTGGAGGAGGGGGCGGCTTTGGGCTTTGGGCGTTGGAAGTATGAATAGTAAGGGGAAAAGTAAAAAAAGAAAAAACTCCTCGATAAAGTAGAAGTGGTTTGGTGAGTACATAAGCACATATATTAATGTTTCACCTGTTAGTTTTCTTAGTATCAAAATAGTATCACAGAAGACGAAAAATCGCAAGGCTCAGCCCGAACTCTGCTATTAATCTATAAGTTTGTCACTCTTGGTTCTATTACATTTCCAGCATAATGTCTGGAGGTTATCTTCTACTGTCCGACCGCCCTTTGCCACAGGAATAATGTGGTCTATCTCAAGTAGGAGATTCGGCTCAACATGAGTAGAGTTACCACAGTTACAACAAGTGAAATTATCACGAATTTTAATAAACTCACGCAGTTTCTTTGTCATCAGAGTTCGTTGCTCTTTCACAAAGGCACTTGCAGTAAGTTTGCTTTCCAGCACTCTGATAAGTTCTGCAATGGTTTCTTCCGTCATTGGTACAGTAAACGACCTCTGTGCCATTCCACCACCAGAAGTATATGAGAATTTGTACTCTACGGTAAGCACGCTCTCATCAATGGTAGCAAATCCAAGTCGTGAATAAAAGCCTACCTCATCGTTCTCCATAATAAAATTAGGAACATCACCAAGGTACTGCTGATACTCTATTTTGTAGTTCTCAATAATTTGCTTTGCGTCAATTAAGGTTTCAAGCTCTTCCACAAGCCGGTAAAGTTTTTGAATCTGTTCAAGGTATGATTTTTTATTAGGATAGAAGTACTTTACAATATACTCCAGAGGATTATTTTCTGCACTCGCAAATACCGTTGCAGAAACCTCGGCTGTAAAAGGAGAAATTGTCTTTTTGTAAGGACGAATATAGTTATATTCGTCATCATTAATTGTTTCATTTCGAACTACTCTTGTACCAAAGAGGTGAGAAATAGATTGTACTTTCTCGTTGATGTATTCATTGAATTCTCTTTGAGAGCTCATCAATACTTCGCAGGTCTCTTTAATTTTCAAGAAACTGGGAGATTCATAATACTCAAGTATCCGCTGATTTGCACCTATAATCTTCTCAACCTCGCACTTAATGCGAACGATGAAGTCTGTGATAAGCGACCATTCTTCGCTATCAAGGTCTTTGATTTTTTTGATGCTGTTAACTGTCCTATCAAACAACTGACCAATCAAATTATCTAATTTTTTCTGGCTGTCTTTAATAACTAAGGAATCTCTATTTGCGTTTGCATAATCAATAATTTTGTTTACGCGCTTATAGTATTCGTGTTGTTTCTGATTCAGTGCTTCTTGCTGCTGTTCTTTAATGTACTTATTGTATTCTCCTTTACCCATAAGCAAAGAGGGGTCTTTTTTAAATCTATCTATGCTATGTTGACTTACGCAAATTTCTTTTGTCCCCAAATTATTTCCGGCCGACGATATATAGCTGACCTTAACTCTAAAAGCACCCGCATTGTTTAGGACTATATAAATTTGTTTTATGACCTGATTATACTGAGAGTGGGATTTATATTCATTGTTCTCAAGAAATTTTCTTAGCGTTGTTGCTATATCGTTATTCTGTTTGATAGTTTTTTCTGCTTTTGCAAGCATTCCTTGATTTTCCCGGAAAAACTTTATATCATCGTATTTTTCTAATGCTTGACGACTCTTTACGGTTACAGCCGCATCAAAATAAGAAACGATATTCCAATTATAAAACCCTAACTTGTCTAAAACTTGGGATTCCAATTTTTTGTATTTTAAGTTTTTGATACTTTTGACCATAACAATCGCTAAAACAATTATTATAATCCACCCCATTTTTCTTATCCTTCTCTCTTATCTTTTGAACTACATAATACACCATTAAAAATATAAGAATTTGAAAAAATTATATGAAGTATATCAAAGCTTTGCTTGTAAGTCTACTCTTTTACCGCTCTTTTTCTAATTAACGGAACGCCTAGGTTGCTTGCAGCCTTTCTTCGCCGGTTCCCGTTGCTTGCCGGCCTCCCACGCCGCTTCCAGATGTTCCGGGCTAAAGACCCGCTTGACTCGCTCATAGTCGGCGGAGCATAAAAGGACCGCAAGTCCCGACAAAAGAGACTTGCGGTTATCATGATTTATTCCCACTCGATGGTGGCCGGGGGTTTACTTGTGATGTCGTAGACGATGCGGTTGATGCCCTGGACCTCATTGACGATGCGGGTAGAGATCCTGTCCAGTACGTCGTAGGGGATTCGGGCCCAGTCGGCGGTCATGAAGTCGCTGGTGGTGACGGCACGGAGGGCCAGGGTATAGTCATAGGTCCGGCCGTCACCCATGACACCCACCGAACGGGTGTTGGTGAGGACGGCAAAATACTGGTTGATGGAGGCACCCAGGCCGGCAGCGGCGATCTCCTCCCGGTAAATGGCATCGGCGTCCCGCAGGCGGTCCAGCTTGTCCTTGGTCAAGTCTCCGATGACCCGGATGGCCAGGCCGGGACCGGGGAAGGGCTGACGCATCACCAGATATTCCGGCAGCTTCAGCTCCCGACCCAGCTGACGGACCTCATCCTTGAACAGCAGACGCAGGGGCTCGATGATCTCCTTGAAGTCAACGTAGTCGGGCAGCCCTCCTACATTGTGGTGGCTCTTGATGACGGCGGCATCTCCGGCTCCCGACTCGATCACGTCTGGGTAGATGGTGCCTTGGACCAGGTAATCCACCCGGCCGATCTTCTTGGCCTCCTCCTCAAAGACCCGGATGAACTCCTCGCCGATGATCTTCCGCTTGTGCTCCGGCTCAGATACCCCGGCCAGCTTGATGAGGAAGCGCTGCTCCGCGTCCACGCGGACGAAGTTGATGTCCCACTTGGAGAAGGCGGCCTCCACCTCGTCTCCCTCATTTTTCCGCATGAGGCCGTGGTCCACAAACACGCAGGTGAGCTGACTGCCCACCGCCTCGGCCAGCAGGGCTGCGGCTACGGAGGAGTCCACTCCGCCGGACAGGGCCAGCAGCACTTTCCCGCCGCCGATCTTCTCCCGGATCTGAGCAATGGCGGTCCGGCAGTAGTCCTCCATAGTCCAGTCGCCCTTGGCGCGGCACACCTCATAGAGGAAGTTGTGGATCATGTCGATGCCGTGCTGGGTGTGGTTGACCTCGGGGTGGAACTGGACCCCATAGAAGCCCCGGGCCTCGTCCGCAATGGCCACATTGGGGCAGCTGTCGCTGTGGGCGGTGAGAGCGAAGCCGTCAGGCACCTTGGCCATGTAGTCCCCGTGGCTCATCCAGGAGATACCCTCCTGAGGCAGGCCCTTGAAGAGGGGAGAGGTGGTGTCGTAGTAGGTCTGGGTCTTGCCGTATTCCCGAGCGGAATCGTCCTGGGCCTCGGTGACCTGGCCGCCCAGGGTGTGGGCCATGAGCTGGCAGCCGTAGCAGATGCCCAGGATGGGCACTCCCCAGGTGAAGATCTCCGGGTCCACGTGGGGGGAGGAATCCAGATACACACTGTTGGGGCCGCCGGTGAAGATGATGCCGATGGGGTCCATGGCTTTCAGTTGGGAAAGGGGCGTGGTGCAGGGCATGACCTCGCAGTACACATTGCACTCCCGGACCCGGCGGGCGATCAGCTGATTGTACTGGCCGCCGAAGTCCAGAACAATGACGGTCTGATGGGACATAGACTCATCCTTTCTTCAGTGAGTAGATTTTACAGAAATTTCACCAAACTTCCCTTGTATCCCCGGGAAAAGAGGAGTATGCTGAAGGCAGACAGAGGGAAAGGAGATGATCATATGATGCAATTCCAGGAAAACAGCCGGATCGACCTGGAGGACCTGCTCTACGACGGACAGGAGCCTGCGGTCAGCGAGCGGTAAAGGGGGCCCCCTGCAAGGAACCACACCACTTTGGTGTGGGTTTTTTGTTTTCAGCAGACAGACCTATGATATATCCGGACAGAAAAACAGGCTGTCCTGTATCTGAAATTCTGCCGCAGAAAATCCGGCATCCTGATATGTATCGGTTTTACGGTCATAGATGTGGTAATGAAATACGATGCGGTAACGGCCATCCGGAAAGCCGCCTCCGTAATGCTGGGGCAGCTGGGATATGGAGGTCCGGCCGCCCGGTTCTAAAGTGTAGGACTCTGCGGTGACACCGTAGTTCAAATCTGTTTTCCACGGAACGCCATACCACAGACCATCCAAAAGGACTTCTAGACCCGCGCTGCCGGAATTCCCGTGTAAAAGGGCGTCATTGCTTTGATTGGAGACGCTCCATTCCAGCGTATGGCCCGCAGGGGAAGAGAGAATCATGGGGACGTCTGCTCTGGGCGTCCCCAGGGAACCCTCCGGCAAAAACCGGCAGTCCCACTGACCTGACAGAAGGGCAAGCTCACGAAGGCAGGGGAGAGAGGACATGCCCTCCCTGGTATGGGTGTCAACAGAAAGCTGCTCCCAAAGAGAGGAAAGGTCCAAATCAGTGGAGAGGACCCGGCCGCTGTTATCGATCCAGAGACCATCCCATACAACGGCATCAAAGTCTTTGCGGACACCAGCGACAGAGAGACCATACACGGGCTGGGAAGCATCAGCATGCTGCTGAAGCTGAGCGGGCCGAGCTCCGGCTGTCAAGAGTGTAAAATGAAATTTCAGCATGTCCTGCCATGTATAGATCAATTTCTGCTGGGTCGTTTCACCGTTGTAGGCAGTAAGAGTGACACTCTGGCCGGGCCAAATAAAGGGAAGCGCGAAAAAATGCCTCCAAATCAGAAGACTGGCCAGCAGGAGCAAGACGATTGCGGAACGAAACCGGCGCGCAGACTGAAAGAACTTCATGGCAGGCACCTCCGTTTTTGTGTTCTGTCTTATGAGACGATCCAAAAACAAAAAAGTTCCATAGGAGGCGGGGAGGTCCGTCAGGGCATCTCCCCGGGCCCAAACGGGCCCGGGGAGATGATGGTCAGATCTGCGTGATGTCGATGGGAGTAAGATCCTCGCTGCGGCTCTGCTGACGGACAGTGAGGATGGCCCGGGCGGTGTCGATGGCGGTGATGCAGCCCACGGAGTGCTCCACCGCAGAGCGGCGGATGCGGAAGCCGTCGGTGTCGTGCTTGCGGCCCTTGGTGGGAGTGTTGATGATCAGGTCCACGGTGCCGGAGGCGATCATATCCAGAATGTTGGGGTGGGCCTGAGAGACGCGGTTGACCCGCTTGCACTCGATGCCCGCCTCCTGGAGCACGTCGCAGGTGCCGGAGGTGGCAAAGAGCTCGATGCCCATCTCCTCAAAGCCCCGGGCGATGCCCACGATCTCCTGTTTGTCCTCGTCCTTGACAGTGATGATGATACGGCCGCCACGCTTGGGCGCCTTCAGACCGGCCCCCTTGAAGGCCTTCAGCAGGGCCTGAGGGAAGGTCTCGGCCAGGCCCAGCACCTCGCCGGTGGACTTCATCTCCGGGCCCAGGCCGGTGTCCACGTCAGTGAGCTTTTCAAAGGAGAAAACCGGGGCTTTGACGGCGTAGTAGTCGGCTTCCCTGTAGATGCCGGTGCCGTACTCCAGGTCCTTCAGCTTCTGGCCCAGCATCACTTTAGTGGCCAGATCGATGATGGGCACGCCGGTGACCTTGGAGATATAGGGGATGGTGCGGGAGGAGCGGGGATTGACCTCGATAACATAGATGTCGTCGTTATAGAGGATGTACTGGGCGTTGATCAGTCCAATGACGCCCAAGTGCTTGGCCATGTTCTTGGTGTGCTTCAGGATCAGCTCCCGATGCTTGTCCTCCAGGTGGAGGGGGGGATAGACCGCGATGGAGTCGCCGGAGTGGACGCCGGCCCGCTCCACATGCTCCATGATGCCGGGGATGAGGATGTCCTCCCCATCGAACACGCCGTCCACCTCCAGCTCCCGGCCCATAAGGTACTTGTCGATGAGGATGGGATGCTCCTGAACGGTCAGGTTGATGATCCGCATGAACTCCTCGATGTTCCGGTCGGAGTAGGCGATCTCCATACCCTGCCCGCCCAGTACGTAGGAGGGCCGGACCAGCACGGGGTAGCCCAGCTCATTGGCCGCCTGAAGGGCCTCCTGGGTGGTAAAGACGGTGCGGCCCTTGGCCCGGGGGATGGCGCACTTCTCCAAAATCTCGTCAAAACGCTCCCGGTCCTCGGCGGCGTCCACGCCGTCGGCAGAGGTGCCCAGGATCTGCACCCCCATCTCAGTCAGCGCCTTGGCCAGCTTGATGGCGGTCTGTCCGCCGAACTGGACCACGGCGCCCCAGGGCTTCTCCAGCTCCACGATGTTCTGCACATCCTCGGCGGTCAGCGGCTCGAAGTACAGCTTGTCCGCCACATCGAAGTCAGTGGAGACGGTCTCGGGGTTGTTGTTGATGATGATGGTCTCATAGCCCATGCGGCGGAAGGCCCACACAGAGTGGACAGAGCAGTAGTCGAATTCGATGCCCTGGCCGATGCGGATGGGGCCGGAGCCCAGAACCAGCACCTTCTTCTTGCCGGAGCCGTTGTCCACCGCCTCGTTCTCTCCGTCATAGGTGGAGTAGTAATAGGGGGTCTCGGCGTCAAACTCGGCGGCGCAGGTGTCCACCATCTTGAAGGAGGGGATGATGCCGTACCGCTCCCGCAGGGCCTTCACCTGGGCCTGGGTCATGCCGCACAAGGTGCCGATATAGCTGTCGGCGAAGCACATCTCCTTGGCCCGCTTCAGGGTGTCCATATCGGGCTCACCCTTGCAGCGGGACAGCTCGTTCTCCATGTCGATGATCCGCTGGAAGCCGTCCAGGAACCAGATGTCCATCTTGGTGATGTGGTTGATCTTCTGGGGGGAGAAGCCGCGGCGCAGGGCCTCGGCCACCACAAAGAGACGCTCGTCGGTGACCTGGACCAGCAGGTCCTCGATCTCGTCGGTGTACAGGCCCTCCAGCTTGTCCAGCTTCAGGGCCCGCACGTTCAGCTCCAGGGAGCGGATGGCCTTCATCAGCGCGCCCTCGAAGGAGTTGGCGATGGCCATGACCTCGCCGGTGGCCTTCATCTGAGTGCCCAGGGTACGGCTGGCGGTGGTGAACTTGTCAAAGGGCAGGCGGGGGATCTTCAGCACGCAGTAGTCGATGGTGGGCTCGAAACAGGCGGTGGTCTTGCCGGTCACCGCGTTGGGGATCTCGTCCAGGGTGTAGCCCAGGGCCACCTTGGCGGCCACCTTGGCGATGGGGTAGCCAGTGGCCTTGGAGGCCAGGGCAGAAGAGCGGGACACACGGGGATTGACCTCGATGACTGCATACTCGAAGGAGTCCGGGTTCAGGGCGAACTGCACGTTGCAGCCGCCCTCGATCTCCAGGGCGGAGATGATGTCCAGGGCGGCGGAGCGGAGCATCTGGAACTCCCGGTTGGCCAGGGTCTGGGTGGGGGCCACCACGATGGAGTCGCCGGTGTGGACGCCCACGGGATCGATGTTCTCCATGGAGCAGATGGTGATGACGTTGCCGGCGGAGTCCCGCATGACCTCGAACTCGATCTCCTTCCAGCCGGCGATGCACCGCTCGATGAGCACCTCGTGGACCCGGGACAGGTTCAGGCCGCGGTCGCAGATCTCCCGCAGGGAGACCTCGTCGTAGGCGATGCCGCCGCCGGTGCCGCCCAGGGTATAGGCGGGGCGGACGATCACAGGGTAGCCGATCTCGTTGGTGAAGGAGACGGCATCCTCCACGGTGTTGACCACCTTGGAGGTGACGCAGGGCTGGCCGATGGACTCCATGCAGTCCTTGAAGCCCTGGCGGTCCTCCGCCTTGTGGATGGAGGCGGGGCTGGTGCCCAGCAGGCGCACGCCGTACTTCTCCAGGGTGCCGTTCTCATACAGCGCCATGGCCAGATTCAGGCCGGTCTGGCCGCCCATGTTGGGCAGAAGGGCGTCAGGGCGCTCCTTCTCAATGATCTGAGTGATGGAGGGCAGGTTCATGGGCTCGATATAGACGTGGTCGGCGATGTCCTTGTCCGTCATAATGGTGGCGGGGTTGGAGTTGATCAGGACGACCTCCAGGCCCTCCTCCTTCAGCGCGCGGCAGGCCTGGGTGCCGGCATAGTCGAATTCGGCGGCCTGGCCGATGACGATGGGGCCGGAACCCAGCACCAGGACCTTCTTGATATCGGTGTACTTCGGCATTACTTGGCACCTCCCATGGAGTCGATAAAGCGGTTGAAGAGGTATTCCGTATCCTTGGGGCCGGCGTTGGCCTCGGGATGGAACTGAGTGGTAAAGCAGTTGGGGCGCTTGTACTTCAGTCCCTCGCAGGTGCCGTCGTTGACGTTGATGTGGGATACCTCGGCCACGGCAGGGTCCACCGTGTCAGAGAGGACCATATAGCCGTGGTTCTGGCTGGTGATGAACACACGTTCCTTCTCCAGGTCACGGACGGGGTGGTTGCCGCCCCGGTGGCCATAGGCCAGCCGGCCTGTCTTGGCGCCGGTGGCCAGGGCCAGAAGCTGGTGGCCCATGCACACGCCGAAGATGGGGATGGTGCTGTCATAGAGCTTGCGCAGCTCTGCGATGATCTCAGTGTTCTCAGCGGGATCGCCGGGGCCGTTGGAGAGCATCACGCCGTCAAAGCCGCTGGAGAGCACCTCGCTGGCGGGGGTGTAGGCGGGCAGGGCCACGACCTTACAGCCGCGGCGGCGCAGGCACTCGATGATGTTCTGCTTCACGCCGTAGTCCATCACGGCCACCAGGTGCGTTTCCTCGCCATAGGCGTCAAACACCTCGGGCTCGGTCCGGGTCACCCTGCGGATGGTATCTTTCACCTCATAGGAGCGCAGCCGCTCCATGACCTCGGCCACATTAAAATGCTCCGCACAGGTGAGCATACCGTTCATGCTCCCCTGACTGCGGAGTATTTTCGTCAGTGCCCGGGTATCCACGCCCTGGATGCCGGTAATGTCGTATTGTTTCAGATAGCTGTCCAGTGTGTCCTCACAGCGGAAATTACTCCCCTGGGGAGACAGATGGCGGACAACAAGGGCCTCCACCCAAGGGCGGCGGGACTCGTTGTCCTCGTGGTTGACGCCGTAATTGCCAATGAGGGGATAGGACATCACCACGCCCTGTCCAGCATAGGAGGGGTCGGTCAGGATCTCCTGATAGCCGGTCATGGAGGTGTTGAACACCATCTCACAGATCCGGTCGGAGGTGCCGCCGATGCTGGTCCCGGAAAAAACGCTTCCGTTGGCCAGGATCAAAGTCGCTTTCATCAATTCTCTCACACGCCTTCCGTTCCAGGTTCTCATACGCATTGCTTCAGGAGGGCATGACCCTCCAGTTTGCTTCTTAATATTTTATCGGAAAACGACCCGCAATGCAAGATGTCGTTTCTCCTTTTTTCGAAAAAAAACACCGGCGGCTTTTGGAGAAAACGCACCGAAGAATTAAAGAATAATAGGGCCGGAGAAGGGCAAGAATGAGAGGGATGGAACGAAGCGCCCGGCGGGCCGGGGGCGGACAGGAGGAAGCCATGTTCACCGCGCTGATCCGTACCGTGATCCTATACATCCTCATCATCGCCGGGGTGCGGCTGATGGGCAAGCGCCAGGTGGGGGAGCTGGAGCCCTCGGAGCTGGTGCTCTCCCTGCTCATCGCGGACCTGGCCTCGGTGCCCATGCAGGACCTGGGCATCCCCCTCCATGCCGGGGTGGTGCCCATCCTGGCCCTGCTGTCCCTGACCATGATCCTCTCGGTGCTGACCATGAAGAGCATCCGCTTCCGCACCCTGATGTGCGGCCGGCCCAGCATCGTGGTTCGGGACGGAAAAGTGGACCAGGGGGAGATGCGCCGCAACCGGCTGACGGTGGATGAGCTTCTGGAGGAGCTGCGGGGGCAGGGCTACACCGATCTGGCTGGGGTGAAATACGGCATCCTGGAGACCAACGGCCGGCTGTCCGTCCTGCCCTACGCCGAGCAGAGGCCGGCCACCGCCCGGCAGCTGGGGCAGGAGAGCCGGGAGACTGGGCTGCCCGTGGTCATCATCAGCGACGGGCGCATTTTGCAGGACAACCTGAAGCGGCGGGGGCTGGACCTGTCCTGGCTGGACAAGCAGCTGGCGGAGCACGGGTATCCCGACTTCCGGGACGTGTTCCTGCTGACAGTGGACGAGGCCGGGGGCGTGTATTTCGTCCCCAGGGAGGGAAAGTAGGGGATGGGAGAGATGAAGCGCCTTTGGGCGGCGGTGAGCATCCTGGCCGCTCTGCTGGCCGCCGCCCTGGGTACCGGCTGGTGGGTGGACGGACTGACTGCAGATTATGTTTCCCGGCTGGAGCAGGCCCAGGCCATGAGTGAGAGGGGCGACTGGGAGCGGGCTGCCCAGGTGACGGGAGGGGTGTACCGGAACTGGCAGGAGAGGAGCTTCTGGCTCCATGCCCTGCTGCGACACAGCGACACGGACCAGGTGCTGCTCCTGTTCCGCTCGGTGGAAGAGTACCTGAAGCTGGAAGAGATGGACCAGTACGCAGCCGCCAACGCCCAGCTCATCGCCCAGCTGGAGCTGCTGGCGGAGATGGAGGACCCCTCTCTGGAAAATGTGCTGTAAGAGAGGACCGGCCCGGACATGGCATCCATGTCCGGGCCGGTCTCTTTGCATGACGTGAAGACAAGGGGGCGCTTCTCACGATTTTTACGACCGTGCCCTGCCCCTGCGGGCATAGAGGGCGTAAAATCCAGCGCCCAGGGCCGCGGTGACGGCTTCGGTGAGGGGGAAGGCCAGCCAGACGCCCGTCATGCCCCAGCAGGCGGCCAGCAGGAAGGCCATGGGGAGGATCAGGAGGAAACCCCGCAGCAGGGAGGTGATATGGGCAGGCAGGGCCCGCTCCACCGAGGTGAAATACATGGACAGGATGATGTTGAACCCGGCAAAGAGCGCGCCGGTGAAATAGAGCCGCAGGCCCTCTTCGGCGATCTGCTGGAGCCGGGGGTCCCCCTCACTGTTGAAGATCAGGGCCACCGGTCCGGCAAAGAGGAACAGCAGGAGGTAGAGGGCGGCGGACAGGACCAGGAGGGTGATCAGGGCATAGCGCAGGTACTGGCGGATCAGACCGGGACGGTCCTGGCCGTGGGCGGTGCTCACCAGAGGCTGGATGCCCTGAGAGATGCCGGTGTACACGGCGGTGACCACCAGGGAGATGTTGGCGATGACGCCGTAGGCCGCCACTCCCGTGTTGCCCTCCAGACCCAGGATGATGCTGTTGAAGGCGATCATGACCACGGCGGAGGACAACTGGGCCAGCAGGGAGGGCAGGCCCAGGGAGAGGGCAGAGGCTGTGGGGCCGGGGGAGAGAGGGCCGGGGACCAGGCGCAGATCTCCCTTTTTGCGGATACAGTGAGGAAGCAGGATGAGGATGCCCAGCACGGGGGACATCCCGGTGGCCAGCACCGCACCGAAGATGCCCATCCCCATGGGGAAAATAAAGATGTAGTCCAGCACGATGTTGGCCAGGCTGCCTGCTGCAGTGGCCAGCATGGACAGCCGGGGGTCCCCGTCGTTGCGGACGAAGCAGAGCAGCACGTCGTTGACGAGGGTGGCGGGGGCGAAGAGGAGCAGCACCTGGAGATAGGTCCGGGTCATCTCAAACACAGCTTGGTCGGCCCCCAGAAGGACGGTGATCCCATGGGAGCAGAACAGGCCCAGCAGGAGGAAGGGGATGGAGAAGAGGACGGACAGAAGAAGCATGCCGGTGAACATCCTGGAAGCGCCGCCGGGGTCCCCCCGGCTCTGATGAATGGAGTATTTGGTGGCCCCGCCCATCCCCAGCATCAGGCCGGTGCCGTGGATGAAGTTGTAGATGGGGATGGCCAGATTCAGGGCGGCCAGCCCGGCAGTGCCCAGGCCCTGGGCCACGAAGAAAGTGTCGGCCAGGATGTAGCAGGACACCGCGATCATGCCGCAGGAGCTGAGGGCGGAGTAGCGGACAAACTCCCGCAGAGGAGTGGACTGTGACATATTCTGCACCTCTTTCAGTAAGGTCCAGCCCCGGCCGCGCCAGGGCAAAGAAAAAGCGTTGTGATCCCGTATCTTACAAAGGCCTAACGATACAGGAAAACAACGCATGGGGCCCACCCGGCGGTGGAGCGTCTATCCAATTTGTACACTTAAGATACCAGAAGAGGGCGGGAATGTCAAGGCCCTTCCAGGAGGAGAAGAGAGCTGGCGGGTTTGGTCTGGACCGATCCCGCCGGAGGAGTCAGGCGCGGGGGGATGGGGCGGTCTGCCCATCTGGGCAGGGCGGGCCGGAGAAAGAAAACAGGGCTGCCTACGGGATAACAGACAAATCGCAGGCGGGGGCGAAGGTGTGCACCGGCTCCTCCCCCCGCAGCAGGCGCAGAACCGCCAGCAT
>ENA-ORUQ01002818-ORUQ01002818.1-human-gut-metagenome-genome-assembly--contig:-NODE-2818-length-13038-cov-2.384888_pt1 | contig 13038 bp, 13 predicted proteins | sample MGYA00242081_ERZ509211 | MGnify/ENA primary metagenome ERZ509211 (study PRJEB26280, sample SAMEA2338785) | human gut metagenome | biome: human gut; feature: human-associated habitat; material: faeces...
ATCGTCCCTGCTCTACGGAAGCGACATCACGATCTATACGAACGGGACAGACAAGTTTCACGACCTTTTGCAAGAGATTGCCAAAGCAACCCATCATATTCACATCCAATATTACATCTTCTGCGACGACGAGGTCGGAAACAAGGTCAAAAAACTGCTGATCGAGAAAGCCAAAGAAGGAGTAGAAGTCCGTGTCCTTTACGACGATGTGGGCTGCTGGAACGTGAAAGACAAGTTCTTCAAGGAAATGTCGGATGCCGGCATCGAAGTCCATGCTTTCCTGAAAGTGGCGTTTCCAGTCTTCACCAGCAAAGTAAACTACCGGAACCACCGGAAGATCGTGGTCATAGACGGCAAAGTCGGTTTTATGGGTGGCATGAACATTGCAGACCGCTACACGAAAGGGACCAGCTGGGGGACATGGAGAGACACGCACTTCAAGATCATCGGAAAGGGAGTACACGGCTTACAAGCCGCATTCCTTATCGATTGGTATGTGGTCAGCAAGAAACTCCTGAACGAAAAGATCTATTATCCGCCGCTTCCGGTCTATTCGGATGATAACATCATGCAGATCTGTACCAGCGGCCCCGTCGGACAATGGCGTACACTCTTGCAAGCAGCCATCTTCACAGTTGCCAACGCCAAGAAATATGTATTTATCCAGACTCCTTACTTCCTTCCGACCGAAGGGTTGAACCAGGCTTTGCAGATAGCGGCTTTAGGAGGCGTCGACGTGCGGTTGATGCTTCCCAAGCGTTCGGACACGCGTACGGCGAACATGGCGACTCACTCTTTCATTGATGAAATGGTAAAGGCGGGCGTCAAGGTCTATTTCTATAAACCGGGATTCCTTCACTCGAAACTGATGGTGGCAGACGACGAACTGACCTGCATCGGTTCCGCCAATATGGACTTCCGCAGCTTCGAGCATAATTTCGAGATCAACGCATTTGTCTACCAGCCCTCGTTTGCCCAACAGATGAGAAAAGTATTCCTGCACGACATGCATAGTTGCGAAAGACTGGTGCCGTCACGCTGGCTGAAACGCCCGCTCAAACAACGTATAGCCGAATCGTTTATGCGTCTGTTTTCTCCCCTTCTTTAATAAAGATGGAAAAGTTCACCGAACCGTAGACGCGGTGCTGGTAGAAATAGGGCAACCCGGAGAAATCATTTGTCTTCGGATGTTCCATCACGAAGATGCCTCCGTCCCGCAGCAGATCGCGTTTGAAGACAAGTTCCGGCACTTCGGGCAATTCTTTCAAGGCATAAGGGGGATCGGCAAAGATGAAATCAAAACCTTGGGCCGGAGCCGAATGGAGATAACGAAAGACATCGCCGCGAATCAGTGTCAGCGAATCCGTTTTCAACTCTTTGGCGACTTTGGCGATAAAGGAGGCATGTGCATTATTCTTTTCGACAGCCGTCACGCTCCGGCATTCGCGCGAAAGCAGTTCGAAAGAAATGCTTCCCGTCCCTGCAAACAGATCGAGCGCATCCACCCCCTCAAAATCGATATGGTTGGAGATCACATTGAAGATATTTTCCTTCGCAAAGTCCGTCGTCGGACGGGCGCTGAAGGTAGACGGGACATCAAAACGTCGCCGTCCGTATATTCCACTTATAATTCGCATAATGATAGAGCTATAAGATCCAACGGAGCCTGCAACACCTCCGACCCCATCAAATAGGCTTCGGAAGGGATCTCCAGCGGATCGATATATTGTAAATAATTCCGCAACGTATTCGTTATATCATTTCGCAAGGGCACATCGCCGAAAAGACGCAACTGGTCTTTCTGTTGATCCATTCCGACCTGTTTCCATACATATAATATATAGTATACTATATCGTCCGATTGGTCGATCGGGTAAGAGTTCACAAATAAGAGTTTCCCTTGAGCGTAACACGCCACATCCATCCGCTTTCGTTCTATCACGACATACATTTGCCGGGGTAAGCTAGCACTACTTTCTTTTGTCCATAGCGTTAGCGGAGAAGTCATGTAGTGGGAGAAAAAAGGATGCAAAAGAGAACGGGAGCAAAATTCGTAAACCTCCTCGTCTACACCAAACACCAACTTAGCCTGTTGTTCCTTTAAAGTATCGGTTAAGCAATGCAATTCCAGTGTAGAAAAGCTGAAATCCAATAAACGCCCTTCCTTACCGTCCCCCCAATAATTATCAGGGACCAAGCTATATTCCGGAGATACACAGATCACGTTAATCCGTTTATAAGTCCACGTAAGAAACTCATGAGCGAAGAAAAACTCCTTAAGGGAAGAAATGAAAGAGACCGCCCGATCGAATTCCGTTTCCCGATAAAAGAAACTTCCTCCAGCCGAGGGATCATACCCGGAAAAAGAAAGTCCACCCGACCGAAGCCGGATGGACACTATATACTTTTCCGAATTATCAGTAGTTAACGTATCAGGAATGCTGATAGTCATATGAGCCGCTGATTATTCCCAGTTACCTGCGTTGTTATTAATTTCTTCCAAAGAACCTACGCGCAATCCCGGGAACTTACCTTGTTTCTCTGCCTTGTCGATCAAGTTATAAGTCAACTGAGCATCCATGTCACGCAAATATTCTTTGTAAGGAACCTCACAAGCGAATACTTTGATCTCATAACCAGAACCAGATTTCAACGTAGCCGTATCCATCTTGAAAGTAATCTTTTCACCCGGAACGGCCGGAACATAACGCATAGCCGCTACATCATAGTTCTTACCCAGCAAAGTATCTTTCGCCAATACCCACATGGTATCACGTCTGATTAAACCTTTCTTAACAGCCTCTGCTTCTGTCATACCTTTCTCCAACTGCTCATCCGTCAATACACCTTCCTTGATCAAGAACGGCAACTTATCCGTATTCAAGAATTTCTCCAAATCGTCGAAACTTCCGGCATGAGTCTTATACATGTTCTTGTATTCGATCTGAGCCTTACGGATTTCAATCAAACGGGCGATGATCGCATTGTCACGAATAGTCTTCTGATCATCATACTCAATCGGACCAGTGACGCTCTTGTAGCACATGTAAACTAGCAGTACAACTGCGGCAGCTAATAAAATCTTTAATGTAACTTTCATGGTTTGTATTGTTTTTTGAATTTATTTCGTTCGGCAAATTTAAAAAAGAATATTTAATACACTACCTTTATCGCGAAAATTATTGCGATCAAAATGATAAATAGTTACATAAGCCAGCAAATCGAACGAAATTTCCCCTATAAACCGACGGATGATCAGTTTTTAGCGCTTCATACGCTTACCGAATTTCTCTTGTCTGAGGAACCGGACAGCCTTCTACTGATGAAAGGCTACGCAGGAACCGGAAAAACCTCTCTGGTCGGGGCTTTGGTGAAAACGCTTAACGAACTAAAGCAAAAAACGTTTTTGTTGGCTCCAACCGGACGAGCAGCCAAAGTTTTCTCGGGCTACGCTGGCCAAAAAGCGTATACAATTCATAAAAAAATATATCGTCAACGGGCGTTTTCCAATGAGCCGACGGGCTTCATGCCGGCAGATAATTTACATAAAGATACACTTTTTATCGTCGACGAGGCTTCTATGATCGCCAACGAGGGGTTGGATTCATTTGTTTTTGGTTCCGGACGCCTGTTGGACGATTTAATCCAGTATGTCTATTCCGGGGAAAACTGCCGTCTTATCCTAATGGGAGATGTCGCACAGCTTCCTCCGGTAATGCAAACGGAGAGTCCCGCCTTGAATCCCGAGATATTACGGGGTTACAACCTACAGGTTTGGGAGATAGCGTTAAGTCAAGTCGTACGCCAAAGCGAGGACTCGGGAATCCTGTTCAACGCTACCCGGCTACGAGACGCACTACGAAACCACACGGTCGAGATCTTTCCGAAATTACAATTAAAAGGCTTCTCCGATTTCACGAAAGTCAATGGAGATGAGCTAATTGAGGAAATATCTTCCGCCTATAGCCGCGACGGTATGGAAGAGACAATGATTATCTCCCGCTCGAATAAACGAGCAACGATTTATAATAACGGCATACGTAACCGTATCCTATACAGGGAAGAAGAGCTATCGTCCGGCGATCGTTTAATGGTAGCGAAGAACAATTATTATTGGACAGCGAATTGCAAGGAGATGGACTTTATAGCGAACGGAGAGATCATTCAAGTCATGCGGGTACGCCGTGTCACGGAGATGTATGGCTTCCGCTTTGCCGACATCACGGCTCGTTTTCAAGATTATGATCTGGAAATCGATTTGAAAATCCTATTGGATACTTTACAGACCGACTCACCCGCCCTCCCTAAGGAGCTAAACGACAAGCTCTTTTACACCATATTGGAAGATTACGAGGACATTCCTACCAAGGCGGGAAAAATGAAAAAGATGAAGGTAGATCCTCATTACAACGTCGTCCAAGTAAAATACGCTTATGCGGTAACCTGCCATAAAGCCCAAGGCGGCCAATGGATGAACGTCTTTCTCGATATCGGTTACATCACGGAGGAAATGCTTGGTGAGGATTTCTATAGGTGGCTCTACACGGCTTTTACCCGGGCGACCCATCACCTATATCTGGTGAATTTACCGGACGAGTTCGTCGAATGATTTACAATATTTTAAGATCGAAACTGGCAACATTGACAAGAAATACTTATTTTTGTTGCAAAACATACGTATGTCCGGATGATTTATAGCATCTGAAAAACATATAGAAATGGCAAACAAGGAAAAAATAGATTATCTATTGATCGATATCAGGGAGCTGGAGAAGTTGGTAGCCGGAATGAGGGACGCGGAAATTTATCCCGCCTCTTTCTTCAACCAGACCTTCCAGTTGACCCACAAGGTATTGAAGGAGCTTCATACGCTGGAGGAGTTTCAGTTAGAGGCTTTGCGGAAGAACATCAACGACTTATCGATTCTATTCCCGTAAGTAAACCTTTACAGATGCCGGAGGTGCAACCGGCTCCGGAAGTATCCCCTACGATCGAGGTCGTACAGGTACAAGAACCGGTCGTTGAGGAACCTATCGTAGTAGAACCAATTGTCGAAAAAGAGATCCCAGAAGAAAAGATCGTACAAGAGACAATCCCCTTGAAAGAGATAGAGATTCCACATAAAACTATATTAGCGGATAAATCCAGTATTTCACTGAATGATATATTGGAGAAAAAGAATCTTTCTGATTTCCGTAAGGCATTCAGTTTAAATGATCGTTTCCGCTTCAGAAGGGAATTATTCGGAGGAAATGAGGAGAAAATGAATAAGGCGATCTCAGACCTGAACGATCTTTGCTCGTACGAGGAATCGGTCACTTATCTGAACAAGGTGTTGAACTGGAATATAGAAGACGCTTCCGTAGCCGATTTCATCAAGCTATTGGAAAAACGCTTCTCATAAATATACGATATGGCAAAATTGACTGTAGTCCCAACCCCTGTTGGTAACTTGGAAGATATGACATTCCGGGCGATCCGTGTGCTAAAAGAAGCAGATCTTATTTTAGCGGAGGATACCCGTACGACCGGCATCTTGCTGAAACATTTCGAGATACAGAACAAGATGCAGTCCCACCACAAGTTCAATGAACATAAGACGGTGGAGCAAATCGCGGCCCGTATCAAGGGAGGCGAAAATATCGCCCTTGTTTCCGATGCCGGTACGCCGGCCATCTCCGATCCGGGATTCATGTTGGTGAGGGAATGTGTTCGCCAAGGGGTAGACGTAGAGTGCCTGCCCGGAGCTACGGCTTTCGTGCCCGCCTTGGTAGCGTCCGGATTACCCAATGAGAAGTTCTGTTTCGAGGGGTTTCTCCCTCAAAAGAAAGGAAGGCAGACCCGGCTAAAAGAATTGGCTTTGGAATACCGGACTATTATTTTTTATGAATCACCTTTCCGTCTGCTCAAGACCTTGACGCAATTCGCCGAGTTTTTCGGTACGGACCGCCAAGTATCAGTATCCCGGGAAATCTCCAAATTACACGAGGAAACCGTACGAGGCTCCTTAGAAGAAGTAATTCAGCATTTTACCGTGAACGAACCAAGGGGTGAGATTGTTATTGTATTAGCAGGCTTAAAAGATAAAAAGGACAAAGAGACAGAAAAAGATGTTTAACTTAACAAGCAAAAAGAACATGAAGAAAGTATTATTAGTATGTGTCTGCACAGCCATGCTGGCCTCTTGTGGCCAAAATTCAGCGGATTACAAGAAACTAAAGGCTGAGAACGATTCTCTACGTATCGAGAATACGAAGAACACGGATGAGCTTAATGATATGCTCTCCACCCTAAATGATATTGAATCTGATTTTCAATCTATACGTGATGCCGAGAATTATTTGACAATCCAACAACAAACCGGCGGTGAGCTAAATCAGTCACGCAGAGATCAAATCAAGCAGAACATGCAATTGATCAGCGAGACCTTGAAGAAGAACAAGGAGCAAATCAGCCAGTTGGAGGAGAAATTGAAGAAAAGCGGTATTCAATCTTCCGCATTACGAAAGACGATCGATCGTCTTTCCTCCGAGCTGGATCAAAAGGCAACGATGATTGTCGCTTTGCAAGAGGATTTGGCAAAGAAGAACGTACGTATCCAAGAATTGGACGAGATGGTAAGTTCCTTGAATGAGGATGTGGAAAGTCTGGCTACTACCGCAGCCGCTCAATCCGAGAAATTGAACGCTCAAGATAAAGCCCTTCACACGGCTTACTACTGTTTCGGTACTTCCAAGGAATTGAAGGAACAGAAGATCTTATCCGGTGGTGGCCTGTTCTCTAAATCTAAAGTATTGCAGAGTGGTTTCAACAAGGATTATTTCATCTCTATCGATATCCGTGAGGTAAAAGAAATTCCTTTGTTCGCAAGCAAGGCTAAACTAAAATCCAATCATCCGGAAGGATCTTATGAGTTCGTAGAGGATGAAGACGGAAACTTGACCTTGAAAATAAATGACGAGAAGGCTTTCTGGAGCCTAGGCAAGTATTTAGTGATCGAAGTTGGATAATGATTTATAAAAGTATATTTATCGATTTGGACGATACCCTTTGGGATACGTACCATAACAATAAAGAATGCCTTGAAGAGCTATATACCGATTACCACTTTAATCGGTATTATGCCTCCTTCGAGGCTTTCTTTGATATTTATATGCCTCATAATCTAGACTTATGGGCCAAATACCGTTCGGGGGAAATAGACCGGCAAACCTTAATCTTGGATCGATTTCTCTACGTACTTCGTCCGTTAGGAATAGAGGATAAGAAAACCGTCTTATCGGTAAATAATGATTTCTTGCAACGCACGACCACCAAAACCCGATTAGTGCCCGGAGCCATTGAATTACTGGAATATCTCCGCCCTTCCTATCGGTTAGTTATTTTATCCAATCGATTCGGTGAGGCACAATTCAAGAAACTTAGCAACGCAGGCTTGGCCCCTTATTTCGAACGGATGATCCTGTCCGAGGACGCTAATATACAAAAACCCCATAAAGGTATTTTCGACTTCGCCTTAAAGAACACGAACTCACGCCGGTCCGAGAGCTTAATGATCGGGGATAGCTGGGAAGCTGATATCATTGGGGCTTACCAATCCAAGATCGACCAGATATGGTTGAATCCGGAAGGATTACCTGCCGATGGATTCACCCCGACCCATACAGTCCGCTCTCTGGAAGAGATCAAATCCATCCTATAAACAGACCTTTCTTACAATGCCCATTATAGCATGCTTACGATGGGCATTATAAGCTCCTTAGAATGGGCATCATAAAGATCTTACAATGCCTATTCTAAGAACAACATCTTAACAGCTTATAAATAAATCGATTATTTATCGGCAGTCACCAGATATCGGCGAAAGCCCTCAGAGTATTCCGGATGATACCCGTCTCCTATCGAATCGGAACAAATAATAAAATATTCAAGACCCGGCACTTTAGCGCATAAGGACTTAGCCTCCTCCGAGCCTAAGACCATAAACGCGGTAGCATACGCATCAGCGGTCATGGCATCCGGAGCGACGATCGTAGCGCTAAGGATATCCCGCTGTACAGGGCAACCTTCACGAGGGTCGATCGTATGGGCGTATTTACGTCCATCCTTTATATAAAAATTACGGTAATTACCTGATGTAGCCATTCCTAACGGTTTAGGGAAGCTAACGATCTGCTCGAGTTCTTGATTCATGCCGGCAGCGTCATCCGTAGGCTTCGTGATCCCTAAGCGCCAATCCATGCCCGAGGGATTCACGCCTTTCACACGCATCTCGCCACCAAACTCCACCAAATAATTACGGACCCCTTTCTTCTCCAGCATTTGGGCTATCATATCGCAAACCGTTCCATCCGCCAAAGAAGAAAAGTTCATCATCAAGCGAGGATCGTCCTTCACGATGCGATCCCCTTCTAAACGAACTTTCTGAAAACCGATAAACTGACGGACACTGTCGATATGGGCAGGCGTTACGCTATCCTTCCGACTGAAGCCAAACCCCCAAAGGTTGATCAACGGGGCGCAAGTCACGTCGTAGGCCCCATTTGTCTCGGCAGATACTTCCAGTGCCTTCTTAAAGACTTTTTGGAAGAGCGTATCTACTCGTATGTCACGGTTCTGGTTCACCTGACTGATTACCGAAGTAGAATCAAAAGCATTAAACAGGTGGTAGAAATATTTCAACTGCTCGTCAATCTCCTTATCCAATGGTTTAGTATGCTCAAACTTAATATGATAAGGTGTATGAAGCCTTCCGGATACCTCATAGTATTGGGGAGCCTGTTCACAACTTATCAACAAGATATTAACAAGTAAGCAAAGGATGGAGAATCGACTTTTCATATTAGAACTCTGATGTAAAATGGAACTTAATATCCGGAAAATCCTGTTGGGCCATCATCAATACATAGCCGGAATCCGCTAAATAAACATCACGGCCTTCCTTATCCAACGCCATATATTGCGCCTTACGTTTCTTGAAATTCTCCAATGCCTCTTGGTTATCACTCTCGATCCAGCAAGCCTTATATAGGCTGATCGGCTCCCATTTACATTGAGCGGCATACTCATGCAACAGGCGGTATTGAATAACCTCAAACTGCAATTGTCCCACGGTACCGATAATCTTCCGGCCATTGAATTGATTGGTAAACAACTGGGCTACACCCTCGTCCATCAATTGCTCGATACCTTTGTTCAATTGCTTTGCCTTCATCGGATCGGCGTTCTCTATATATTTGAACATCTCGGGAGAGAAGCTCGGCAATCCCTTGAAATGCAATTCCTCTCCGGAAGTCAACGTATCCCCTATCTTAAAATTCCCGGTATCCGGCAAACCGATAATATCACCCGCGAACGCCTCATCCACCACTTCTTTCTTCTGAGCCATGAAAGCCGTCGGGCTACTGAAACGCATCATCTTACCGAAGCGTACATGCTTATAGTTCGCGTTACGCTCAAAACGACCGGAACAAATCTTCACAAAAGCGATACAACTGCGATGGTTCGGGTCCATATTCGCATGGATCTTGAAAATGAAGCCGGTGAAATTATCCTCATTCGGGTCTACCACACGCTCTACCGCATGGATCGGACGTGGCGAGGGAGCGATACGAATAAAGCAATCCAATAGCTCTTTCACACCGAAGTTATTCAGAGCGGAGCCAAAGAATACCGGAGCGATATCCCCATCCAAATACGTATTCACATCAAATTCGGGATAAACCCCCTCTATCAACTCTATATCCTCACGAAGCTTCGCAGCTTGCGTAGGATCAATATAAGTCTCGAGATCCGGACTAGTGATATCCTTGAATTCCACATTCTCCGTCACATATTGCTTACTCGGGGTATATAGGTTCAGTTTCTGCTCAAAAATATTGTATACGCCCCGGAAACGTTGTCCCATATCGATCGGCCAGCTCAATGGGCGTACCTTTATCTGTAATTCTTCTTCTATCTCATCCAGCAAATCAAAAGGATCTTTACCATCACGGTCCATCTTATTGACAAAAACGATCACCGGAGTCTTACGCATACGGCAAACCTCCATCAACTTACGAGTCTGCGCCTCTACTCCCTTGGCGATATCGATTACGATAATAACGCTATCCACCGCCGTCAAGGTACGGAACGTATCCTCGGCGAAATCTTGGTGGCCCGGTGTATCCAAGATATTAATCTTATGATCGGAATAATCAAAAGCCATTACGGAGGTAGCTACGGAGATACCGCGTTGCTTCTCAATCTCCATCCAGTCGGACGTGGCAGTCTTCTTGATTTTATTAGACTTCACCGCTCCCGCTACATGGATAGCGCCACCAAATAACAATAATTTCTCGGTAAGCGTAGTCTTACCGGCATCCGGGTGGCTGATTATGGCAAACGTTCTTCTTCTTTCAATCTCTTCTGAATACTGGCTCATTCTATTTTATATGTATATATTGTTATCAGTTACACTTTGTTATTCATGCAGTAGGCCAAGCTAGTCTCCCAATGGGGAATCGTCAGTCTGTACGTGCTTTTTATCTTACCTTTATTCAATACGCTATAATGCGGCCGACTGGCCGGTGTCGGATAATCCTTGGTCTCTATGGGTATCACCCGGTTATTCATACCTGCTATTTGCAAGATCTTTACCGTAAAATCATACCAGCTACACACCCCCTCGTCCGAGAAATGATAGATACCCGGTATAAATTTACCCGCCTCGGCACGTTCCAGCACGGTAAGCATAGCGACCGCTAAATCTCCGGCATAAGTAGGCGTACCCACTTGGTCGAATATGAAACGCAACTCATCCCGCTCCTTTCCCAAACGCAATACCGTCTTCATAAAATTGTTTCCATACTCGGAATACAACCAAGCCGTACGGATAATCACGGAATCCGGACACACCTCCATCAAGGCCTGCTCTCCCGCCAGTTTCGTACGTCCATATACGGAAACAGGACAAGTCGCATCGCTTTCCAGATAAGGACGGCAACTCGTTCCATCGAACACATAATCGGTAGATACATGAATCACCTTCGCACCTACGGCATGAGCGGCCTCACCTAAGTTCCGTACCGCATCCCGGTTGATGCGCATACACAAATCCTCATGCTCCTCCGCTTTATCCACCGCTGTATAAGCGGCGCAATTCATAACATATTGAACATCATTTTCCAAGACATATTTCCGGACGGCCTCCTTGTCGCAAATATCCAACGTATCTATATCCGTAAAAAGAAAATTATAGCCGAGATACTGGCTGATACGAGCGTGGATAGAACTTCCCAATTGACCGTTCGCTCCGGTTACCAAAACTGTCTTCATGTCTATATCTATTATTAATCCTCTAGTTTAAGTTCCCCTTTCATATCTTCCCGATATTTCTCGGCGAGCAACGCCAAGAAGGAGCTGATTTGTTTAATACCCTCTAACGTCTCCGCACTCACCTCTTTCCCTTGCATACGCAAAAGCAGATAGCCATATACGGCAGCGAAACAAGTTTCCAGCTCCGGCAGATCCTCTCCACCCGATTTAGCCCGGAGCTGTACGATATAAGGAAGCGTCTTATAATAAGCCGCGCTATAAACCATCTCTTTCGGAGATTTCAAAAGACGGAGATGCAAATCGGTCAAAGTAATAATCACATTCTTGTTCAATTGGATATGACCTTTCTCCATCACCCCTTCGCTACGCATCATCTCGATCAATTCCTCGTACCATTGAGCGATTTCCTTCTTCACCTCCTCGGGCTGGTCGTAATGGGCGATCACCGTGCGGTTGATCGAATCCATATCGAACTTATTCGCCCGGATCAAGTCCTCAACCTGCCACATATAAAGCAGATATTCAGCGATATTCTCTTTTCTTTTTTGTCTAGCTATTATCATATCGGCAAAGATAAACTATATTCCGATAACGCTTGATAAAAATCCGCGTCTTTAACGCCTAACTGCCGGCAAGCCAAACGTGCAGCATTCAGATTGATCAAGAAATAGCGATTGGGAATCCGTACCGGATAGTCTCCGTAGCGAGTATGCAAAAAAGTCTGCCCGTCTTTCTCCACGACCGGATGTTCCTCAAAAGGGATAGCGGTGATATCGCTCCGGACGTCCCCTGCCAACTGACTGACAGTATCATCACCTCCAAAATAAATCAATTTCCCTTCCCGCTCAATAGAAACGGAGAAAGACTGATAAGTGGATAAATAGGCCTCCGGAGTCGCATGATCCGTCTCGGTAGACCAAGATAAATTCGTCAGGATGGCGATATGCGGACGATAGAATTCCAATTGGAAACGCTTGTCCAAGGCAGAGGTGATATGCTCATCTCCTTCGATCAAAGCGATACGTGCCTCATAACTCAAATGTACCCGATTCGGAAGCGAGTCCACCTTGCTAGTCAACGCATAGTCGAACGCCAACTTTTGCCGACGCAACGCACAGACCATCATGGAAATAATTGTCTTCTTTCCACGACTACCCGCCACAACAACCCGAGTTTTCGACCGAGTCCGTTGAAATATAAATTCCGGAATAGATTGGATTAACATCCCCAATTCCTTCGCACGCAATAATTCCGGGTTATCTTGCTTTACTTTAGCACCCAAAACCACCGAGTGAATATCTTTTATTAATTTCTCCGGAAACCACCCATCCCCATAACAGGTACAGCCTGCGTTATGAAGTCTTCCTATCATCTCTTCAGTCAGACCACAACCGGAAGCGCTTACCTCATATCCTTTTTCTCGAAGTGCTAGGGCTAGATCTAAAACCAAAGGTTCGGTTACGGAGATCAAATGAACTTTTCGCATCGTTTTGATTTTAGCGCAAAAGTACGACTTTTATAAATACCTTCGGCACAAAGAAGCGAAAAATTAGATGCCCTCGATACGTTTAATGGTCGTGACCTCTTCTTTTCCCGAGGCCTCGACCAGCCTTTCCTTCGAGATTAGAACCGGAGTCCGTATAAATTCCGGGACATTAAAAGAGAACAGGGAACGCTCATAATAATCCGGAGACGCTTGCGGTAACAAGAAGGGCTTGCCGC
>ENA-ORUQ01002829-ORUQ01002829.1-human-gut-metagenome-genome-assembly--contig:-NODE-2829-length-13004-cov-2.548228_pt1 | contig 13004 bp, 8 predicted proteins | sample MGYA00242081_ERZ509211 | MGnify/ENA primary metagenome ERZ509211 (study PRJEB26280, sample SAMEA2338785) | human gut metagenome | biome: human gut; feature: human-associated habitat; material: faeces...
CGAGAGTGCGGTGCTGGAGAAGCATGCCGGGATGCTCTCCCGCGGGAAGACGAGATCGTATGCCGAATACAAGAACCTTGTCTTTATGGGCTCTTCTGTCATTGGCGGCTCAGGCGAAGGAGTCGTACTGGCCGTGGGACAGGATACCGTTTATGGCGGGTTTTCCGGAACCCGGGCGGGAGTGAAAGACCGGTTTGACCAGGGCGCGAATTCCATTGCCTGGGTCCTGATTCGCTTCATGGCAGTGCTGATTCCCATTGTGCTGATTGCCTGCGGACTGACCAAAGACGACTGGATTTCCGCATTTTTGTTTGCCCTTTCCGTTGCGGTTGGCCTGACGCCGGAAATGCTCCCCATGGTCATCAATGCATGCCTGGCCAAAGGCAGTTCGGCGATGGGGAAAAAGCAGACGGTGGTCAAAAATATCAATGCCATGCAGGGATTTGGCAGCATGGACATTCTGTGCGTAGATAAAACCGGAACCTTGACCGGAGACGTTGTCTCGCTGGAATACTACATGGATATTCTGGGCAATGAAAGCGAAGCGGTTCTGGATGCCGCCTATTTAAACAGCCTCTATCACACCGGCGTTAAAAACCACCTGGATACGGCGGTTCTTAAATACCGGGACATGCCGGGGCGCAGCGGCCACTTTCAGGATCTGGCGGCCCAGCACCCAAAACTGGACGAGCTGCCGTTTGACTATGAGCGCAAGTTTGCCAGTGTCCTGGTCAGAAACGGGGAGGAGAATTGCCTGCTTATCAAGGGCAGCATCGATGCGGTATGCCGCCGGTGCAGCTATGCAGAGTATAAAGGCAGCCGCAGCAGGATAGGAGACGATGGACTTTCCAGCGTTCACGCCATTGTGGATGAGATGCTGGAGGACGGCATGAAGGTCCTGGCGGTGGCCTATAAACTGCTGGAACAGGACCGGCTGGATTTGGAGGATGAACGGGACTTCATTCTTCTGGGATATCTGGCCTTTTTCGATGCGCCCAAGCGGACTGCCGCAGACGCGATCCGGAAGCTGCGGGATCTGCATGTTGGAATTCGGGTGCTGACCGGAGACCAGAAAACCGTCGCAGACTCCATCTGCCGCAGACTTGGCATTGATACAGAGCAGACCTTGACAGGGACGGAGCTGGAGGGTCTGAGTGACGATGAGCTGCCGGTTCGGATTGAGCGGACCACCGTATTTTCGGAGTTGTCTCCCAAGCAGAAGGTTCTGATTTTGCAGACGCTGCAAGCCAATGGGCACACCGTGGGGTTTTTAGGCGACGGGATGAACGACCTACCGGCCATTGTGGAATCGGATGTGGGAATTTCCGTGGACACAGCGGCAGATGCGGTCAAAGAAGGCGCGGATGTGATTTTGCTCAAGAAAGACCTGAATGTGCTGGAAGAGGGCATTCAGGAAGGGCGAAAGGCCTTTGCCAATGTGTCAAAATACATCAAAATCACAGCGTCCTCCAATTTCGGCAATATTTTTTCCATTGTCATAGCCAGTGTATTTCTCCCGTTTTTCCCGATGACCTCCGTGCAGCTGCTGCTGTTGAACCTGCTGTATGACATACTGTGTCTGGTTCTTCCGTGGGATCGTGTGGATGCAGAGACCTGTTCCCGGCCGTTGGAGTGGTCCGGCAGAACCTTGGGACGCTTCATGCGGTTTTTCGGCCCAATCAGCTCCATTTTTGATGTTTTCACATTTGCGTATCTGTTTTTTATTCTGTGTCCCGCGGTATGCGGAGGAAGCTTTGCCTCCTTGGCGGGGAGCGCAGAACAAATCCGGTTTATTGCGCTGTTTCAAACCGGATGGTTCCTGGAGTCCATGTGGACGCAAGTGCTGATTCTGCATCTGCTCCGCACACCGAAGGTGCCTCTGTTCCAAAGCAGGCCGTCTTGCCCCGTGATGCTGGTTACAACGCTGGGAATTCTGTTCTTTACGGTCCTGACGTTCACTCCGGTGGGACACCTGATGGGCTTGACCGCTTTGCCGGCTACGTACTTCGGGTTTCTGCTGGTCATTGTGTTGATGTATTTGCTCCTGGTTACACTGGCAAAGAACTGGTATATCAGGAAGCATCATGAATTGCTCTGAGAAAGGAGGACCCGGTTATGAAAAAAAGCGTCAGTTTGATCACACTGGATTCCTCCCTGATCAGATGGCTTTGCGAAAAACTCCGGATTTCCGCGCCGGACAGCCAGTCCGCAAGGGAACTGTCGGGTGGGCTGATGGATTTGATGGATGGCAGGACGAGTTCGCTCATGCTGGAACTGGGGGAGCAGGAAACTCCGGCTGCGGTAAGCGAGGTGATCCATTGCGGCGCACTTTCCATCGACTTGAGATTGCGGAGAGTAAAGCGGGAGGATGCGGAAATTGCATTGACGCCGAAAGAGTTTGATATCCTGTATTTTTTGGCGCGCAACCGCGGAGGTGTTTACCAAGGAGCAGATTTATCAAGCGGTTTGGGAGAGTGATTATCTGCTGGACGACAGCAACATCATGGCGTTTATTCGAAAGCTCCGAAAGAAAATCGAACCCAATCCGGACGCACCGGAGTACATATTGACCATTTGGGGAATTGGATATAAATTTAACGACAAGCTGTGATAAAGTCCTTACGAAAACGCAAGGAAATCGCAAGAGTTTGACTCTGTGATTTTCCCTGCGTTTTCTTTATGCTTGTTTAGGCAAGGGCAGTGCGGCCGGAGTTGAACCATACCCGTTTTCTCATTGCCTTGGCGGTATGGAGGGGTATGGAATGGTGATTGCGGGCGCTGATGTCCGGCGCATCGAAAAGAGCCAGCTGCCGCTGCCAATCATCCGCACTGCGGTTTTCCATAGAGCGTTACAGCAAAGGAAGGTGAAGGACATGGACTCTGATGACAATCCAAAACGGCACAGTACAGCGCATGGGATATGGAGTTTCATGTCCAAGCGTGGTTGTACTGGCCTCAGTTTCATTTGAGGAGGTAAAAAACCATGAGCAAGAAAGAAAATCGGATTGCAGTCCGTCAGGCTGCCGAAAAGGCGGTCATCCGAGACGAACAGAACCGCCGCATTCAGCAGGCAGCCACTGCACCGGTGAAGGAAGTGCTGAAAGATCTGCACACCGCACTGTGCGGCCTGGATGAAGAGCGTATAGCCCGAAGCCGCAGCCAATATGGAAGCAACCGGGTCACCCATGAAAAAAAGAAATCGTTGGCAAAGCGGCTGGTGGGTGCATTTGTGAACCCCTTTACGGCCATTTTGTTCTGCTTGGCCGTTGTTTCCACCATTACGGATATGATTTTTCCCTATTTCTCGCTGTTCGGAAGTGTGCCGGAGGATTTTGACTGCCTGACCGTGGTCATTATCCTGACCATGGTCATCATTTCCGGCACGCTTCGGTTTGTGCAGGAGTCCAGAAGCGGCAACGCGGCGGAAAAGCTGCTGGCCATGATTACCACCACCTGTACCGTTACCCGGAGAGGACAGGAGAAAGCAGAGATTCCCATGGATGATCTGGTGGTGGGGGATATTGTGCACCTGTCTGCCGGAGATATGATTCCGGCCGATGTCCGTATTTTGGAGGCAAAGGACTTGTTTGTCAGTCAGGCAAGTCTCACCGGGGAAAGTGAACCGGTGGAAAAGCTTCCGCAAGCGTGTGAGCCGGAAGAGGATGTGACCGACTATGCCAACATTGCATTTATGGGCAGCAATGTGGTTTCCGGCAGCGCAACGGCTGTGGCAGTGTGCGTGGGAGATCACACGCTGTTTGGCTCGATGGCGTCTGCGGTTGCCGAAGAAGCGGTGGAAACCAGCTTTACCAAGGGAGTCAATGCGGTTTCGTGGGTACTGATCCGCTTCATGCTGATTATGGTTCCGCTGGTATTCTTCATCAACGGCATGACCAAAGGCGATTGGCTGGATGCGTTTTTGTTCGGAATTTCCATTGCGGTGGGGCTGACTCCGGAGATGCTGCCCATGATCGTGACAACCTGCCTGGCCAAAGGTGCGGTTTCCATGAGCAAAAAACAGACCATTGTCAAGAACCTCAACTCCATTCAGAACTTTGGCGCCATTGATATTCTCTGTACGGACAAGACGGGAACCCTGACGCAGGATCAGGTTGTGCTGGAGTATCATCTGAATGTAAATGGGGAAGACGACACGCGGGTGCTGCGCCATGCGTACCTCAACAGCTACTTTCAGACCGGGTACAAGAACCTGATGGATCTGGCCATCATTCACAAGACGGAGGAAGCGGAAGCGGAGGACCCCCGGTTGATCGATTTGTCCGAAAACTACGTAAAGGTGGACGAAATTCCCTTTGATTTCGCGCGGCGGCGTTTGACCACGGTGGTACAGGATCGCAGCGGAAAGACGCAGATGGTGACCAAGGGTGCGGTGGAGGAAATGCTCTCCATTTGTGCGTTCGCAGAGTATGACGGAAATGTGCGGCCGCTGACAGATGAAGTGCGGTGCCGCATCCTGCAAACGGTGGATGACCTCAATGATAAGGGCTTCCGCGTCCTTGCCATTGCGCAGAAGAGCAATCCGTCTCCGGTGGGGGCTTTCGGCGTGAAGGATGAGTGCGATATGGTGCTTATGGGCTATCTGGCCTTCCTGGATCCTCCCAAGGAATCCACTGCGGATGCCATTCGGGCACTGCGGGAGCATGGTGTTATCACCAAAATTTTGACAGGCGATAACGACAAAGTAACGCGTACCATCTGTAAACAGGTAGGGCTGAAGGTCCGCAATATGCTGCTGGGCTCCGATTTGGAGAAGATGAGCGACGCGGAGCTGGCAAAAGCGGCAGAGTCTACGGATGTATTTGCAAAGCTGACGCCGGAACAAAAGGCGCGGGTTGTGTCGGTCCTCCGGGAAAACGGGCATACCGTTGGCTTTATGGGGGATGGAATCAACGATGCCGCCGCAATGAAGGCATCTGACATTGGAATTTCAGTGGATACGGCTGTGGATGTGGCAAAAGAGGCGGCGGACATTATCCTGCTGGAAAAAGACCTGATGGTTTTGGAACAGGGAATCATCGAGGGCCGCAAGACCTACGCCAATATGATTAAGTACATCAAGATGACGGCATCCTCCAATTTCGGCAATATGTTTTCGGTGCTGGCGGCCTCTGCGCTGCTTCCGTTTTTGCCGATGATGAGCGTGCATCTGATTTTCCTGAATCTGATCTACGACCTGTCCTGCACCGCAATCCCCTGGGACCATGTGGATGAGGAATTCATTGCAAAGCCCCGGAAATGGGACGCTTCCAGCGTGGGCAGCTTTATGATCTGGATTGGGCCCACCAGCTCGATCTTCGATTTTACCACGTACATTTTTATGTACTTTGTCTTCTGCCCGCTGTTTGTGTCCGGCGGCGTTTTGTACAATGACCTGGCCAATCATTTCAGCGGTGCACAGCTGCTCGAGATGCAGGCTGCATACATGGGGATGTTCCAGGCGGGGTGGTTTGTGGAGTCCATGTGGAGCCAGACGCTTGTGATCCACATGATTCGCACGCCGAAGCTGCCCTTTATTCAGAGCCGTGCGTCCGCGTCGCTGACGCTGCTGACTTTGACGGGAATTGCGGCCCTTACGCTGATTCCCTTCACGCCGCTTGGAACCGCGCTTGGATTTGTTGCGCTCCCGGCCGCGTATTTTATCTACCTGATTCCGTGCATTCTGCTTTACATGGTATTGGCGACCAGTCTCAAAAAGGCGTATGTACGGCACTATGGCGAACTGTTGTGACAAGGGAGGAATGTACGAATGAACTGGGCAAATCTTTGGATGAAGGTATTTGGAACGACGACCCTGTGCGGGTTGGATATGGGATTCTGGGTGGCCATCGCAGCTGTTTTCCTGATTGTTGTATTGATGAATGCCGTGTTTTGGGGTATGAAGCCCAAAAATCCGGATTGATGCCAATCAAGCAGGCAGCACGATACAAAAATGATGTCTGGCGCAGCGGGCGAGGGGACCATCCGGCGAAGAGGCATGGTATCTTGTGCAGAGCGAATTTGAAGACAGAACAACGGGCACGGGAAATTTTCCCGTGCCCGTTTGGCAGCCGCATCTTACGTTTTGTGAAGGCTTGACTCCTGCTGCGGAAAGATCTGCAGCATTTCAGCCAATGCCGGAATCCGGTCGCTTTCCAGCGTTTTGATGGACGGTGTTCCGAAGATGGGAACATCGAGATCCAGGGTTTTCCCCACTTCCAGCAGGTATACGGTTCCGCCTTTGATCCGCAGAATTTTTTTACCGGCTCCGCCGGCACGCATGCACTGCTGAATCTGGGGTTGCAGTGACGTGGGGTGCTCTCCTGCTGAGAAGAGGCTGGCTGTGCTTCCGGGGAGCCGGTCAGCCGATTTTACCAGCCCTTGTCCCTGATAAAACGGAATCTCCACTTCTTCGGGAAATACTCCGGACGCAACACAGGCAATGTCGGCCTGAGGATCTGCGGCGTCCTGAAAGGTATAAAGAATTCCGCGAATGAGGGAAACGCCGTGGCGATTCACCGTGCGGTCCACCTGGTAGAAAGAAGAGATCTCTTCTGCGCGTACCAGGTTGTTTCCCACAGCGATCTTGCTCAGGGCGCCGTTTTTCCCAGGCGGGAGGGGAAACAGACCACTCTGCTCCAGATCCTTTCTGGAAAGCTTCTGGTCATGCTGCAGCCATACAGTTCCCAGGGATTTGGAAGCGGAAAGCTGCAGATTGATTGCCACAAACGCCTTTGCATAGCGCTTTTCCATTGGTGCGGCAATGAGCGCATAAAAAAGCAGCAGCAGGATCAGGCTTGGGATGACCCAGTTCCGCGCCTGAAAGAATACGAATATGGTGCCGATCCCCAAGAGGACGACCGCAAGATCCGCCAGCAAGGCCTGCATCCGGTAGCGGTTGAGTGTTTTAAGTGGATTCATGCGTTGGTTTGTGCAAAAATGCGTTTCATGGTTTGCAGGGTTTTGGCTGCCTGCACCGCCAGATCCTGATGGCAGTACGCCTCAACACTGACCCGATGCTGATAGCCGATCTGCTCGAGGGCCTGCGCAAAGGGCGCATAGTTCCATTCTGCGGGATCATCCGGATAGATCCGGGGGAGCCCTGTGCCGATGGCCGGGTTTGCAAAGTGCACATGGCGCAGGTATGCAGGTCCGTATGTCAGCAGGCTTTGCAGATCTTCGTTCTCATAGGTCAGGTGGTAAAAGTCCACCAGGACCCGGCAGTTTTCCAGATTAACGGCCTGTGCCAGCTGAACGCCTTCGGCAAAAGAGTTGATGATATTGCACTCCGGTTTGCGGAGCGGTTCGATGGCGATTGTAATGCCGTGTGCGGCGGCTATGGTACAAACGGTTTTTGTCACCGCAACGACTTGCTCCCAGCCCTGCTGGTGGTCAAAGCCATCGGGCAGGCGCTTGGCCCCGCCTGAGCCGAAAACCACTACCTTTGCGCCCAGAGCGGCGGCGCGGGGAATAGCCCGCTCCAAATATGCTTGAATCGTGCTGCTGTCTGCCGATTGTCCGGTCAGACGAACCGATGCGGGAAACAAGTTGTTGCAGGCCTCGCAGGGAAGTCCGTTTTCCTGAACCATGCAGAGCAGATCCTCAAAGGCGCTGTCTGAAAGCTGGGTGATTTCTGCTAGGGGCATTTCCAGATAATCATATCCGGCTTGCTTGATCAGGCCGATGTGCTCGGCACCGATTTTGTCTTCCCCTGAGGCGATCATATTGATGCAGCATCCAAATTTCATAATTCCTCCTGAGTTCCGACACTGGCGGGGAGAGTCTCCCCGCCAGTGAGTTTGACGCAGATGAAAAGAGCCAATGCTCAGAAAATCATGTTCACAATGCACAGCAGAATGAAGCCGCTCCAGGCGAAGGTGAACTGTACCACCTCAAAACCGCCCATCTGGACCTTGATATCATCCAGCTTGAAGGTGCGGGTCAGGACCCAGAAGAAGCTGTCGTTTTGCAGAGAGAACATCTGAGAGCCGATGCATGCCGCATAGGCTGCAAACAGCGGGTTGACATCGGGCATGTTCAGCAGGATCGGCGCGCAGATGGTGGCGGTAGTGGTCATGGCCACTGTGCCGCTGCCCAGTACCAGCTTCAGGATACCGGCCATCAGGAACGGCAGAAGCAAAACGGGGAGGTTCAGACCGGTCAGGCTGGTTGCGATCACATCACCAATGCCGCTGGACTTGATGATATTGCCGAATGCTCCGCCGGCACCTGTAATCAAAATAACCGTGCCGCAGTTCATGACGCCTCTTTCCAGGCAGTCGTGCACGTCCTTCTTGCTCTTTTTGCCGGCAAGTCCGTAGATGGCGACGATCAATGCGATGCCGACTGCGATTACGGGGTTGCCCAAGAAGCCGATCAGCGCGAAAATGCCGCTGGTCTGATCCGGGAACAGCATACCGGTTACGGTGTCCAGCAGGATCAAAATGACCGGGACGAAGATGGGGGCGAAGGAGATAAACGTGGAAGGATATTCTTCATTTTCGTCCAGCTTGGGGATCATGGGCTTTGCGGATTCAATGGCGTACTGTTTTGCAAGCTCTCCTTCCACATCGATGATCTCACCGTTTTCGTCGACAATTTTATACCACTTATTGCCCACGATGCGCCCGATGACCGTTACGACCAGCATAATGGGAATACCCATTGCAATGCCGAAGAGAATGAAGTGGCCCAGGTTGATCCGGTCGCCGAACTGGGCAACCACGGCCAGGGGACCGGGCGTGGGCGGTACGCTGCAGTGGGTGATTTCCAGACAGCAGGCAGTGATGATGGCCAGTCCGGTCAAAGACCGCTTCTTGGCCTGAGAGATGGATTTAATGAGGGGAGAGAGGATGATCAGGGCAGAATCGGCGAAGATGGGAATGGACACCAGAAAGCCCGTGCAGGCAAGTGCCACATCCTCGTTTTTCCCGTGAAAGAGCTTGATAAACGAGTGTGCCATGCGTTTTGCCGCGTTGGATTCCTCCATGATCTGTCCCATCATGCAGCCGAACGCAATGACCAGACCGATGCTGGAGAGGGTTCCGCCAAAGCCGCTGGTAATCAGACCGGGGATCTGGTCCAATGCCACGCCGCTGACGACACCCACCACGCAGGCGCCTGCGACAAGTGCCAGAGAGGGATGGAACTTTGTTTTCATCAACAGAATGATGAGAACTCCCAGACCGAGAGCAAGGGCAAGTAAGGATCTTGTGATTTCCATATGTACCTCCTAAATATTATAAAAAATATTGCAGGATCACGGTTATGGGCTGATCGATTGATCTTCAGTACTTTGTGTCATAGTTCCAGGGCTTTCCGCCGCATAAGCATCCGCCGTCAACATGGTAGGCCTGCCCGGTCATGTAAGAGGATGCGTCGGATGCAAGCATAATGGCCATTCCCACCAGTTCCTCGGGCATTCCCGGCCGCTCCATGGCGATGCGTTCCCGAAGATAGTCCGCACGGGTGGGGTGATTCCAGGTGACTTGCGTCAGGTCTGTCAGGATATGTCCAGGGCTGATGGCGTTGCAGCGAATTCCATATTGAGCAAACTCAACCGCCATGGAACGGGTGAGGGCGACCACGCCGCTCTTGGCCGCACCATATACGGAGCATCCTCCCAGCATTCCCTCGTCATTGTGAGAGCCGATATTAATAATGTTGCCGCTTTTGCGTTTATACATTTCCCTGGCAACTGCCTGGCTGACGAAAAACACACCTTTCAGGTTGGTATCCATGATGCGGTCGTAAGTCTCTTCCTCCACATCCAGAAGGCCTTCGCGCTTGTTGATACCGGCAACATTGAACAGCACGTCAATCTTTCCGTAGTGCTGGATGACCTCGGATACACACTTCCGGATGCTGTCCGTATCTGCTACATCCAGATGAAAGGCGGCTGCCTGGCCGCCCATCTCACGGATCTCGCGGCTCAGGTCCTGACATTTGCTCAGCGTATGGCCGCATAGCGCCACCTCGGCACCGGCCTGTGCCACGCCTTTGCTTATGGCGCTTCCAATTCCGCCGGAAGCGCCGGTGATTAAAATGGTTTTCCCGTTCAGACCGAAAATCGATGATAAGTATTCTTTTTGATCCATGTGATGATTCCCTTTCCTCCTCTTTATTGAAACGTTTTGCCGGGATATACGTATTCCGCTTTCAGCCTCCTTCCGGCATCAAGAATGCAAATGAATTTAGAATGCACATCACCAGATTCTTGCTTTCAGCTGTATAATCAGATAAAATATTCTCTCAGAAAGCGATACTGATTGGGGAGGTCAGCGGTGATGTTCAATGACAAGATGGACTATATTTTTGCGATTGCAGAAGAACAGAATCTGACGCATGCGGCAAAGCGCCTTTTTATTGCGCAGTCTACCTTGACCATGTACCTGAACCGGCTGGAAAGCGAATTGGGCATGAAGCTTTTTGACCGCTCCAAGAGCCCGATTCTGCCCACGCCCGCAGGACAGCTGTACATTAAAGAACTGAAAAAGATTCAGGAGATCGAAAAAAATCTCGTTTCCAAGCTGCATCAGATGTCTCATCCGGAGGAGACCTTTCGGATTGGCATCGGGCCTATGCGAAGCTTGAATTGGATGCCCAGACTGCTTCCGCTCTTTCGTGAGATTTACCCACAGGTGAACATTTATCTCATTGAGCAGGGAGATGAGACCCTCCCGTCAAAACTCCGCGCCGGCGATGTGGATATGATCATCGGTACCATGTCTGTTGGGCCGGATTGTACAGTTGTCAATCTTGCCATGGAAGAGGTATTGATCATTGCGCCCCGTGCGTTCAACCTCGTGCCCGCCTGGGCGCTGCCGCAAAACAGCTGCTACCATCCCCATGAGATTCTGCCGAACCAGCTGCAGGATCTTCCGCTGATTTTACCCGGGCCTATGAATGATCTGTCGGCTTTTTCCGATCAGGTTTTGGAGCACTATGGAATTCAACCGAAGTTGCTTACATCGGTCAGCTCCATGAATACGGCCGCAATGCTGGTGGCAAATGATATGGGATACCTCTTTACCAGTCCGGTTTTTCTGGACCCGCAGAACGCATTGCTTTCCAGTAAAATCGTATACTGCACAATGGCGAATATTCCAAATACGCGAAAGCTGGTGGCAGCCTATTCAACCGGCAGTGAGAAGGAGAAAATGATTCTTCAGTTATTGGATCTGCTGCGCGTGAAGATATTGTCATCGCAGCCGGGAATTCATTTGGTGTAATCTATATCCAATTATTATAGGGAAAAAATACAATTTGGAAAATAAAACAAATTGAATGTTTGTGCGATTTCCTTGATGACTGTATATTTTGCATAAAATATTGCGGTGCAGGCCGGAAAAATTTCTGTTTCAAACAGCAACTATCATTTTTCTTTATAATATATTCTCTTTTTGTGATGGTTCGGTTTGGGATCTCCTGCAAGAAAAATCACATGCCGTTGGGGAAGCAATACGGCATGTGAGCGCTGATATTTGCCTGGAGGGAAAGCTCTTTGATGGGCTGCAAAAGGAACTGCCTCCGGCATCCCGTAAATGCCGGGCAGTGGTATGAAATGCGCTCGAACATCCCGGCGGCACTGCCTGCGGAGTTCGGCGGTCAATCCGGCAGAGTAAAATAGCGGTCTTTCTGAGTGGAAAAGTAAGAGCGGGGCAATTGCCCCGCTCTTTGCTCTAATTGCAAGATTTTCCCATCTTTATTATAAGCTGCCAACGGTCTGCCGCAGTGCAATCGGGGTTCCGAAGGACGGCTGATCTGCCGGTTCAGGATACGATCCGCCGGTAGACCCGGGCTGTCAGACCATAGACCAGAGCATAGACGGCACAGAACACCATCAGCGTGCCTGCCGTGCACAAGGCGTAGCGGGCGGGGCTGGTCAGCTGGAAGAGCTCGAGGAGCTTGGAAACCATGGGATAGGCTGCCGCGGTGTGAAGGCCTGCTATACCAAGAGGCAGGAAAAACACCAGCAGGATCTGCGTATGGATGGAGGCTTGAATTTCCCGGTCTGTCATCCCCACTTGCCGCAGAATCTGATAGCGCCTCTGATCTTCATATCCCTCAGAGATTTGTTTGTAATAGATAATGAGCGCTGTGGCCAGCAGGAACAGCAGACCCAGGAAGATACCCAGGAATAAAAAGCCGCCGTACATGGTATACAGATCGATGGCATTGTCCTGGTGGCTGTTGACGGAGACGCCCTCGCCGGTTTTTTCCAGCAGGTACTCTGCATAGGAAAGCTTTTCATCCTCCGTGCCGTCCAGATTCAGTTGGATCAGGAATTCTTGAGAGAAGATGTCCTCTGAAGATTGGGCCAAGATCTCCTGCACAACAGCCTCATTTGCCACGACCAGCAACACGGATACATATTCGCTGCTGATGATGGCGCTGCCGTTTACCGGCAGGCCGGTTCCCAGCCGCTGCGCGATATGGAAAGGCAGCGAGCCGACATAAAAGGTGTCCGGCAGGTCGAGTCCCTCGGTGCAGACCAGCACCTGGTCGTCTGCCAAATCCGGCGGATCGCCTGTGATGCGGCCATAATCTTCTGCAGTTACCAGGCGCAGCCGCCCGGGAATGCCCGTGTTTTCCCATTGAATTGTGTTTCCGCTGTAATCAAACCAGCTTTCGGCCTGGGCATAGTAACTGAAATGGGATGCGGTCCGGCCGCAGGCGGCAAGAGCATTTTCTACAACGTCCAGAGTTTCCTCCGGCGTGGGCAGGGCAATGCTTTCGCCGGAATCCGTGAGAGGCTGGACCACCTGGACATCATAGGGGTACATTTGATTCAGAGTTTCCTCGCAGCTTTGATAGAGGGTGATGGTGGTAGATACCGTTACCAGCACCATGGTGGAGAGAATACAGATGTTGGAAAGTCCTGCCGCGTTCTGCTTCATCCGGTACAGCATCCCAGATACTGCGGTGAAGTGCCGCGTCTGATAGTAAAAATTGTGGTTGGCCCGCAAGGCCTTGAGCAGGGCGATGGAGCCGGCGGTAAAGATGCA
>ENA-ORUQ01002837-ORUQ01002837.1-human-gut-metagenome-genome-assembly--contig:-NODE-2837-length-12977-cov-2.393979_pt1 | contig 12977 bp, 6 predicted proteins | sample MGYA00242081_ERZ509211 | MGnify/ENA primary metagenome ERZ509211 (study PRJEB26280, sample SAMEA2338785) | human gut metagenome | biome: human gut; feature: human-associated habitat; material: faeces...
ACTTGACTACTTTTGAGTACCCGATTTCGACAAAAAGCTATAAAAATAGAGCCTTTTTTTAATTTTTGACTTTGATTACTTTCATTTTTGTATAATTATTTTCAAATTACTTTTCTAATATTTATGCACTAAATATTCATCATTAAATTGCTTTAAACTCAGGAATCTTGTTCAGAATCTCCGATTTGCGTTGAATTGAACGTCTATTCTTGTGATAGTATCCCTCTGTACATCCAATATCCGTATGTCCCATCAACTCGGTGACCATACGATTATCAATGTTGTTATCCAACAAGATACTTCCATATGTTTTCCTAGCTTTATGTGGTGACTTCGGCTTGAGCTTTGCGGCTTTGCAAGTTTTCTCCATCCTCCGTCTTATCACATTTGTTGTCATTCTCGTACCATCTTCTGCCGTAAACACGTATTCCTCTGATGGACTACATGCTTTTAATCTCGGTATGATCCAACTATAGGTTTCTGGAAGTATAACTGTTCTGACACCTGCACTAGATTTTGGAAATTCTTTCACAAGATATTTGTACTTTCCTGCTTTTACACGTACTCTTGTCTCAGTTCTCCTGATTTTAATAGTATTATCCTCAATATCAGAAAACTTCAACGTTACTAATTCGCCTACTCTGACACCTGTAAAGAACATTAACAGGATTCCAAGATTCTTCAAATCCAAATCTTCTTCCAAGTATGCAACATATACCGGCAATTCATCTTCATTGAAAACAACTTCATCTGGTTCTTTAATAACCTTCCTGAAGGATGAACCAGACGTATCAAGATCCTGAATCATTTCTTCAGGACTCCAATCAATCAGTTTTCTTTTTTTCGCACGCTTCAACATTCCTCGTGTAACAGACTTTAGGTTTGAGAATGCCTTTGCTGTAAGATTACATTCCGCAATTTGCTCTTCGAGAAAATCTGCAAATTCATCTGATCCGACATCTCGAATTCTTCTCTTACCCATTTCTTTGTAATGCCGCCTAAATACCTGACCATCTCTTTCATGAGTTGAAGCTGCTATCTTATTCAGCTTAAATCTCCGGTCATTCCACTCGGTGAATACTTGTTTTATTGTAGGATTCTCTACCTTTAGCCTATAGAAAGATACGATTGCATTTTCAATATTCTTCTTATCTTTCTTTTTAACTAACTTCCTACCGCCTTTTTGCGTATCGTCTGGAAAATATGTTCTCCAATATCCATCCTTACCAAGCGTGACTTTATAAGGATGCTTGTCTAGAAATTCTTGTCTTTCTTTCATTTCAATTGCATCCTGTATATCTGACAGCACTACTTTACCATTATCTTCCAGATATTTCAAGATTTCCTCTGCTTTAAATTCTTTTGTCCCCCGGACTTCATTTTTAACACTCTTATCATTTTTCTTCACTTATTCCTGTTATTCCAATTTTGCAGAAGAAGGATGCCCCAATTCAGGGCATCACTCCTGCATCTTTTATACATTTCAATCTATCTAAAAATCCTTGAGGAAGAAATTTCTTCCCCTTAGAGTACTAACCTTTATAACATTTCTGGTAACTACTTATTACATTCTTATCATTTCTCAATCTTCAATGGATGTGCTTCTGCTTCGATCTCAGCTGCATCATCCGTTATCGAGGTCATGTAGATCACCGGCTGCAATCCATTTGCAATACAGTTCTGTATGTTCCACTTAATAAGTGCTTCAAGCATTTCTGGTGTATATGCATACATCGGACAGTCTGCTTCTTTGACCTTCTGTTTCAGTTCTTTATCCAGCTCCGCATTCGTCTTACTTGCATACCGTGTCAATTCCTTATGGATTTCTTTTGGCAACAGCTGTAAATTCTCAGCCCGGTTGCACACATTTCCATCATTCGGCTTGTATCGTAGATTCTTTCTGATATGATGCACTTCAATTTCTTCAAAACCAAATTCATTCTTTCCAAAATGTTCACTCATGATCTTATGCATCGGAATATGCTTGTTATATTCTCCCTCAACTGTATGCTCGTAATACCAATCCTGACCGGTTCTGACTCCCTTCTTATTCATCGTTCCTATATATCTATGGTTCGCTTTCAATATTCTGAGTTTACCTGCATATGCAGAAAACAGATAACCTTTGTTAGAAATAAACCAGTAAACCGGATATGGAGCCTTACACTGAACGATTTTTTCTCCGTCCTGCATGATATAGTTAAATTTATTCATTTGTTCATTGAATTTCTTCCTGTATTCTTCCCTGCTATTAACTTTCTTCATTCTTTTACTCATAATTGTCTGTTCCTCCTTGTATTCCTTCACTTATAAAATAAGGAGTGCTAAATCCTAGCACCCCCAAATGTTCTGTATTTATCTGTTACGTCCTGTCAGCTTCATCATGTCTTTTCTCATGTATTTACTATAATCATTCATAACAGTGTTACTTACCTCTTTGGCAAGTTTCTTAACATCAACATCACTGCTGATAGTATCAACATTGATCGTAACATTACTGTTGAATGTATTTTCCTGATTTGAAGCAGGAATATTAGATAATTTACCGGAAAGCATATCATTAAACTGACTCATTATTGCCGTTGCGGGTTTTAACTGCTTTGTAAATTCCTGAGTAAGGATAGTTTCGCCACGATTAATAGGAACAAATCCAGTATCGCCATTCTTAAGAATTGCGTCACCTAAGAATGACATTGCGTCTGCCGGAATCAGGTTTCTGACAACTCCACCTTTAGAGAATCCGTACCCTTTAAGCTCTTTAAAGATTTTATCTCGCCATTCGGGTTTCCAGTCTTTATATGGTTTACTTGCAATATAGTTATGACCAAGGATTTTAGCTACCTGTTCAAAATCCTTCTGACCTACTTTTTTATTTTTCTTCCAGAAATAATAATAGAAATCATGGTGTTTTTCTTTAAATTTGCTGTTTGCAACCTTTCCGGTGGGAACACTATTGTACCACTCTTGAAGTTTAGCTTTTGTATTTGCAGCTGATTCAACAGCGGCTTTAGCCTTTTGAGCAGCAGCAGCGGCGGCTTCAGCTTGTTCTCTTGCTTGTCTTTGTTCAATAGTCTCAACTGTTGGATTTTTAGACGGCTGGAATGCTGCTGCATTCTTTAAGGTATCTGATTCACTGACCGTCTTCTCGATCACCCGATCTGCTTTACTCTTATCCGGTCTAGCATCACCGGAATCCACACCGTCCGTATTTATATCTGTTGCAGTCTTTCCTGCTGTCACTTCTTTTACAGTCTTATTAGTAAGCTCTGCTTTCCCAATCAGATCATCAAATACCTTTGAAGTATGATATCCTGTATCCTCAATGATCTTCTTGACTGCATCCGCTGTTGTCTGATAAGAACCCTGTACTTCCTTCAGCATGTCATTTATGATGGATTTTTGCAGTTCAGAGTTTGACTTTACATTCTGAAGTGTTTTATCCAGTGCATCATTTGCCTGATCTGACAGTTCATCATATCCGTCATTCTCCAAGTCCAGTTGATGCTTGTACTTTGTATCTGCAAGATCATCTTCCTTATCTTTCAGGTCTGCTTTCAACTGTGCAAGTCTGGCTTTTGCAGCAGCATTGGTCGTTCCCTCTAAGGCTGCGATCTGTGCCCGTAAAGCGTTGATATCTTTATTCTTATCCTTCAGAGTCTTATCATAATCGTAATAATCTTCCTTTGCCTGTCTAGCTTTCTTCCGTTTATCAATATTATCCTGAAGGGCATCGTTGACCTTTGTTATCTGGTCTTCATATGCTTGCAGAAGGCTCTGTTGAGAACTGTACATGGATTTCGAAGCACTGTTGATCTTGTCCATGGCATCCTTCGTATAATCCTTGTACTCTTCAACCGTCAGCATGCCATTATCATACAGTTCCTGAATCTTTTTCAGCTGCTCTTCATAGTCTGCGATCTTCTGCTTGTAGGCATCCACTTCTTTTCCAAGTAGCAGAATGTTGGATAGTCCCTGTTCCGTATAGCTTCCGTCATCATTCAGGAAACTGTCTGAATCCATCATGTCCCTGAGATTTCCAAGGTCATCAATGTAGTTATCAAGTTCTTCCTGTGCATCCTCAAACGGTTTGAACCGGAGTTCCACCATGGATTTCTTCAGCTCTGCCGTGCTGTCCGCAGTCTGGAATATCCGCTTATCCAGATCAGCAAGGTCTTTTGCATACTCCCGGTACTGTGGGGAATCCTTACTCTCTTTTGCCATCAGACCTGTGATGATATCTTTCTGTTCCTGCAAGGATAATATCGTGCTGTCGTTTGCTTTGATTCCTTCCAGATAATCCGTTTCTGTGATGCCTGTCGTGCCTTTATAATGGTTGTTCTCTTTGTAATCCCGGTATGCAGACATCTTATCAGAAGCATTCTCAAAACGCTCTGTCTCATATTTTGCCATGCTGAGTCTCAGGTCATTCAGCTTATTCGTATTCTCAGCAACGCTCTTCTTACTGTCGTATAAAGCCCCTTTCAGCTCTTGCAGTGTAGCTGCTGCCTTTTTCACATCCGTATCATCCGCACCATACTTCTTGACCATCCGGTCATATTCCTTCTGATACTCCGTGATCTGCTTCTGAAGAAGGTCTGAATATTTATTCTGGTTGCTGATCTGCTGCTGGATAGCTTTATAATAATCGGAATCGACTGCCTGAGATGCACCTGCTGTCTCTCTCCATGAATTAAGACTGTCCAGTGTATCATTCTGCGTGGAATACACATTCTTCAGTGCATCATACCGGTCAGTGATGTTATCCAGTTTCTGTTGATACAGTTCCTTCTCTTTCGCTTTCAGCTCTTCAATGGCTTTCCTGCATTCATTAATCTTGTCATACCACTTCTGATAAGCTTCTACTTTCTGCTTGTCGGTTTCTGACAGACTCTCAATATTTACTGTGCCATTCTGGACTCTCTTCTTCAGCTTGGAAGATAAGCCGATCTTCTTTGCATACTGGTTCGATTTCTTTGTGTACATCCTCTCAGCTTTTTTGTAGTTACCAAGAAGGCGTTCCGTATTGTCAATAGAGTCCTGTGTGTACTTATTTTTCTTTGATATCTGATAAACGTTATCCGCTTTTGCTTTGTTCAGGTCGATCAGGTTCTGAAGACGGTTCACGACACGTTCAAACCAGTCCTTTACATTTTTCCACGGGTCAGTCCATTTGCTGACTTTACCTGCTGCTTTGCTCGTTTCTTTTGCTGCTTTCTCAACAGACTTTGAAGTCTTATCAGAACCAGAAGAGCCACTGTAAGTAGTCTTCCCGGATGCGATATTTGCCTGTTTTACAGAGATACCACCTCGCACCATAGCCGTTCCATTTGCTCTTGCTGTTCCTCTTCCTGCAACAAATCCACGTTCAAGCAATGCTTCTGTCTGCTTATGGTTGAATACAATACTTCCAGCCGGAATATTGGTAAACTCTGCACCATTATCCCCTACTGTATGCCATGTACCGGAACCCGGGTCAACGACAAGCTCTCTTCCAAGTTCCCCAACAAGGGTGGTTCCTCCGGTCTTCGTTCCCCAGTTACCTTCTGCATAAGCATGTCCTACCAGATGATTATAATGTGCTGTACCGGCTGCATGAGCCGTACCATTGACTCCATGCGTTCCTCCTGAAGGTGGTGTTGTGTTCGTCCAGTGAACAGTTCCTGTTGCAGTAAAACTTGTCTTCACCTGACTGACATCATTCGTCCATGTGACCTGTCCATTGGATGTATGTATCTGTGCAGCCCACGCATCGACCGCACCTGTCTCATTTGTCCAGTTGACTTTACCCTCAGATTTCTTTTCTTCAGAAGCCCATGCATCCACTAAAGAAGAATCGACTCCTGCCTGTACCATGATCTCCGGTGTCAGTCCCTGTAAGGATGCCGTGATGGTATCTGCTGAAGTCGTGTCAATGTTCAGCTTTGCCTGTATCTCTGGACTCAATCCCTGAATCTCACTGACAAGACTGTCAACCTGACCTTGTGCTTCTGAGGTATCTGCCCCGACTGCTGCCTGAAGCTCTACATTATTCTGAGCCTGTTGAAACTGCTGTAACAGAGATAATGCATTCCCGATCTCGCCATCCACCTGTGATGCATCCACAGACATGACTGCCGGTTGTTCCAACATCTGTTTCTGTGTCACACAATATTGAATGACTGCATTCGCATCATCCACCTGCGAAGAATCAACTTCAACCGTGCCTTTATAATCCTGCATCTGCTGTATTGTATTATCCAGAGTGGTTATTTTATCTTCTGTATTCTCAATATCAGAAACATCGATCTGGATGTTCATACCGGTATCACCAGACATTTCTTCTATACGTGACTTGGCTTCTCCTGCTGCCATGCCAAGATCACCAAGCGTTTTTATGGATTCGTCAGTCCAGTCAAACTGTCCTCCAAACTCTTCCATCTCTCCAAACATTGCCTGAACCATCGGCATTGACAGATTCAGTCCATCAACGAAATCCTGCATGGTTCTCTGACCTGCGATCTTGTACTCTCCACTTGCTTCATCCAGTTCCATGAGTCCTGCTTTTGTTGCTTTTGCACAGAACTCTGCTACATCAAGTCCCGTTCTGTTACCTTCCGAATCATGGTTGAAGTAATGCTCAATGCTGTCTATATAGGAAGAAACTGCTACTTCATCGTCATGATCTATCGTATCAGGCACGATAAAATCAACTGCTGCCTTGTAATCTTCTCGTCCTGTCCTACCATAGTATTCAGAATCTGTGTTCTGTGTCGTATCCTCGATATGTTGTAATGCTCCCATGGCATCATCAAACATGTCACCGGATTCAGAAGCGTTCTGTTTATCCAGCCAGTTCTGATATGCTCCGGTCGCTTCCCTCAGAGATGCGGATAACAGATCAAGCTGATTGCACTGGTTTACGATACTGTCATTTTCAGACAAGAGTGCATCTATGTTATCCTGAATGCTCTGAGCATTATCACTCTTTGCATCTGCAAGACCTCTCAGTTCTTCCTGAAGCTGCTCGATCTGAGCAATGTTCTCCATATATTGATTCTGCTTTTCCAACTTCTGATTATCATTCGTCTGGATTGCTTCTTCTGCCTTTGCTTTCTGAAGCTCTCTGACCTTCTCCGCATTCAGCTGCAAAGTACCATTGTTGTATTCCAGTGCAGACGTATAATCTGCCAGTTCATCAGAATTGAAATCATCTATGGACATGGACTGTCCAGTACTCTGGGAATTCAATAAAGAATTGGCTTTCTCTATCCCGGATAAAGCCGTATTTACGTTCTCGATCTGTGTTGCAAGACCGGATGCAGAATCCGCTGCTGTATCAAGCCCAGCTCCCGTACTGGAAGAAATGACTCCAAGCTGTACAAGCATGTTTACAAGGTTATTCACCTGTTCACTGGATGAATCAGATATCACTCCACACTGGACAGCTGCATCTATCAGAGAATTAACAGCATCCTCTCCCTCCTGAATACCTTCTGTCTCAAATGCATATTTGAAATCGGTATCTGTCAGGTTTAAATCTTTTAATGCTTTTGCACTCTCTGATACCGTCTTTCCAAAATCAGAAGAATCACTTCCTTTAACTGCCTTTGTAAACTTATCATTTGCAATCGCAGTCTCATTCAGCTGATCCCGTACTTCCTGTATCTGATCTGCATATTCAGACATGCTACCTTTTGATAATTCCTGTATGGTGGAATCTAACGTATTGAAGGATGTTGAAGCTTCTTTTATCTTTGTATCATCACCATCCGCAACAGCATCATTGTACTCCTGTACTGCTTTTGCGTAGTCAGATAACCATTTTGCAGCGGTCTGTTCTTTGCCATCCGCACTAAATAAAGTCTTGTCAGACTTCATCTCTGCTTTCTGAGCCTGTTCATACAAGCCCTGGTATTCTTCCAGAACATCATTTGCATCTGTGAGTCCTGCTGCTGCATTATCTGATAACAGTTCCAGTGTATCCGATTCTCCGTACTGTTTCTCAATATCCGAAACTTCGGTCATAAAATCATTGAGTGCATCTTTCGCAGTAGTCGCATCTGCATCTATGGCAACGTTCATGGTGATACCATCAGAACCCTTCTCCAACTTGACTACTTCATCACCGTAAGTCTTCTGAAGCTTCTGTATAGATGTCTTTAATGCTTCAGATTCATCCGAACCGTTATCATAGAACTGTCCAAGATAATTATGCCGGTTCTTCTCCATCTCTTTTGTGGCTTTATCAATACCCTTCTTATTCTCGTTTAAGAAGTTCTCTGATTCCTTCTGCGAGACTTTATCCAGAAGTTCGATCTGCTGTTGAAGGCTTCCATTGATAAGGTCAATGCCTTGTACTTGGTCACCATAAGAATCAGTCAGAGATTCCTGAATGCTCAACAGCTCACTCTTTGCGTCTGCTGCTTCCTGCTCCGTCAGTGTACCGGATGCAAGTTCCGTCCTCAGTTCCTGAATCCTGCTGATATTATCTTCTATGGATGTATTATTTTCTTCCCACGCATTACCGGATTCTCTCGCAGATGAGACTGCTTCCTTGACAGAATTATTATAGGAAGAAATTGCTGCTACCGCTGCCGTAACTCCTGCTGCAACAAGAATCAATGGATTTGCCATGAGTGTAGCCCATAATCCAGACAATGCACCGGATAATGTGACCGTGGATGCTGCTGCCGTTCCGTTTGCTGCGGATAATCCCATGGCTGCAACTGCTGCCTGTGCTTCCGCTTCGGACATTCCGGTATTCATAAGAAGAAGTACTCGCTGTGCTTCGGATAAAGCTGTACTGGATGCTAAAAGTTTTGCCTGAGATGCGGATAATCCCTGTGTGAGGTTCAACAGGTTTTCGAATCCTGCATCTGTCAGGTTTCCTGCTTTCAGGATGTCCATAGCTTTTCCAAGGTTGCTGAAATCCTGAATAAGATTTTGAATCCAGCCAAAAGCATACACTCCACCTGCTGCACCAAGCCCGACAAGAGATGCTTTCAACAGGTCTGTCTGAGCTGTAAAGTCTGCTACTGCTTTCGCTCCATCCAGAAATCCTGCATACATATCATCAGATACGACCGAAGTAGCAACATTTTCAAGGCTTGCTTTCAGTGCATTAGTTTTGGCTTCCAGTGAATTCATGTAGTTATCATTAAATTTCTTTTCCGCAGTCCCATCAGAATTCTGTGCTGTCTCTGTAAGTGCCTGAACCTTATTCCAGTTATCCATCATTGCTATGAGCTTGTTATACTGGTGTGTACCTGCCATGTCTGTTGCGATTGCTTTCTTTGTGTTTCCATCAAAAGATGACCATTTCTCAGCAACTGCATCAATGACCGGTTCGGAATCCTTGAACTGTCCATTCACATCACGCATAGAGATTTCAACTTTATTCAGGACTTTCTCCACATCGTTCAATGCTTCGCCAGTCTCAGAATCAACAAATTTTCCTGCTTTTATCTGGTTCATTCTGGAAAAGATACTCTTCAAGGCTGTACCGATCGTTTCATCACTGTCCTGCGTGACATCTTTAATGGTTGCGATCATGGCAGCAGTCTTTTCAAGTGACACACCTGCGTTATTTGCCTGTGATGCTACTTTTGTCAGTGCCTGTCCGATTCCACCTGCATCAGAAGCAGATTCAAGGTCAATGCTCGTAAGGACATCATTGATATGACCTGCCTGATCTGCGTTCATCTGAAAACCATTCAGTGTGGCTGTCAAAACTTCTGAAGACTGTTCTGAACTCATCTGTGCATCTTTTGACAAGACCATGGAATCCTTGATGAGCTGATTTGTCTCTGACATGGTACGTCCCTGTCTCAGCCAACTGTCAGCAGACTGAGCTACATCTGAAGTAACGCTTCCAAGTTCCTGTCCAAGCTCGTTATAACTCTGCATAAGGTCATTGATATAGGTCTTGCTTTCACCAGTTGCCATTGCAAGATCAGTCTTAATATCATTGAAGCTCTTTACTGTCTCAAGTCCCTGTTTTCCTGCATCCACAACCTTGTAGATTCCATCCTGAAGCATATTTGCCATGGTATACGTGCTGAACGCTTCCTTCAGGCTTCCTCCGAAACGCTGGAATGTGGACTGACCTGCTGCTCCTGCTGCATTGATATTTCCAAGCATCTGTTGTAATGCAGTCATTCTGGTCGTATCTGATGCTGCACCGGAATTATTGTCTGTAGCATTATTAATCTCTGCGTTCAAAGAATCTGTATCTACATGAAGGTCAATCTTAATGTCCGTGATCTTGTTGACTGCTGCCTGTAGTTCTGCTGCAAGTGCATCTGCATCAATCTTAAAGTGTACCGGAAGATCAAGGTCTGCAAGTGCAAGGTTCAGATCAGACTGCAAGGATTCCTTATTCACCTGCAAGTCCACCTTTACCGGCTCGTCACCTGTTGCGGTCTTTGCAATGGCTTCACGAAGATTTGATGTAAGCTGCTCATCATTGACCTTCAGATCAACATTCATTGCGTCCCCAGTTCCGTTTCCTGCATTCTGGACTGCTTCCCTTATATCAGAAGTAATCTTATCTGCATTCACGTTCACATCAAGGTCTATGGTTGTCTTTGAGCTTCCTGTGCGGACTGGATATTCTTCTGAAGACTCTGCATAATCATATTGGATGCATCTGTAGTCTGCTTCCATGCGAACTCATCCACATCAGCCCTTGTCTGTGCATCCATGTCCTGAGCAGATATCACCTGCGTCATATCCGCTCTTGCTTTCTTCATCAGGTCAAATGCATGGGTGATCTGATCTGCCTGTGTCGTGATATTTTCTGCAAAGTGTTCCGGGAACAGCGTTTTCATCTCTTCCCAGATAGAGTCTATCGAAACACCCTTACTTGCATCCCGGACGATCTTTCCAACATTATTCTGTAAAAGTTCTTTATAATTGTCTTCTCCAAGCTCCTTCTTCAAGGCATCAGATACGAAGATCTTCTTGTCCTTAAAATAGTTGAAAAAGTCATCATAGATTCCGGTCGCTCCCTGTACAAGCTTTGCATTCTCGGAAAGAGTCTTCTGTAAAGGCTCCATCCCGGCTGCAAAGTCAGAGAATCCAGAATCTTTCACGTTGAAATTGCTTCCATCCCAAGCCTTTCCAAGACTGTTCATCATCTTATTTAATTGTGATCTTATCTGACTGATTGTGGATTTATCGGTGATATTAAAAGACTCTGCTAACTGTTTTGATATAGAAGATGTGTCGATTTTTGTCTGTTTGATACCTTTTTCGATACTGGAACTTAGTTTCTTTGCAGAATCCTGATTCAGTTCAACGTCGATCTTCAGCTTGTTGTTCTGATTCAGGAATGCATTTAATTTGCCCTCGGCTTCTGCCGTGTCAAGCTCGGCTGTGACTTTCGCTCTGAAATCCTTAGCCATCAGGCAGACTGTCTCCTGTCATTGTTTACTTTTCTTGTTAATTTCTTTAAAACTGCATCCAAGGTTAAATCCTCCTGTTTCCAAATGCTCTTTCCGGTTTCATCTAACACACGGAATCTATAAATTGGAAGAATATCAAGCGTCAGTCCTAACTCACTGCACATCTTTTTGCATTCTTCTATCTTATTGTAAGCAACCTTTGTCACATAAATCTTCTTGCCCTGACAGTCCATGATTGCTTTATTCTTATTACAATACGGTTTACGGCTCACAGCTGTTTCGTAGTGCATGATGTATGGAATCTCTGTCATTCCAAGTTCCTGTGCGAGTAATATCAGCTCATAACCAGATTTCAGCTTATAGTCATAATTTCTGACCAACACCGGCACAAGCTCATGTGTACGCTCATACTGTTCCCGATGTGCTTTTAAATTTTCTTCCTCATATTTACGCTTTCCAATCACAATCTTATCCAGCGGAATCATTGGAAACTCTTTCTTTTTATTACGTCCATCATTGATGTGCTGCCATTTCAACGCACCATTTTTTGTGTATCTCGGATTGTATTCATCCATATTTTTAATTTCCTGAATCATTCTTCGTCCTCCACTTCATCCTGATCAAATATCTCTGTATCTTCTAGTCCAAGTGTGACCGCCAGTGCATTACGTTTATTACACATCTTTTCAATAATCTGCTGCATAACATCTTTATTAATACGTTCCATAAGAACTGTAACCATGGAATCTTTTTCATCTTCATCACAATGATTCCAGACTTCCACCATATCACAAAACACCTCTACGGGGTCTGTGTATGCATCTGGAAAATAAAAATCCCTCATTTCATTCAGATCTATCTTCACCAAATCCCTGCCGTTCTTATCAAGCAACATGAATACTTTATATTTTCCAATGTCTGTGATCTCTTTTATAAAATCGTCCACATCCATTTCCAGATGGCAACATTCCTCGTGCGTATCTTTATCATGCATCAAGATCTTCCGTGTTACGATTCCACTTATAAAACTGTATTTTTCTCTGTTGTATAATCCTATCACCATACCAACTTCAACATCGTCAATATAATCTTTTAATTCAACCATTATGTAATTCTCCTTCATATTTATTTAGTAAAATCTGCTGCCAAAAGCAGTCTGTATATGTCTTGGCACGGCACTCATCGTATCTGACCAAAATCCACCATTACCAAGCAATCCTCCGCTTTCAGCAAAGTTATAAATCGTCTTTGTGTCCCTACCGGACGGAACATATGTATACCCAGTGTTCAATCTGATCTCACCGGAAGAAACAGCTCCACCGCCCATGAACGAGCATTCCGGTGAGCTTCTCAACGTTCCGGTTCGCATGTATCTTCCTCCTGCTGCTCCATAGAAACGATCAACATTCCGGTGAAGGTCTTCCATAGAATTGTCAATCACTTCTCTCGTAGCATCTGCGACTTCCTTTTGAAGAGCCTGTTCCAAAGCTCCCCATGATGTAAATGTTCCTCCCATGCTGATTCTCCTCACACTCGTGAGTAATCCAGTCTCACATGTTTCGTCTGTTTCATCCAATCTAAAAAGGCTCCCTC
>ENA-ORUQ01002845-ORUQ01002845.1-human-gut-metagenome-genome-assembly--contig:-NODE-2845-length-12966-cov-2.423282_pt1 | contig 12966 bp, 9 predicted proteins | sample MGYA00242081_ERZ509211 | MGnify/ENA primary metagenome ERZ509211 (study PRJEB26280, sample SAMEA2338785) | human gut metagenome | biome: human gut; feature: human-associated habitat; material: faeces...
TATTTGCTGTTTTCTTTTTCGACACCATTTTTTTCGCATATGTCATTTAAGCAGCAGCGATGACAATATGGTAATGTTCTTGCCGTACAGATCTCTCTTCCGTGAATAACAAGTCGATGACAAAAATCACTGCCTTCTTCTGGAGGAATCAGCTTCCATAATGCCATCTCAACCTTCTTTGGCTCCTTTATACCATCTACCAGACCAATGCGATTCGAAAGTCGAATGCAATGTGTATCAGTTACAATTGCCGGCTTTCCAAATACATCTCCCATAATCAGATTTGCACTTTTTCTGCCAACACCCGGAAGCTTCAACAGCTTATTAAAATCATCTGGTACCTTGCAGTCATACTCATCGCGAAGCATTGTCATGCAAGCCTTTATGTCTCTTGCCTTACTTTTTCCAAGTCCACATGGACGCACAATCTCTTCAATATCTGATTCATCTGCGTCTGCCAGAGCACTGATTGTTGGAAATTTTTCATAAAGCCCTGGAACAACCTGATTTACTCTGGCGTCTGTACACTGTGCTGCAAGACGCACGCTGATTAAAAGCTTCCATGCATCCTCATACTCAAGCGTACATCCTGCATCAGGATATTCTTTTTTTAAACGTGCAACTGTCTCAAGCGCAAGTTCTTTTTTTGTCATATGTTCCTCCCAAAAACCACAGCAGTTTCCGCATCCTCATAAGCACGAAGAAGCTCTGCCACGCTCCATGCCTGCGCAAAGCAGCCTCTTGATTCAGCAGGACATTCACCATCATAAATCTCAGCAATTTGTCCCAGACATCCTTCTGCAAGTGCTGCATTTAGCTGGTCTAGCTGATGCAAAACCTCCTTTGCTGTCTGCTTTGGCTCATCAGAAAAGCGAATGCATGCACGATAATATGCACCAAGCGGATATGCCCACACAGTTCCCTGATGATATGCCATATCACGCTCAAACTGAGTACCGCCATAATGTGGATGAAACTGCGGATCATACAGAGAAAGACTTCTTAATCCCACTGGTGTGTAAAGCTCTCTTCTTACCTGTGCAAGAATTGCTTTTGCCTGTTTTGCTTCAATCATCGTAAATGGCATTGTCAATGCAAAAATTTCATTGCAGCGAACCTGCTTTGACGCATCATCCGGCTCTCCATTTTCAGGCAGTACATCATAAAGTGTACCGTCTGGCTTTGTAAATTTCTTTAAAAAGCTCTTTTTGATTTTTTCTGAAAGCACATCTAGGCACGCTGCCTTTTCTTCTTCACCCTGCTTTTTTAAAAGCTCTCTCACTATACAAACAGCATTATACCAGTATGCATTGATCTCAACTGGCTTTCCATGGCGTGGTGTTGGCAAAATATCACCAAACCGCACATCCATCCATGTCAGCTGCCACAGACCATTTCCAGCCGCAAGAAGACCATCCTCTTCCATATGAATGTTATAATCTGTTCCCTTTTTATACCAGCTGATGATCGACTCTGCTGTTTTAATTGCTTCTGCTTCAAAGCTAGGATCACATTCTTTCTCTGTCACATGCTGCAGATATTCCCACAGAGCATTTATAAATAACAAGGATGCATCTACTGTATTATACATTACCTCATCCTTGCCCTCTGGGAAGAGATTTGGCATGATTCCCCTGCGGCAATAACGCATAAATGTTTGTAAAATACTCTTTGCTGCCTCCATCTGACCAATTGCAAGCGTACATCCATAAAAAGCAATCATCGTATCACGGCCCCAGTCACCAAAAAATGGAAAACCTGCCATAATACTCATTCCGTCTGTGGAATCACGCCTTGTCAGATGAGCTTGTGCACTTACAGCTAACTGACGAGCCGTTTCACTTACTCTTCCACTTTGCTCCATAACTGCTTTCTGGCGCTCATGCTCCTGATTCCATAAATGAGAAAATACTGCTGAAAGATCATTCTGTGTTTTTTCTTCTCTTTCGCGCTCTCGATCCATCCAGTTCTCATCCATACCATAAATCAAATTAAGCATAACACTTCCATTTAATACACGCTTATCAATATCTTCTTCTGTTGTATGCGCTGACTTGATTTTATGAATCTTTCGGCCGCCTCCCCAGCCATCTCGTCCGTCAGGTCCATCCTGATCAAAACGATACCACTGGACTTGCACTTCCTCCATTGACTCGATATCACCATCTGTATCAAGATACAAACTTGCCTCTTTTGTTGACATAAAAAGGCGATCTTCTTTTTTTCGGCAGCTAATCGGCTCGTATGTAAGCGGCCGATCATTTTTTGAATGAAAGCCATACACTGGAATAACCTCAAGCCAGGCATCCACGCCCTCATCTGCATGAAGCTGATACTGCATTGCAAGACTGTTTGTTCCATATACAAGTGTCAAACGTTTTGTGACACGCACGCCCTCTGCCATATATTCCCAGCAAGGCAGTCCATCATAAAAAAAGCTGTCAAGAAAACGAAAACCCGCTGCATCATCTGATGATGTAACATACGCCTGTGAATCCAGACGATAAGCATTGCTGCCCACATGAAGAATCTCTTCTATTCGGCGCACCATGGCAAAACGCTTTGTTGGTGCCACAAGCGCTGCTGTAAGCAAATTGTGGTCATGACGCGCATTTGAGCCAATCACTGTCTGGCTGCAGTAGCCACCAAGACCATTTACCAAAAGAAAACTATGTTCTTCTCCACGCTGCAATGTTTTCCAATCTGATCTTCCCAAATAAAAGTCCATAATTTTACATCCTTTTTTAACTTTCTCGAATTACTTCGACAAAAGTATACCATAAATTATTTATCATGACAATGGACACAGACTGAAGAAAAAATTATATTTTTGCGCACTAAAAAGCGGGCATCTTTTCTTCTTTTTTGATGCCCGCTGTCAAACTATTTCATCCATCGGATTTTACCTCTTTCAATTATTTAGTTTTATTTATTTTCCATTACTCTTCTTTATCTTCTTTTGCCTTCGTTAGCTTGTTACTTTTATGTTATCGGTCTTCTACCGTTCTCCTATTAAACTAACTTCATTTCATTCATCTATCTTTATTCTTTATTCTTCACTACAAACCTTTATGAGACTTGAAAAACATTTATCTGACTTCGTCTGATAATTCTTATTTGTTTTTCTTTTTTATTCTCTGCCTATTAGCCTTTCACTACGCCATTGGACTGTACTCCACTTCATACATTTTTGTTCTTCTATGTACTTTCTGCTTTTGTACTTTGTACATTTACTTTCTATGCCATCGGACTGTACCTCTTTCCAATCGTTTTGCTTTTCAGCTTTCTTTCTGATCTCTTCTAATACAACTTACCGTCCCATTGGTCCGTACCTCTTTTCGATCATTTTTGCTTTTCAGCTTTTTTAGATTTTGATTACTATCCCATTGGACTGTACCTCCTTTTTTAGATTTCTTGTAAGATTTATTTCTAATATCTTACTTGAATTGTTTTTCTTTGTTTGTGACTTCATTATATCCTGTCTCTTTCTATTTGTCAAGTACTTTTTTAAAATATTTTTCATTTATTTTCATTGTTCATTTTTTATTTCTTAATTATCAGAATTTTCTAACATTTTTAACAAGGTAGCTATTCGCAATCCGCTTCGCTACTTGCTTATCTACGTTAAAAAAGAGGAGGGATTTCTCCCTCCTCTGGCCGCTTATCAGAAGCCCTTCAGTTTGAAAATAATTGTTTCATAGCATGAATTATCTTCGCGTTGATCTGTAATCGCAACAATCACATTTCCCTCTTCATCCATGCAGGTTCCGTTTACATATGGCCAATTTAAAGTTCCAAACAATTCTTCATAAGAAATCTCTTTGAGGATCGCACCATCAAAACCAACAAAGATTACATTTTCCATCCAACTGTCAAATATAACCCAGCCATTTTGTGTCTGCTCAAATGCAGATACACCTTCTAACATACCGCTTTCTGTATCTGTTGAACTAATTGTCATCACTTCATTCCAATTATTATCATAGATATTAAGCAATGTCTCTGATTCCTTATATCCACATACTGCCTGATAGTCCTTTGTTACACTGACTGAATTGATACCCTCAACTGGATCAATTACACGTTCTTTATTAGTTCCTGTTTCAAAGTCGTATTCTGTGATACTGTTGCTGTAGCTCCATCCAACTGCTTTCTTTCCTGATGGATGCAGTGACACCATTACGCAGTAATTAAGCAGCACTTCATCCTCTTCTGTACCCCATCGAACAAGCGGTCCGCCATTTCCAAGTGCATACAGATTTCCATCTTCGTCTCCAAAGATATTTTCAACATCAAAATCAAAATAGACATCTCCTTCATATGCGAGTCCTCCATCTTCATCACTGTACTCGCTAACGTCTCCATCTGTAAGTACATAATACCAGCCGCCTGATTTTGCTACTTTTGAATATCCATTATTGAAGGTAGGATATACAGTATCAATTGGAAGATATTCTGCTTCAACTGTGAAATTTCCTACTTGAACTGGTTCTGTATCTTTTGGAACATATACCTCTCCATCCCAATACCATGGTGTTTTTGTTTTAGTGTATTCCTTTTTATGGAATGTAACATTATCTATCAGTTCTGTTACACGAGGATCCTCAGGATCTCCATATACCATAATTTTTGCATACATAGCAGATTCTTGATCGTATCCAAAAAATGCTTTGTAATAATCATTTTCTCCCTGAACAAATTCCATTCCTCCGATTGAAACAGTTTCGCAGGAATCCTCTACAATCACATCATAAGCATTGATTCCAAAATCATACAGCTCAGATGCATAGTCAAGCGGGGTATTGATGCTTGCATTAATTCGCACGTAAATTCCATCATCCGGAATACTTAACTCCACATAAGATCCATAATCTGAACTATATGAGTACTCACTATATTCCCAGTCCGAACTGTATCTAACTGTCACATAAATCTGCTCTGCTTCCTCAAACTGCTTTTCTGCTTCTGTCGGAGTGGTCTCCCCCGTCGTATTTACTTTGCTTCCATGTGCCTTTCCAGTAGACACTGTCTCTGCCTGTGTACATAAAACACCAGACATAACCATAATAATAGCTAAAATCCACGCTGCGTACACTTTTTTTCTCATAGGCCTCTCCTTTCTGAGCTTAATTGTTGTCTCACTTTTGCTATATCTTTGCTCTTTTAGTATATACAATTCCTACGAGAAAAAGAATACTCTTTTGTGTACTTTTTAATATCCTGGTGTTACTAATCCCAGACGGCTTGCCGCAACTGCCAGCTCTGTGCGATTTCGATAACCTGTCATATCCTTTAAATGTGATATATATTTTTTTACAGTGTATACTGAAAGATGAAGCGTCTTTGCAATCTCTTCATCCATTTTTCCTGCTGATAACTCTCTCAAAACATTCATATGCTGCCAGTCAATCTCTGTGCTCCATGCATTCCCAATCTTAACAAATGGTATTTCATCCGGATAAACATTTTCTCCGTTAAGAACTGCGCAAATTTCCGCAGTAATCTCACTGTCATCAGAAAGTTTGTAGCAGAATCCCTCGATTTTTGCCTCACGCGCTCTTCGTAAAAGTTCCGGATCAAGCTGCGATGTCAAGATAAGAATTTTCACAGCCGGAAAATTTTTTTTAATTTTAACAGCAGCCTCTAGTCCACTAGCATTCATTGCCGTGCAGACATCCATTAAAATCAGATCAATATGTTCACGGCAGCAATATGCCTCTGCCATCAGCGCATTTTCAATCACATATGATATAAAGATTTCCTCCATCTTATCTAACACCATTTCCAGATGGCGCGCTGCCATTGGATCATCCTCTACAATCATTGTGCGATATTTTTTTGTATTTACCATATGCCTGCCTTTCTGCGCTTTTGCGCTCAAACTTATCTGTAACTTTGCTAGCAGGTACAGATAAGTTTAACAGTAAGGCTAAACCTTGGCGTCCATTCAATTGTGACCACTCCTCCAGCTGCCTCAATCTGCCTGATCAAACCTGCCAGTCCACCGACTGGTTCTATTGGTCCCTTCGGCTTATTTCCATCATTTTGAAAACTTAATATTTGCCATCCATTTTCTTTTTTACTTTCGATTCGAAGCTTCCGTGCATCTGCGTGACGAACTGCATTTGTAAGTGCCTCTGCTGCAATTTTCACTGCGAGTTCCCGAATTTCCTGCTCTTTTGGAAAATCTCCTAAAAACACAAGTTTCACACCTACTGCATTTGCTGTCTGAATCAGATACGTAAGCGGATCTTTTGTCTTTGTACGCCGCTCTCCTAAATCGAAAATCGTAATTGTTTTTTTCCAGGAATCTAATGCTTCCAAAACAGCATCCTCACCTTTATCATCCAAAAGTGCTCGTCTTGTCTGCATAAGTGTTCTTCCAAGCTCATCATGAAAGCGCATCTTTGCCTGAAGCAATTCCTCATATCTTGCTGCCTTCACAATCTGCTTTTGATATTCCTGAAGGCGTTTTCTAATCTGAAATAATGACTTATTTTTTCGTTCCTGCTCACACAAAAGTCCATACAGATCCGTCGTATCTGCTGATGTAATTTCCACGATTTCTTCGCCGTCCAACTCTAGTATTGACCTTGTAAATGTTCTGCACTCTCCATTTGCAAAGCGGATCAAGTATTGATTTTCTTTTGTAAGCTCTGGCCGTTTTTCGCACACAATTCCATTTTGCAAGTTTCCGTCTGCAATTCTGTCCCAAAAATATGTTGCATTTTGCAGCGACTCTCCTATAAGCCTATAGCTTAACGATTCCATCATTCGATTTAAAAATAACACATTGCCTGATTGAGCCGCAAAGCATAGCCCCATTGGAAGATTATCACCGCCTTCCTTAATCGCTGCTCTGCGATTTTGAAACATATTTCTCCACATGAATTATCCACTCATCCTCTTCCATAATAACCTTATATATGGTATTTTCATCAAACACTGCATGTACCTGCTCGATCATTACTGGCTGTCCATTCTTTTTTTCTAATCCTTGCGCAATCATCATTCTAAGTGCAAGATCTCCATTGTCTGTGCTTATTCTAACAAAAATAGTTTCCATTGTCTTTAAAAACAACTCTATAATCTGTTCAAAGCAATCATACATCTGCAGTACTAATAAAAATGGTACCTTGCCCTCTTTTGTGCAAAAAACATCACCGTCAATTCCAGCCCATTTCATGTTGTCAACTGACTCTCTGATACAAAATAAAAGTTCATCCAGTAAAATCTGATCATTTTTTTGCCCCAAAAACAAAAGATTGCAGCGGCGCTTCATATAAGTTCCAATTACGCTGATCTTAAAAAGCTGTTCTCTCGCTGTATTCTCTTTTTTTTCTGAAAGCTCAGACGCAATTTGCTGAATTGTTTTTTTCATATCAGCTTCTATCCTGTCATAAAGCTGCGTCTGAGCTGCAATTTTGGCCTGCTTTTCTTCTATTTCATTTTCTGCCTTTAACAATGCATTGCTGACTTCAAGCTCTTTCTCGCTTTTTTGAAGTGACTCTAGCAATGTATTAAGTAGAGATATATCCTCCTGCCAGACTACAAAACCTCCCTTTATTGCACCTGCCTTGACGCGGACATTTTTTTCTGTGCAGCATCCTGTCTGCATTGCCTGCCTAACCATCTGCTCAGATAATAACGAGCTATTATGACTACTTGCCAGTATACTCGCATCATTTCGTCTGATCTGTGCATTTAGCGTGCTGCCATTAAAAAATTGTTCATAACCTGTATTGACTGGAATGAGACCACTCCACATACAACATGTAATAGAAATCATCACAAGCTGACAGATTACTGATGTCATATCTCCTGCTATTAATCTTAAAGCTTGTATTTTGGCAATATACGATATAGCATAAATTCCAATCAGAAGAATTGGCACAAACGGCAGAAGCTTTCTCTTTTTGCTGTGTGGTACCTTTGCACCTCGCATCATAAATAATAATGTCATGCACATACATACAGCTACCCATATCATTACTATATAATATCCCCACGAATAATGATACTGATCATCTGACCAGAATGTTTCCTCTCCAAATGAAAAAACAGCCTGATGAACATCATTTGTCATTACAAGTACAAAAAGTGCAGTACTAATCCCTGCTGCAAAAACGCTCCATAACGGCAGTCTGTAATCCTCTGATTTTCTAATGTGAAGCGATGTGTACAAACAAAAAAGAGGAATAAAAATCATTGGAAGATAATAGCTGTACCACAAATATCTTCCCCATACAGATGTATTTGGCAGCCTAAATTTTACTGTGCGCACAATCATCCAGAAAAGCATAAGGAAGACTATCGCACTTAGCCATCTTTTTACTGAGCGCACGACAACATGACGACGCAGCAAGATGCCCCAAACAATATATGTAATAAAATAAATTGCTGTGCGTCCATCACTTAGCCACACAGATAATTTTAAATTTGTGGTCAGGCGCGCCACATGGCGAAAAATCACAGCTGCTGCTACTGCCAGAATCCATATGGTCACAAGTGCCACTTTTCGTATTCGTTCTCTCCCCAATGTTCTGCCCTTTCACTGTACTTGTATATATCATCTGCCGTTTAAACACATTTTTTCATCACAGCTTCACAACCTGATGACCTGCCGCTTTAAGCAAACGATTCATAACAGCAAAGCCGTAGCCACTTGTATCAAAGCTCTCTGAGTAGATAAAATCTACATTTTCTTCATCAAAATCTCTAAGTGCCCTAAACAGATTATGCGCAACACTATCCATTGAAATCCGGCTTCCAACTGAAATAACTACATCTGCCTTATATAACTCTTTGGACTCATCTGTTGCCATAATTCCAATACGAAGCCCCTGCTCTCTCTTCTTTTTTGCCTCCTCATTGATATAAGTAATCACCTTATCCTGCGCGCCTTCCACTAAAACCATAGATGCCTTTGGCGCATAATGGCGATACTTCATGCCTGGAGCTTTAGGATGCACATCCTTTCCTACCTGACGATAAACTGCGGCATCTGTCTCTACTGTGCCTAATACCTGCTGCAGCATCTCTGGTGTTACAAAGCCAGGGCGAAGCAACATCGGCACTTCTCCAGTCAGATCAATAATTGTCGATTCCACACCAATTCCAACATCACCGCCATCAATGATCATTTCGATTCGTCCATTCATATCTTCAATTACATGGCTTGCGCTTGTCGGACTTGGACGTCCTGAAAGATTTGCACTAGGCGCTGCAATTGGCATCTTACATTCCTGCAATAATGCCCTAGCCACCAAGTGGGACGGCATACGAATCGCAACAGTATCAAGACCGCCTGTTGTCTCGTATGGAATATTGTCAGCCTTTGGTAAAATCATGGTCAGTGGTCCTGGCCAAAATACATCGGCAAGTGCTTCTGCTCGTGCAATAATCTTTGCGTTATCTGTCTTTATGAGCGGATAGAACTGTTCCATATCAGCGATATGCAAAATCAATGGATTGTCAGATGGACGTCCTTTTGCAGCATAGATTTTCTTTGACGCCTCCTTATTTAATCCATTTCCGCCAAGACCATACACAGTCTCAGTTGGAAATGCAACAAGACCACCCTGTGCCCACACATCTGCGGCTTCTTTTGCGGTTGCTTCTATATTTTCTTTTGTTATATGAATAATTTTTGTCTCCATTTTTTTATGGTCCTTTTATTGTATTTTCGGATTAATATTATCATAATCTCTTTTCATTCGCAAGGTATTCTAATATTCCCTGACATATTGCTTTTGCTATTGACTTTTGATATGTTGGTGTTGCAAGAAGCTTTGCTTCCTCCCAATTGCTTAAAAAGCCACACTCACATATCACAAGAGGCATTGGCGAATGAACAAGCAGATAATATTCTCCGTTTGGCTTTATTGTTCTTGTATTTTCATCTCCAATTACAAGATCAAAAGCTTCCTGTATACTTGCAGCAAGCTTTTTTCCTTCTGCTGAATCCTTATAATAAAACACCTGTGGTCCTTTGACTGATTCCTGTGTATAACTATTCTGGTGAATGCTCACTGCTATATCTGCATCACAGTCAACCATGATCTGAATACGCTTTTTCATATCTGCAAGTTTTTTATTGCGATCTGATGACTGATACAGTGGACTGTCATCTTCCCTTGTCATCACTACATTAATTCCTTCTTTTTCAAGAAACTCTTTTACATACTTTGCAATCTCCAAATTAATATCTTTTTCAAGCACCTGGTTTATTCCAACCTTACCTGAATCATCTGCCCCATGTCCGGCATCAAGAATCACCGTTACTGTTTTTTGTGGAACTGTAGATACCTGCTGTATCTTTTTTGTGGTGGCTGCCGGCATTACATATGCCAGCGAGAGAATCAAAAGCATCATTATAAATTTTGCTGTCTGTTTCACACTGACCTCATATTTTATCATTCTCTTTTCTAGTATATTTACATTACCCATATACTTATCCATATTTTGCAATGCTTCTTAAGACAAAAACGTTCAGGTCATATATTGCTGACCTGAACGTTTTATCTTATGGCCTATTCATCACTTATCTGTATATTTTCGAATAATGCTCCACGTTTCCTTATTTTCCATATTTAATTTAAAGAATGCAACGCCTCCCGGCTCATATGAGCATGCCGCCTGCATCTTTAAATCCATGGAATTTTCATCTTCGACCCAAAGGCGATACCACGAACCATTCTCCTCATACTCAGTGTAAAACTGACCGACATCATCAAGCCATGTCAGACTCAGATCATGCTCACGAATTATGTTATTCTCGCCCTCCATGCTGACACCTTTGCTGCTTAACAGATATTTGTTGTTCTTAGAATCATATGTTCCATCGCTGTTATCAACAAAAACCTGCGAATTATCAGTCTTATCAGACTCACTATCTGCCGGTGTCTCACACCACAGTCTGCTGTAAAATGGAAGACCTACAATCACCTTTTCCTTTGGTACCTCGGCTATAGTGCGCTCTGCCGACTGCTTTACAAATGCAAGAGAAGATGTGCTTCCTGCTTCTGGTCCTTTTACATAATGCTCATCATATGCCATGACAACAACATAATCGACAACCTGACCCTGCTGTGTTCTGTCATAAAATGCTGTGTGCGGCATTGGTGAATAATTATCTACTGAAAGAACAAGCTTTTCCTTACGGCAGGCTGCAGACAGTTCGCGGATAAACTGTATGTAAGAAGGTCCCACATCAGATTTAATGGTTTCCACATCCAGATTAATGCCGTCTGCCCCCAGCTCCTTCACTGCGTCAATCACAGCTGCAATCAATGTTTTTCTGTGTGAAGTTGTTCCAAAAACCTGAAGGCCATCTGTTGAAATATTAATATCATCAAGCATAACCCATACCTGAAGTCCTGCCTTATGCGCTTTTGTTACATATTTCTTTTCACCCAGATTTTGAATATTTCCATCATTATCCTTAATAGTAAACCAGGTTGGACAAATTACATTCATGCCCTTTGCTGTCGAGATTATATCATCAAGCTGACTATATCCCGATTCACTAAAGACTTGATGCCATCCCATCACAACCATCTCATCCATTGCGATATTCGTATACTTTGGCAGAGGTCTTCCATCTGGAACAGCCTTTGCCTCCTCCTTAATCTCACCAAGAATCTTATTCTGCACATATCCAACCAGACCAGTCTGTGTCTGTACGCGACTCCAGGATGCTCCCTGCTCTAATACAGTAACAACATCGCCAGTAGCCAGTGAAGCCACAATATCATTCTTGATACCGGCCTGTGTACGCGCCTTTGTATCTTTCAGTAAAGATGCGCGCGGCTGCTCGCTCCAGTCATTAAATACCCAGATAGACTTCATCGTATCGTCAACTGTATAATAAGAGTAGTCCATCAGCTTAAGATAATCAAGCGCAATACATAAGCTTCCATCTTTAAAATAGCACGGCTGATATGTCAGTGTATACTTAATTCCATCTGAATCAGTATAAAAGCTTTCTCCCGGTGCTGCAGAATATGTCTGGAGCGGATCTGTATATAATAGTGCCAGACCATCATAATAAAAGGCATCGCTAATATTGTAGTAAAGCGTTGAAAATGGAAGATACCATACACCATTTTCCTCAAACGGTGCACCATTCGTAATATCAACAATCTCGGAATTTACAATAAGTCCATACTGATTGTCATCCTCAAGACCAAAATATTGATTATGGCTTACTCGATTCTTTGACGGAATCAAAAGATACACACCTGCTCCAATCACTGCCAATAAAATCAGAAGTATAAATAAAAATCCTGCTTTCCCTTTTCTCTTCTTTTTCTTCGGTTTTGGCGTTTTTTTCGTCTGTTTTTCTGGTTCCTTTTCTATTTTTTTCTTTGTTTCCTTCTCAAAATCCTTTTCAGGATTTTTTTCATCACCCATAAGTTTTTCCTTTTCTTTTTGTGGCAAAGGCAGATAAGAGGTTCGGTGCTGCAGCTGCCTGCTGTTTATTTCCTATCTGCCTTTCTCGTTTCTTTTGTTATTTTAACATGGCTTACGTTCTCTTTTGTCTGCTGAAGTGGACAACACGCCAGAAAACTGTCTCTCATCCAGCTTTTCCTGATGTGTATGATTCTTATACGAATCTGTGTGATGTAATTCATATACCGTGTTCGCCGTCATGTGCTGAGTCTTATGCGTAATTGCCTCCCTTTCAAGGGCTTTGTCACTCTGCCAGTCTGTGCGTTCCATTTTTCAGCAAACAGCAGTTACTCGCTTCGCTTTCCTGCCGTTACTCTCAGCTTATACTAAAATTCGAAATAAATCAATTATCTTCACGCTTTTTTAAGAAAAAACTACATATTGTAAATATTCCTTAAAAATTACGTACAGTTCGCGCGTAATTTTACGAAAGCCCTACGGTGCAATGGTTTCGTCGGCGGACCAAACTCCTCAGGTTCCTTTTATGTTCTTTCTTATTATACATTACTTTGA
>ENA-ORUQ01002849-ORUQ01002849.1-human-gut-metagenome-genome-assembly--contig:-NODE-2849-length-12962-cov-2.371194_pt1 | contig 12962 bp, 11 predicted proteins | sample MGYA00242081_ERZ509211 | MGnify/ENA primary metagenome ERZ509211 (study PRJEB26280, sample SAMEA2338785) | human gut metagenome | biome: human gut; feature: human-associated habitat; material: faeces...
ACTTCAAGTTGTTAAGACACTCCGGTGCATACTGGAAGGGTGACAGCAAGAACAAGGTGCTTCAGAGAATCTACGGCGTATGTTTCCCTACAGCTGAAGAATTGGAAGCACATTTACAGCTCCTTGAGGAAGCAAAGGAAAGAGATCATCGTAAGATCGGCAAGGACATGGAACTGTTCATGGTAGACGATCTTGTTGGCCGTGGTCTTCCGATGTTCCTTCCAAAGGGTTATGTAATCTGGCAGGAGCTTGAAAACTACATCAAGGATAAGGAAAGAAAGCTTGGCTATCAGCATGTTATGACACCGTGTGTTGGAACAGTTAATCTGTATAAGACATCTGGTCACTGGGATCACTACAAGGAGAACATGTTCCCGGCTATGGAAGTAGATGGAGAGGCATTTGTTCTTCGTCCGATGAACTGTCCGCATCATATGATGATCTATGCAAACCGTATGCATTCTTATAAGGATTTGCCAATCCGTATAGGTGAGATTGCTCATGATTTCCGTTATGAGTCAAGTGGAACTTTAAAGGGTATTGAGAGAGGCCGTCACTTCTGCCAGAATGATGCGCATCTTTTTGTAACACCAGAGCAGATCAAGGATGAGTTTTCAAAGGTTGTTGATTTGATCTTTAGCACCTATAAGGATTTCGGTATTACAGACTATCGTTGTGTTCTGTCTTTGAGAGATCCGGAAAACAAGACAAAGTATCACGACGACGATGAGATGTGGAATAAGGCAGAAGATGCTCTTAGAGACGTTATGAATGACCTTGGAATCGAGTATACAGAGGAGATTGGTGAGGCTGCTTTCTATGGTCCGAAGCTTGATGTAAATGTAAAGCCAGCTGTTGGAAACGAGTATACATTGTCTACATGTCAGCTTGATTTCTGTCTGCCAGCTAAGTTTGAACTGACTTACATTGATAAGGATGGAGAGAAGAAGACTCCTGTTGTTTTGCATAGAGCAATTTTGGGATCTCTTGACCGTTTCATGGCATATATTCTTGAGGAGACAAAGGGAAATCTGCCAACATGGCTTGCACCAGTTCAGGTAAAGGTTATGCCTGTTAAGACAGATAACGAGGAGCTCATGGAGTATGCAAGACAGATCTGTGAGAATCTTGAGGATAGAAATGTTCGTGTTGAGTTAGATGACAGAGCAGAAAAGCTTGGTTATCGTATGCGCGAAGGTCAGGTTCAGAAGGTACCGTATCTGCTTGTAATCGGATTTAACGAAATGGAGAATAAGTCAGTCTCCTATAGACTTCATGGGGAAATGGATACTACAACAGTTGGACTTGACGAATTTGTTGAAAAGATCCATGAGGAAATCAAAAATAAGGTAAGATAAAAGAAACAGATCGAAGCATTTGGTAAGTATAAAAATGGCACGAATCAAGTTTAGATTCGTGCCATTTCTCTATGTAGCTATTCAAAAATCTATCTGCAAAATCAATTTAATTCTCAAGAAGATATTTTTCGCAAAAAGCGATCTGCGCTTCCATGGAAGTGCGACTTGGAGCACCCTTTGTAAGACGCTTTTCTACGCAAGTCTTCATGCTGATTGCGTCATATATATCCTCATCAAATACTGGGCTGATGGAACGATATGCGTCAAGAGAAAGCTCATCAAGGGAGCAGTTTTTATCAATACACATTAGAACAAGCTGACCAACAATGCCATGTGCATCACGGAATGCAACACCGTGATTTACAAGATAATCAGCGGCATCTGTAGCGTTGGTGAAGCCATTTTTTGCGCTGGCTTCCATGCGATCCTTACGGAATGTCATAGAAGCAATCATGCCAGTGAACAGACCAATGCAGCCCTTAACAGTATCAAATGCGTCAAATGCCATCTCCTTATCCTCCTGCATGTCTTTGTTATATGCAAGTGGAAGACCTTTCATGGTAGTTAAAAGAGATACAAGAGCACCATAAACACGTCCTGTTTTTCCTCTGATCAGCTCTGCAATATCAGGATTTTTTTTCTGCGGCATAATACTAGATCCAGTGCTGTAAGAATCATCAATTTCAACAAATTGATACTCGTTAGTATTCCAGGTGATAATCTCTTCACAGAAGCGTGACAGGTGCATCATAATAATTGAGAGTGCATCCAGATATTCAATTAGGTAGTCGCGATCAGAAACAGAATCCATGCTGTTTACAGTTGCGCAGTCAAATTCCAAAAGAGAAGCAGTGTACTCTCTGTCAAGCGGGTAAGTGGTTCCTGCCAGTGCACCTGCACCGAGAGGGCATGTATTCATACGACGGCGGATGTCAGCCAGACGGCTGCGGTCACGGCGAAACATTTCAAAATATGCACCAAAATGATGAGCAAGTGTAATTGGCTGAGCTTTTTGAAGGTGAGTAAAGCCAGGCATGAAGGTATCAAGGTTTGCTTTCATAATGGTGAGCAATTCTTCAAGGAGAGTTTTCAAAAGACCATCAGTCTCATCAATCTCATCTCTTGTGTAAAGCTTCATGTCAAGTGCAACCTGATCATTTCTGCTTCGACCTGTATGAAGCTTCTTTCCAGCCTCTCCGATACGTTCAATCAAATGAGCTTCTACGAAGCTGTGAATATCTTCACTTCCGTCATCGAATTTAAGTGTGCCACTGTTGATATCAGAAAGAATACCAGTTAAACCACTGATGATCTGGTCGCGCTCATCATTTGTCAGGATGCCTGATTTTGCAAGCATAGTCACATGTGCGATGCTGCCTCGGATATCCTGTGCATAAAAGCGACAGTCAAATGGAAGTGATGCATTAAAATGGTTTACAAGTTCATTTGTTTCTTTGGTGAAGCGTCCACCCCATAATTTCATAATCAATCCTCTTTTCTGACAGCTTGTTGACTGTCTTTGTTTGCCTTTTTTGATTTTAGTGAATTGTGACGGCTGCGAGTTAAATCAAGCTCAATACTGTCAAGACTGACACTTTTTTTTGCTGATAAATCACGCTTTTCATCTGTTTTTGAAAAATTTTTATTCGAAAGCATTTCATCTGAAAGTTCTTTCGAAAAATCTTTATTTGAAAATTCTTCCGAAAGTTCTTCTTCTGAAGGTTTTTCTGGTTCGTTTGAATCTTCCTCAAAAAATTCATCAGCTAGATCATCATCTTCAACTATTACTGAATCATCCGTCTCGATTTCATTATCTGTTTCATCATCTAAAGCACCATCTGTAGGTTCAGATAAATCATTTTCAAGATCTTCTGAATCAGCCAAAGCAGTTGCCTGAGAAGCAGAAATTTCCTCCTGATCATTAAGTGAAGCTTCTTCTGCCTGATTTTTCTTCCATAGGTGAATCAGTGCAGCAATCATAATCAGTAAAATAATACAGATAAGCGTGCTTGCAAGACCGAGATAAAAACCATCTGGTGTGTAATCAAGGCGAATGGTATGTGTACCTTCTGAAATTTCGAAGGAGACGAATGTGTCTTTAAAGGCTGTCATATCAACCGTATTTCCATCAACAGTGACAGTCCATCCTGTGTCATAAGGAATTGTTGTTACAACGCGTCCATCAGCAGATGCAGTAATAGTTGCATCTACACTTGTGCTTGTGTAGGAAGTAACTTCCATTGGTGACTCGTCAAGAATTTCATAAAGCTCTTTTAACACATCCTCATTCAGACGGTATGCGGACAAATTGATGATGGTTGAACTAGAAGAATCATCATTTGTGATAGTAAAGAGTGAGCCGTCTGTCTGATAGTCAAATGACATAAAAAAGCTTCGGCTTAAATTGTCAAAAGTTTTTGATGTATTATGATGGCTTATGCGAATTTTAGAAGGACCCGATTTAGCAGAATAGAAGCAGTAGTAGCCGCCTTCTGTTGTTGTAACGTTTACGCTAGTGGTTCCGTTGTTTGTCACGTCAAGCGGAACAAATAAGTCATCAGCAATACCAAGTGAATGAACAAGATTGTTCCAGTTTATGCCAGGATCATCTGCTGTTAAATCCCAATCTGCTTCTAATGAATCAGAGACAAGAAAACCTAACGGCAGTGCATAAGTATTCTTGTAGAGGTCTACATTGTCTGTGCTTTGATAGAAACTTCTAAGCAAAGTATCCTCTGGCTTTGGATCGTTGTCTGTGTATATAGAGTAACGGATGCCAAGGAGCATGTTGGAAGCAGGCGTGGAGCCAGCAGTTCCATATGCATTAGTTGATGACTCTAAACCAATTTTCTTATAAAAAGAAGTCAAATGCGCGTAAGCAGTTGATGAAAAGATTGATGCAGAAGGATAATCAAGCCATGCACCATCATTTTTCGTACGGTTGTTTACCTTTTCTGTTCGGTAAAATACAGTGTCATCATCAGCTGCGGCAGCAGCGGTAAGTGTGCGTACATTAGAATCATATTCCTTATAAGTTGTTCTTCCTACTGTTGTAACACTTGTATACGACATATTGATTGTGGCTTCAGCAGTAATAATGATAAGTGTAACAACAGTAATCGGCATACGCCAGTTTTTGCCCTTTGAACGGTATAAATGAATTAAAATGCCATAAATTACCACAAAGAGAATACTTAAATAGAATGAGGAGAACAGATAATACTGTCCATCGCCTGTTCCTGTGTAGGAGGCTTCTAGCTTTTCAGCCAAAATGATAAAGCCAACAACTCCAAGCAAAACACTTAAGTATTGCTTTTTAGGGCGGTCCTTTAAGCCAAGAAAGCCTTTATATCCCATCGCAAGCAAAAATAGAACGTAGATAAATGACTGACGGCACGGAAGAGAATTTGGATAATGGAAACCATGCCAGATAAAGTTAAGCACATTAGTGCTAAAACTTAAGTAGAAGAAAATAATCAGGCAAAGGTAAGAAATCTTTTCCTTGAAGGAAACCTTTTTGTTCATAAAATAGAGCGGTACAAACAACAGGATGCCAACTCCGCAGTAAATATTTGGCCAATGCTTTAGTCCGATTTCAACCTCAACATTAACAAGATGACGAGCAATCATGTCATACATAGAAAAGTAAGAGGACCAGTCCTTTGGAAAGCTAAAGTTGCCGGAAGCTGTATATGAGAGTGCTGCAATCTCAGGGAAAAGCACAACACCTGCGAGTCCGCCGGCTAAAAGGGAAAACAGACCAAAATTCAAAATCTTTTTCGGGTAATTAAAATTTTTTCCCTTTGCGAGAATCATGCAGATTACAAAATAAATTACAAGCGTAATGCAGATCATGATTGCAATGTAATAATTGGAGAGAATGGCAAGTCCTAAGCTGATGCAATACAGATAGCATTTATCATCGTTGATTAGCCGCTCTAAACCAAGGAAAATTACAGGAAGCAAAACCATACAGTCAAGCCACATAATATTCCAGCTGTACGCAGCCATGTAGCCGCTTAGGCCATAAAAGATGCCGAAAAAGGCAGCTGCGATGCTGTTTGTGTGGTTGTGTCTGTTTAAATACCAGGTCATCGTAAGACTAGAGAGCGCCATTTTTAATACAATTCCATATGTGATAAACTCAATGACAAGTGAGCTTGGACACAGGAATAAAAACCAGTTAAGCGGACTGGAAAGATAGTAGGCAAATATTGCCATAAAGTTTGTACCTAAACCGATATCCCATGTATAAAACAAACTTTCACCGTTTGCAAGCTTATCCTTTAGCTCTTGAAAAAACGGTGCGTATTGGTGATACAGGTCAGTACGCAAAAAAGAACGGTCGCCAAATGGGTAGATTTCCTTTCCGATAAAGATCATAATCATGGAAAGAACTGGAATAAAAAAAGCCAGAAGATAAGGCAAACGATCCTTCTCTCTCCGCTTCGAATGTGCCTGCTGCGGCATGATTTTTGAAAAATTCAAATTCATAGCACAAATCCTTTCTTAAAAATATATCTTTATGATAGCATTGTTTTTTGATCATTCTGTGACTAGCTTCTTTTCTTAAAAACAAGAAGCTTGCTGCCAATGTAATTTATTAATAGAACAAATACATTAGACAGCAGTTTCATTGCCGGTTCATTCCAGCAAAGAAGGCTGACTGTAATTTCCATGAAGGCAGTATCGACAAAAAAGGAAAAGATACGGCAGCTTATAAAAGGAATCAGTTCCTTTTTTAAAACAGGCACAGACCAGTCATCTGACAGGAAAACAAAAATCTTGTTGCTGACGTAGGCAAATGCAACAGCGAGCACCCAGGAGATACATTGAGAAATCAAGACTCCAGAAAAGATACGGACAAGAAAGTAGCTTACATAGCTGACGATGGTTGTAAGGACACCACAGACAAGGTAGCTAATGACTTCGTAGTTGCAAAAACGCGACAAAACAGGATTGTTGGCAGCCCACTGACAGATTCTAAGATTGATTATAAAACGAATCAGTGGAAAGTTCATGATTTTGTCTTTCATATTAAATGTGCTCCTTTTTACTTTACAGATGATTCAAATTCGCATATAATAAATAATGCGTTTGACCGTTTGGCCGGCGTATATATGTAAACAACACGGCATTCTTATTGTAATATAGGATTAGAAAAAAGTAAATCTTTTTCTTTCCTCTATATGAAAGGTAAAAAATATGACAGAACAAGAACGCAAGAAAGCATTTGAAAATCAAAGGCGCAATGCCGAAAGACGCGCTAAGGAAGCTGATGGCACTTATGACATGGAGCGTCGCATACAATATGAAAAAAAACAGCGTGAAGAACGTCGTCTGCAGCAGAAAAAGCAAGCATTGAAGCAGCGGATTACAGCAGCAGTGATTGTAGTTGCTACTTTGATTGTGATAGCAGTTCTTTTTAGATCCTGCAATAAAAAAGATGATAAACTGCTTCAAACAATGCCTGTGCAGACCTCACAGGAGGAGATAACAAGCGGGCAAATTGAAGAGGCAAATGAACCAGAAGTGAAAGCTACTGTGCCAACTACACAGGAACAGATTCAAGAGACAAATCAGTTGGAGACAGTTGGTGAAACAGAGCAGGTACAGCTGACGCAAAGTCAGCCGGCAGAATCTGTTGCTGCGACAGTAAATGCAGTTGATACAGCGCAGCATGTCATTGATCCGTCTGGTATTGTTATTCCAGATTGGATTACTGTTGATTTGATCCATATTAATAATGTGTCAAGACCAGCAATTGCCCTTGATGCTGTAAATGATATTGCAATTCATTATGTGGCAAATCCTGGAAGCTCTGCAAAGGCAAACAGGGATTATTTTGATTCACTTGATAATCCAGCCGTAGAGGGTGCTGGCCGTCAGGCAAGTGCACATTTGATTGTAGGGCTTGATGGTGAGGTAGTACAGTGTCTTCCACTTAATGAGATGGCATATGCAGTTCGTTCAAGAAATCCAGATACGATTTCAATCGAAGTGTGTCATCCAGATGAGACAGGTAAGTTTTCAGATACTACATACAATACACTTGTAAAGCTGACAGCGTGGCTTTTACAGCAAAAAGGTCTGACGCCAGATCATGTTATTCGCCATTTCGACTGTGATGGAAAATATTGTCCGCTTTATTATGTGGAGCATGAGGATGCATGGAATAAGCTGAAGCAGGATATAGCAGATTATTATTATGCAAATCCAAATATTCAGTAAACTTTCGGGCAACTTTGTACTTTACAACCTTTTTGAAACGCGGTAGAATAGAATTAGCCTGTTGCGGTCTGGGGACAGTTTGCCCTACGGACAGCAACGATACAAACGCTGCATGGGCAGCAGATGGGAGATAAATTATGAAGGTATTAGTTATTAACTGCGGCAGTTCTTCTCTGAAGTATCAGCTGATTGATTCACAGACGGAGGAGGTACTGGCAAAGGGACTTTGCGAGAGAATCGGTATTGATGGTTCTAAGCTGACTCATAAGCCAACTGGAAAGGAAGACTATGTAGTAGAGTCTCCGATGAAGGATCACCAGATTGCTGTAAAGCTTGTGCTGGATGCACTGACAGATAAGGATCACGGTGTAATCACCGATATCAAGGAAATCTCAGCAGTAGGCCATCGCGTTCTGCACGCAGGTCAGGTATACAGCGATTCTATCGTTGTAAATGAGGATGTTAAGAGAGTAATCAGAGAGTGCTTCGATCTCGGACCTCTTCATAATCCAGCAAACCTGATTGGTATTGAGGCATGTGAGGCAGCTATGCCAGGCGTACCGCAGGTAGCAGTATTTGATACTGCATTTGGACAGAGTATGCCAAAGAAGGCATATCTGTATGCAATTCCATACGAGTATTATGAAAAGTATGGCATTCGTCGTTATGGCTTCCACGGAACAAGCCACAGCTTCGTATCTAAGGAGACTATTAAGTTTGCAAACCTGAATCCAGAGAACTGCAAGGTTATCGTTTGTCATTTAGGAAACGGTGCAAGTATTTCTGCATCAATTGGCGGTAAGTGTGTAGATACAAGTATGGGTCTGACTCCTCTGGAAGGTCTGATCATGGGTACCAGAAGTGGTGATGTTGATCCGGCTGTTGTTCAGTATATCTGCAACAAAGAGAATAAGACTGTTGATGAGGTATTAAATATCTTAAATAAGAAGTCTGGTGTTCTTGGTATTTCTGGTGTTTCCAGTGACTTCCGTGATGTTACAAAGGCTGAAAATGAAGGAAACGAGAGAGCAAAGGCAGCAAACGAGGCATTTATCTACCGCGTAATCAAGTACATCGGTGCATATGTTGCTGCTATGAACGGTGTAGATGCAATTGCATTTACAGCAGGTGTTGGTGAGAATGATGTAAATGCAAGAGAGAAGATCTTAAGCGGTCTGACTTACCTTGGCATCGAGGTTGACCATGAGGCAAATAAGAGAAGAGGCGAGAATACAATGATCTCTACTCCAGCTTCTAAGGTTAAGGTTGCAGTAATTCCTACAAATGAGGAGTTGGCAATCGCAAGAGAGACTGTTGCGCTGGTATAATCTGGCACAACGAGCAAACACTACCAGGCAGCAGCTGCAAAGGCAGCTGCTGCTTGTTTCTATGAAAGGTTGGGTTACAAATTGTCATTATCAGAACAGAGCAGGATTCGCAATTTCTGTATTATTGCGCATATAGACCACGGAAAGTCCACGTTAGCGGACCGCATTATTGAAAAGACAGGCCTTTTGACCAGCAGAGAGATGCAGGAACAGGTTCTGGACAATATGGATCTTGAGAGAGAGAGAGGCATAACCATAAAGTCACAGGCTGTGCGCACCATGTATAAGGCCAATGACGGGGAGGAGTATATTTTCAATTTGATTGATACACCTGGACACGTCGATTTTAATTATGAGGTGTCACGAAGCCTCGCAGCTTGTGACGGTGCCATTTTGGTTGTCGATGCTGCACAGGGAATTGAGGCACAGACATTGGCAAATGTGTATTTAGCGTTAGATCATGATCTGGATGTTTTTCCAGTTATCAATAAGATTGATTTGCCAAGTGCAGATCCAGACCGTGTGGCGGCTGAGATCGAAGATATTATTGGCATAGAGGCGCAGGATGCACCGCGCATTTCAGCAAAAAATTGAATAAATATCGAAGCCGTTTTAGAGGAAATAGTTCACAAAATTCCAGCACCAAAGGGAGATCCGAACGCACCGCTTAAAGCATTGATCTTTGATTCAAAGTATGATTCATATCGCGGTGTTATCGTATTTTGCCGTATTATGGAGGGAACTGTTAAAAAAGGCGATACTGTGCGAATGATGGCAACTGGAGCAGTAGAAGAGATCGTTGAGGTTGGCTATTTTGGTGCAGGACAGTTTATTGCATGTGATGAGCTTTCAGCAGGAATGGTTGGTTATATTACAGCAAGCATCAAAAATGTGCGTGAGACTCGTGTCGGTGATACAATAACAAATAATGACAATCCGGCAGCAGAGCCGCTTCCTGGATATAAAAAGGTTAATCCAATGGTGTACTGTGGTCTTTATCCAGCTGATGGTGCAAAGTATCCAGATCTTAGAGATGCGCTTGAAAAACTTCAGCTAAATGATGCCTCCCTGCAGTATGAGCCTGAGACATCTATTGCACTTGGTTTTGGCTTCCGCTGTGGTTTCCTTGGTCTTCTCCATTTGGAAATTATTCAGGAACGTCTTGAGCGAGAGTACAATCTTGATCTTGTAACCACGGCACCAGGCGTTGTGTACCATATTTATAAAACAGATGGGACAATGATGGAGCTGACAAATCCTTCCAATATGCCGGATCCATCTGCAATTGAACATATGGAAGAGCCAGTTGTCTCAGCAGAAATCATGGTAACTAGTGAATATATAGGAGCCATAATGGATCTTTGTCAGGAAAGAAGAGGTATTTACCTTGGTATGGAATATATCGAGGAGAACCGCGCTGTATTAAAGTATGATTTGCCATTAAATGAGATTATTTACGATTTCTTCGATGCGCTTAAATCACGCTCAAGAGGATATGCATCATTTGATTATGAATTAAAGGGCTATATGAAATCAGAGCTTGTAAAGCTTGATATCCTGGTAAATAAAGAGACAGTCGATGCACTTTCATTTGTTGTATTTGCAGGCAGTGCTTATGAAAGAGGAAGAAAAATGTGCGAAAAGCTTAAGGATGAAATTCCAAGACAGCTTTTTGAGATTCCGATTCAGGCAGCAATTGGAAGCAAGATTATCGCCAGAGAGACTGTTCGTGCAATGCGTAAGGATGTCCTTGCAAAATGTTACGGTGGTGATATCAGCCGTAAGAAGAAGCTTCTTGAAAAGCAAAAGGAAGGAAAGAAGCGCATGCGTATGGTCGGAAACGTAGAGATTCCGCAGAAGGCATTTATGAGTGTGCTCAAGCTTGATGAGGAGTAATCGGATGCTTGGTCTTTATATTCACATTCCCTTTTGTGTGCGAAAATGCCGATACTGTGATTTTTTATCGGCACCTGCATGTGATTCAGAGCGTGAAGCATATTTGAAAAGCCTGCATGGTCAGATAAAAGCAATTGGTGAACGTCTGAGACAAAAAAAGTCAGGGAAACATTATATTGTAGACAGTATTTTTATAGGAGGCGGTACGCCGTCTTTATTATCATCTGATCAGATGCAGGCATTGATGGATGTGGTGCGAGAGTCTTTTTATGTTGCAGATGATGCTGAAATTACTGCTGAATGTAATCCTGGCACTGTCACGAGAAAAAAGCTTTGTGCATACAAAAGAGCAGGAATCAATCGCCTAAGCATAGGACTGCAGTCAGCTGATAATGAGGAACTGGCGCTTTTAGGGCGAATCCACACATGGGAAGAATTTTTAGATACCTTTGAAGCGGCTCGTAATGCCTGCTTTACTAATATCAATATTGATATCATGAGTGCGCTTCCAGGTCAGACAGTTTTATCATATCAAAATACGCTGACAAGTGTGCTTGCACTTCATCCGGAGCATATTTCAGCATATAGCCTGATCATCGAAGAGGGAACACCTTTTTTTGATGAGTATGGTGAAACTGATTGTTCCAAAAAGAAGAAAAAGGATGCCGCGAAATTGCTTCCTTCTGAAGATGAAGTGGTGCAGATGGACGAACTTACCTGGAAACTTTTAGGTGAGGCTGGCTATGAGCACTATGAGATTTCCAATTATGCATTGCCAGAAAGCGTATGCAGACACAATTTAAAGTACTGGCACTGTGAAGAATATCTTGGTGTCGGTACAGGTGCTGCTTCGTATATGAAAACAAATTCATCAGGTGATTATTGTCGTTTGAAGGTCATTACTGATACAAAAGCGTTTTCAGAGATTGACTGGAATGATCCGTCGTCTTTAGACAAGTGCTTTGCGGAATGTGATATACTTTCTTTGCAGGAACAAATGGAGGAGATGGCCTTTCTTGGTCTTCGCACAAAAGAAGGTGTCAGACTGTCGTCATTTTATGAACGCTTTGGCAAATCATTTAATGAAGTATATGGGGAAGTAGTTAAGAAATATACTGCGATGGGGATGATGAAAGCAGATGAGACACATGTTGCGCTCACGCTTAAAGGCATGGAGGTCGCAAATTGGATCATGGCTGATTTTTGTGGCTGATTTTTCAGAAGAATACAAGGTGCTGTGAGATTTGCAGCACGGAAAAGAGGAAAAGATGTATCAGGTCGATTGTTCCGTTTTGCTGGACGGAAAAAAATTCTACGAGATGTCGATATGGAATATGTACTGCAGAAAGAAAAGCTATGTGTTTCTGACAGCTGTTATGTATGCATTTTCTATGTTAATGATATCATCAGCACTCCCTCAGATTTTGACGGGAACAAACAACACAGCCATTATCAACGGCGGTATGGGCTTTGTATTACTTGTTCTTGTTGTCTATATGAATTATAATCATATCAGTCGTTTCAAGAGAGCTTCTAAAAACGAAGAGTGGTTAAAAAAGACAGGTAAGCATATACGCATCACAAAAGAGCAGATCGTAAATTATCGTATTGAGGCACAGGAAGAGCGTAAGTATGAGTGGTCTCAAGTACTTGGTGCATATAATCGCAAGGAAGAAATTGTTCTGTGCACAAAAAAGGATGAGCAGATCATGACACTTGATAAGTCAAAGCTTTCCGAGTCAGAGATGAAATTTATCACGGACATTATTGATGAGAGACATTTATGGAGAACGTCAATGCCGATCCGTACAGTATATCTTATGTTTGGCGCAATTACATTCGTTGGAGTTGCATGGATCGTACAGGCCATTTTAAAGGTGATGTAATATAAAAAAGTAAGCGTTTATTTTGGAAACGAAATAGATGCTTATTTTTTTATATTACAGTTCACGCGTCATGCTAGATCTTGACAAATTTCATGCTTGCATAGAAATTTGTCAGATCAGCAGGACGAAGTGGACGCCCGTTAATGAACAAAACAAAGTTGCGAAGCAACGGCGCACGGAGCGTGCGGTTTTGCGAATGGGCGTTCCGTGAACTGTAATGAAATTTGTCATGCTGTAATATTGGTTTATCCGTGAACTGTAAC
>ENA-ORUQ01002857-ORUQ01002857.1-human-gut-metagenome-genome-assembly--contig:-NODE-2857-length-12903-cov-2.549191_pt1 | contig 12903 bp, 8 predicted proteins | sample MGYA00242081_ERZ509211 | MGnify/ENA primary metagenome ERZ509211 (study PRJEB26280, sample SAMEA2338785) | human gut metagenome | biome: human gut; feature: human-associated habitat; material: faeces...
CTATAACAGGTACACCACACGCCATGGCCTCAATACCTGTCAGCCCTAGACTTTCACCAGTCCTACTACTACTAAAAATCAACAGATCCATGCCCCGATAATAATCTCCTAACTTTTCTTGAGGAACTCCATTGACAATCGTAATTTCTTTTTTCAGATCATGAACATCTATAAAGCGCATCACCTCATCGTAACAACTACCATACCCAACGACCGAGGCTTTAAACACGACACCATTTTGTTTAAGTCTGTCACAAGTTTGCAAAAACTCTCTTATGCCTTTGTCAATCTCAAGCCGACCGACATATCCTATATGTAAAGCAAAATCATAACTTTTAGTTTCAAGAGGGAAAAACAGAGCCGGATTTATCCCACCAGATGGCGATACGATGACCTTAGACGCAGGAAGAATATTCCGGCCAACCACGATATCCTTGAAATATCGAGAAGGAACTACTATCGCCGAAGCATATTTTCTGCAAAATCTTTGGGTGACCTCACCTAATATCTTGGTATATCCTTTTTCCTCATACATCAAATCTTCACCATGATAGTTTACGACAATTTTGGGTGTACGAAACTTATAAAGAAAATTTAGTAATGGAATAGCCTGATTAGGAAAATGTATGTAGATGAAGTCATATTCCTTGAAAAAGCCCTTGATTATGGCTAAATAAAAAACCACATATTTCAATAGCTTATCGATGCGTCCCTTGCTTCCTCCTCGGATCACAGCCATGCAAGACATATGCACATCATCCTGAGATAGCATCCCTTCACACACATTTTTCACAAAGCAGCCGTAACCCGGGCTATCTAGGGTCGGATACATATTTGAGATTAGAAAAAACTTCACGATTATATTGTTGTTAGATTTTCAAATAAAGTTTCCCATTGCCGTATTATACTTTCCGGAAGATATTTCTCAGCCTCACGATAAGCGGATTTACCCATACCCTTGCGTCGATTTACATCTTTAATAAGCGCTATAATTTCATCAGCCAGTCCTTTGACGTTTCCATTTCGCACCAATACTCCCGCATCACCATTCCCAATCAGATCCCTAGGACCACATTGACAATCAAATGAGACGATTGGCAAACCACATCCCATCGCCTCCAGCATAACCATCGGAAGCCCCTCATAACGAGAAGCAAGAACATATATTGAAGAATGAGAAAAACGATCATAAATATCATCAACCGGTTTTTCTATAGCGACAGAAGAAGACAGTCCCAAACTATCAATCTTATCCAAAAGAACATCCTTCAATTCCCCACTTCCATAGATTTCCAAATTCCACTCCGGACAATGCGCATGAACGATTTTCCACGCATCAATCAATCGATCATACCCCTTTTGAAACGATAGACGTCCGGCCGTAATCACCATTTTCGAATCTAAGGCCGCCGGCTCGAATGACCTACGATCTATAAAATTAGGGATTACATGAAGATTCTTCACGCCATTCCAATTCAAACGATCTTCCTCTGTCAGACAAACAAAAGCATCATACTTCTTGACATTCAGTTTAAATTTATAGGTAAGCCATCGATTGGCCAATCTCCAAATTCCCCGTTGATCCAATTGTAGGCGATAAAAACGAGAAAAATGTATCTCAACGACCTTTTTCCCGCCTGATTTAAGTCTATGAAGAAAAACTATTTCATTTCCAAATGTAGAAATCGTAATATCCGGGGCTATATCACAAAGTATCCACTCCAGTTTCTCACGATGTCTAAACAACTTGATTTGTCGTTTTATCAATTTCTTGACAAATGGCAGACTCTCTATATCATCATAATTAACCCCAAGATCCAGACATCGCACATCCGGATCTATAGGAAAGAACGAGTTTCTACCTCTTTGATTGGTAGTTACGATCGTCACTTCATGACCTAAGCGAGATAAATGATTCGCTTTACAGATAACAATACGCTCCATCCCGCCTGAATTAAATGTACTTTGAAGGCAATAAACTATTTTCATAAACAAGACTTTAAGATTGCCAAAAGAACTTGAAAGCAGATGTATTTTCCGGTAATTTCGCTTCATAAAAAACCGAAGAATAATCCATTGAAAGCAACAGCATATAACAGCAGCACATAAAAAAAATTTTATAGCTCTTCCGGTAATTTGAAATCAAATAATAAAGAGTATAAGCATATATTACAAGTTTCATATAATAAAGAGGCAAAAAGACACGTGAGACAACATTTGTTCCATACAACACTATTTCCGCACATACGCCCCAAAAGAAAAGATTATAAAACTGAGTGAAACCTACTGTAGGGAAATAAGCCCGGACTCTATTAGAAAAAAGGATCGTGACAAAAACCAGTGCCACACGTATCAAGGTACGCCCCCCCCAATTAGGATCCATAAAAAGAGCCTCTAGGACATTAAAACCTTCGTACTGAGAATATCCCAAAAAAGATGCTATCGCAGAGAAATCCTCAAACTTATCAAGAATAAAATGAGAATATCCCAAATAAACACAGACAATAAATGTTATATTCTGAAACAGATAGGTTCCACACATATTCTTCCTTAATCTAATAAACGGATACAAAGGAAGTAGCAATATCGCTGATTTATGAAAGAAGAACGTACATAAAACAATCCAAATCGCATACTTTGCGAACGATATAAAATTGATCCGACTCACCAACCATATAAAACAACAGACAAACGTCATTTGACGTACCAATGTCATCATAACCATAAATTGAGAGGAAAGTAGAACAATAAAGATCCATGGTAATAACTCTGGTTTGTTCTTAAAAGCTAAAATGATAAAGAATACCTGCAAACAACAGAAGAAACCAAAAAAGAAAGAATAATGCAATCCTAAAGCTCCTATGATTTTACAGATCCAATAAAATCCAGGCTCTATTATATCATCGGGAATTTCCCCATTTTGAATGACCTCATATATTTTTTTATAACTTAAGTAATCTATCCCCACCTCATACCTTGTCCCAAATATCAAACTAAAAATTAATATCACACAAAATAGGATTCCCCAGTAATGATATAATCTGTTTGAATCAGGCCTTTGGTAAAACTGATTTGCGGTGTGACCTAAAAAAGGCAAAGAGATCAGCAAAGACGTATAAACCACAAAACTTTCTAGTACACTTAGCGACAACATCATTTATTATACTTTATCTAACTGCACCAACAAATAATCCATAGCTCGCTCACGTTCCGAGCGAAGCGTCTGCTCCACTCTTATATAATCTACAGGACGTTCCAAAACAGAACAAATCATAGATTGATTACCTGCCAACACCTTCCTCTCACACAAACCTAGTTGGTCCAATAAGAAATCTAACTTTTGACGGTTCGAACTACGAATTAAGCTACAAAACGGCCGATGTGTAATGACCGAAAAGATCGTGCCGTGAAAAGTATCAGTGACAATACATTCAGCCCCTTTAAACCAAGCTAACACATCAAAAGGAGTTGATGGTAAAACAGCCTCGTCACACCAGTCATAACGGCAAAACACAGAGACTAGTCGTAATTTCTTTAAACGAGCATAAGTCACAATCTCCTTTATCTCGCTCTTATTCCCAATTCGGCCTTGATAGCTATAAATTACCATATAAGGGCTACACGTCTCCATACACCTAGCCTCTATTTCATCTTTATAACCATAGATCAAGACTGGATCCAAATGAATCTCAGACTTTATGCCAGTAAGGTGCTCTACGATATCATACGAATTCTGATCACGAACAGAAATGGCAGATAAATTTTCTTTCATCGTTTGCCCAATCTCCCCATCTACCTGTAGCTTTTTCAACAACCCTAATGTAGTATGTCCAAATGAGCCTGCGTATGATACAATCCGATCCGCCTGTGGAATATGCCCATAGAGTTGCGACGTATATCCCCAAGTTGTTTTTTGGCAACAATTGAACACTTCGTCACTACCTATAAATACCACGTCAAAATGATTCGGATTTATCTCGTCCAAGCTTAGCTCCGGCCATTGAGATTTGAGACTTTTCGCTAATTTCACCATAAATTTCATGTCTCTAATCTTTGCAGGTAACTGACCTTGAACGAGCAAAACAATGGCACGAAATAACTTTTTCAATAATGAATTTTCCTGTTCAAAGCCAGCCAAAGAACGTCCTTTCTCTATGTCTATAAAATAAACATCATCCGCTCCATTTTGTAGCAATAACTGTTTCAATGCATACGCCTGCAAGAAAGAACCATAATTTAAGACCCTTTGCATGGAGAGTATTCCCACTACTTTTCCCATTTAAATATTCTGATTAATTTATTAATGATTCGTTTCGGCAAACAGCATAACTTATACATGATCAACATAGATCGCAACGAGTGGTCGGAACAGAAATGCGCAAGAATCCATGACCGTAACCTCGGTCTACGAGGACATTCCTTCATCTGTCCTTCCGCAACAACATTAAAAGGATGTTCTATCAACTCACAACCACAAGAACGCAATATTTTATTACCCTTTTCCGTGAAGGCAACCGCCGCACTCACGCCATCCTCATCCGATTTATAGGTATCCCCCCATAAGTCACCAATACGGATATCCGCAGCTGAACGATCATACTTATATTTACACATTTCATAGCAAGCCTTGCCCAAACATGCATCGCTTAAAAAGAAGCGGTAAAAATTGTCTCCTTGAGACAACCTTGAATTATAGAAACTTTTTTCCCTTATTAACAAATTGCACGAATCATGCCAATCAACCTTCTCCCCACGCTCTTTACCGTCTATTGACATCGCCCAGCTATCATGCCAACCCGTGAATTTATTACGCCATGAGACATAAGTAACTTTCCCTGTTATTTTCTCCACCTCCTGAAGATACTTTTGCCATAAACGCATAGAGGGGACACCATGGCAGAAGAAGTCCATTAAAACAAAATTATCTTCTACATCAAACTTTCGGATATACCTACGGAAAGAATCTATTTGGCAAGGCGTACCAGTCACCAGATATTTTTCTTTTCGGTTAATCGCCTTAAAACCTTCAATCGTATAACTTTGTATATATTTACTACCTATACTAGGTATTAAATCCTCCACGGTCGTAGCTATGTAATGCTCGGCCCTTGCCCGCTCCACATCATAACGCACACCGCATACCTTATAGCCTTCCTCTATCAAGGTCCTCCCCAACTCAAAACTTACACCCCCCGAGGAGCACTTTCTCCGTACAGCCACATCTTTACACCAAGCCGCATAACTGTGAATCTCAGTACGCCGCAAAGATGGCTCTTCCTGCAAAAAGGAACATACCTCCAAACATAAACCACAACCTACACATTGATCAGGATCGACGACCTGCGGCTCATAAAAGCCCTCTTTATTCAATCCAATCCCTATAATTTTTTTACCGCAAACCGTAGCGCATACACCACAACCATAACAATCTTTTATCTCACCTATATTTCTCATCTGTAAATTAAGGATTTTCCGCTTACTCAGTAATAGACGGGGGAAACGAATCAAAACGTATTAAAAATTAAAGTTTGCAATATCTTAATTAAGACATTCACTTATGTTTCACTTATAATAATTAAAAACACCCTCGAAATAATACTTTATAAACAGCAACCATTTCTTAAATTGAAAATTACAGACATAGATAGCAGTATTCGCAATTAAATACTTTATAATACCGCATATACCATAATATCGAGAATATATATACCCCTTATTTCTATGGACACAAATAAAACGAGTTCCAAAAACATCTGGTACCTTCCAGTTATAAAAGGAAATATAATTATTCTTATTTACAGATTTGGGGTGTAAATGCACAGCCGACGGAACCGTTGCAATCTTAAATCTATTCTTTTTTGTGCGTAAAAAATATTCTATTTCATCTCCCCAAATAAACATTTCTTTCTTAATAAAGCCTATTTTTTCTATCACTTCACGACTAACAAAAGTACCATTAAAAGGATTAGCGACATCTTCTATAACAGGTTTCTTCTTCGCATCCTCTACTGTATAAACAAGCCTTCCTTTCGATAATCCAAAAGAAAAATGCGTAGGATCTTTTATGTCAAGCACCAAGGCATTGGCGTATTGCAAATGGTACTCAACTGATTTATTATACAATTCTTTCAGTTCCTTCCTATCAGGCAATCCGTCATCATCCATAAGCCAAAGCCAATCATATCCACGGTTAAAAGCTTCCTTCATCGCTGCATAAAAACCACCAGAACCACCGTCATTTACCTTCTTCTGAATATATACAACAGACATCGACCGATTTGCCACGATGATATCCCCTTCATAAACAAATCCACTCTCGTTTTCGTACCGAAATATTAGACCGGGGAACATGCGAGTGGTTATCTCCTCAAAGGTAGAATCGGTGGATACATTGTCTACTATGACAATGCCATCGGGCAGATATTCTTGTCGCAATATAGCATTTAAACATCTAATCAACAGATCTTTCCTATTATAGGTTACAACGCAAGCCCCAATAGTTTGTTTCATTTTAGTTTAATTTGAATTTATTATTCTAAATACTTTCTCCACAACCGGCCCCATATCATAATACTTATACTCCGCCAATCGACCTCCAAAAATCACGTTCTTTTCTGTTTCCGCAAGTTGACGATACTTTTCCGCCAATAGCATATTCCGCTCGTCATTCACCGGATAATAAGGTTCCATTCCTTCTTTCCATTCTGTTGAATACTCCTTTGATATAACCGTCTTCGGGCATGCATTCACGGCATTTCCGAACATCTCAAAATGCTTATGCTCAATGATACGTGTATAAGGAATATCTCGCTCCGTATAATTCACCACGGCATTACCTTGATAGTTACAGCACTCATGGATCTCCTCCTCAAAGCGTACCGTTCGATATTCCAACTTGCCGAAACAATAACCATAGAACTCATCAATCTTACCGGTAAATACAATCTTATCAGCCAAGGATTCACAATAGGTACGATCCGCAAAGAAATCAACGTTCATCCGAGTTTCCACTCCCTCCAGCAAACCTTCGATCAATTTATTGTAGCCTCCCACCGGAATTCCTTGATAAGTGTCGTTGAAATAATTATTGTCGAACACGAAGCGAACGGGCAGACGCTTGATGATAAAGGCGGGAAGCTCCGTGCACTTCCGCCCCCATTGCTTCTCGGTATAACCCTTGATCAAGCGCACATAGATGTCCTTCCCGATCAAGGTCAACGCCTGCTCCTCCAAGTTCCGGGGTTCTTTCACCCCTGCGGCTCTCATAGCCTCCATTGCCTCCGCCTTCTGTTCCTCTATCTTCGCCTTCGCCTCTTCCGGGGTTCTCACGCCCCACATTTGGTAAAAGGTATTCATATTAAAAGGCAAATTATAGAGTTTTCCTTGATAATTGGCAACCGGGCTGTTCGTATAACGATTGAACTCCACAATGGAGTTCACGAAGTTCCACACCTCCTTGTTCGAGGTATGAAAGATATGCGCACCATACTTATGTACATTTATACCCTCATTCTCCTCACAATAGATATTCCCGCCCAAATGAGGGCGTTTATCGATCACCAAGCATCGTTTACCTCGCTTTCGGGCAAAGTAGGCGAACGTGGAACCGAACAAGCCGGCCCCGACGATCAAATAATCATATGGTCTCATTTATTTTTTGATTAGTTTAGTAGCGTAACTAAAGACCTCCAAGAAAAGGACATCTCGCTTGATCCACAAAAATCCGGCATACGAGAAAACGCCGACCATCACGCTTGCCGCAATCAATGACCAGCTATTCGAAATCAAAAGGCTCAAACCCAAAAGGGCGAACGCCATCAAAACGGAGGCCTGAAGATAATTCAAGTAATCCCGCTCAAACAAGCGGATCGGCAAAGATCTACGTCCTACGACGATTTGGATAAGCAACACGATTAACTCGGCTCCAAAAGTAGAGATGGCCGCACCTACCGCACCCTGCAAAGGGATCAGTAACAAGTTCAAAAGGAAATTCAGCACGGCTCCTCCCACCGTACTCCAAATCACGATACTTTCCTTACCCAACGGATACAGGATCTGCAAGCCGATCACGTTGCTCAAACCGATAAACAAGATAATAGGGGCTGTCCAACAAAGTACGGGGACTGCCTCCAAGAATTCTTCCCCGCAAAAGATACATATTACAGGTGTCGCCAACACAATAAGCCCTACAATACAAGGCAGTGACAAACTTACAACCAAACGGTAGGATCTGTTCGTCACTTTCGAGAATGCCTCCATCTGACCGGTCTCTATCAGATTGGAACAACGGGGTAACAAAACAACACCCAAGGAGGCGACCACACTCAATACCACATGCGACAACTTATTGCCCGCCGTATAAAAACCCACAGCGTCATCGCCCCGCATAAAACCAAGCATCACCGTATTCAAATTCAAGTAAATGCTGGTCACCAAGTTAAAAACAAAAATACGCAGCGAGGGGCGCAGATGCCTCCAAATATGTAACTCAGCCCAAGTGACGGAATGGAAGGGTATCCACTTCCGCAGATGGATGAAGTTTATTAGGTTATTACCTACCGTAGAACCTACCAAGACAAACGCATAGATCAACAGATCGTCCTTGTCCTTGACAAACAAGAAAAGCCCCAACGCCGCCAACAAGCGAAAGCACAAGGCCCGAATCGTGATGAACTTAAAGTCCTCGATTGCTTGATAAAACCAATTCACACCCAAGCTTGTGAACAAGATCGTCAGGCTTAACGCATAGAATACGCCTAACTGCGCAGATATTTGCGACACATAGATACCCAACACGGCGACCGCCACATACCCGAACAAACAGAGAATGACGCTCAACAACAATATCTCCACCGTGATCCGGTTTCGAATGGCTACATCATCCCGATACTTAGCCACTTCCCGAACCGCGTACATCGGTATGCCTAAGCTGGTCGACAAGACAATATAGGCAACGATCGATTGCAGGAAATTCACGGCACCAATTCCTTCCGGCAGCAACACACGCGCGGCGTATGGGAATGTGATCACCGGGAATATGATCCCCGTAACCGTATTCAAGAAATTAAGGACGACGTTCGTCTTTAAGGAAGACATAAAAGGAGTACACAAAACACTCTCATCCCGCCAACAAATCAGCAGGACAAAAAACGAGTGTCTTGATTTAAAATGAATTTAAACTATAATTTATCGTGATAATTTACCGAGACAAATCCCTCTACATAACACAAATAGTAGAGTACAAATCCGGGACTTCCTTTTGAAGGCTATAAAGTATTATGCTTGCGTCAATATCAAAATAATAATAATTACACAAATTGTAAGTAAATAAACACTCATAGATCTGAACCTCAAAGATACAACTTTTCCCAGATTTAACGAATTTCACCCTGTTTTTTACAGTTCTTCGTTTTTATCCGTTCTTCCACAGGTGTTTTTGCGATAAAACAGTTAATCGTCAAATGAAGCGACGACCATAAGATCAAATTTATTCCCAATAGGAAGGTTATATTCATCTGCCATGCCAGCCATGCGTTCAATCCGATAAAAGACACCGCTATCCCTAGGATCGTCACCATCACCACCCGCACCCGCATCCCCGTGCGCAACAACTTATGATGAAAGTGATTCTTATCCGGCAAGAACGGGTTCTTGTGCTCACGCAGGCGATGCAAGACCACACGGATCACGTCCAGCAGCGGGACCAGCACCGTAGAGAAAGCGATTACCATGTACGGATTGGACAATGTCGGAGAGACCTCGTTCGTCACGCTCATGTGGATGATCAAGAAACTGATCACGTAGCCCAGCGTAAGGCTGCCGGCATCCCCCATGAAAAGCTTATGTCCACGGTTGGCGTTACCGAACACGTTGTAGCACCAAAAGGGCATAAGGATACCCAGCGTACAGATCGCCAACAAGGCGTAAACATACTGCCCGCGAAGAAAGAATATCACGCTCAAGACCGACAAGGCGATACAACACAGGCCCGAGGCCAGGCCATCAATACCGTCGATCAAGTTGATGGCGTTGGTGATATACACCACGATGAACACCGTGAACGGCATCCCCATCCAAACCGGCACCGAGTAAATACCGAACAAGCCACCAAACGAGTCGAACCAGTTGCCTGACAGTACCAACAGAAACGCAGCGGCGATTTGCACGGCGAACTTATAGCGGTAGCCTACACCGACCAGATCGTCGCAAACACCCACCAGATAAAGCAGCGTCATGCCCACGAACAGGAACAGGTACTCATAAAGCATATTGAATGACAAGCTCGAGGTATCCATATCCCAAAAGTACAGACGAAAACCGATCACCAAGAACATCGACATCAGGATCACCGGAAAAAACGACAGGCCGCCCAGACGGGGGACCGGCGTCGTATGTACCTTACGGGAATCCGGGACATCATATAACCGTTTCTTGTGGGAGATCACCAAGATCCTCGGGATGATCACCATCCCGAACAGCACGGAGAAAAGGAAGCCCGACAGTAGTAGTAATGTTATTTGCATGATTTGCGTATTAGTTATTTCTTCTTGTCACCGGCCTCGAAACCGTAACCATAGCCGTAGCCATAACCGTATCCCTTGCCGTAGCCGTATTTCTTCCCGTAACCGTAGCCGTAGCTGTTCTTGCGCTTCGTCATGTCCAAGCCATTGATCACCGTCGCGAGCTTCGGGAACTTTCGCTCACGCCGCAACACGTTGATGTAGCTGAAACCGGCCTTCGGTGTCACGTCCGCACGGCAGACGTACACGCACATGTCGGCCACACGGCCGATGATCGCCGTGTCCGTAACCATGCCGATAGGGGCTGTATCCAAGATGACATAGTCGTACCGTTCCTTCAACCGGGCGATAGCCTTCTCCAGCACGTCACGGGCGACCAGCTCAGTCGGGTTCGGGGGGATAGGACCGCCCGGGAGGATATCGAGGTTAGGGCTGATATCGGATCGCTGGACCATGTCGAACAACTCCACGTGATCCGGGTCGCTAAGGTAGTTCGTGATGCCCTCCATCTTACGGGAGATATTGAACACCTTGTTCAGGCCCGGCTTGCGGATGTCCATGCCGACCACCACCACCCTCTTGCCCAAGTAAGCCAAGCTCACCGCCAAGTTGCCAGCGACGAAAGACTTGCCCTCGCCCGGTTGCGTGGAGCTGAAAAGGATCACACGCTCGTCCTTGCCTAGCATGAACAAGAGGTTCGTGCGCAACCCCCGGAACATCTCCTCCATCAGGTCGTTCTTGTTCTCACGCACCACGATCGAGCCCTCACCCGTCTTCTTGACCAACGGGAGCTCCGCCAAAATAGCCACGCCCGTGATCGCCTCAACGTCCTCACGGTTCTCGATCTTGTATTTCAACAGGTCATGAAGGTAGACAATGCCCACCGGGATCGCCAGGCCCAAGATCAACGCCGCAAGCATGAAGACCATCCTCTTCGGGGCGACAGGACGCTCATCGGCGAGCGGCTCCTCGATGATGCGGCCGTTGTTTGCCGTGGCTGCCAGCGTGATGGCGTTCTCCTCACGCTTCTGCAACAGCATGACGTACAACGTGGCCTTGATCTCCTGCTGGCGGGAGATCGTCATGAACTCCTTCTCCTGCCTCGGGGCGTCGCTGATGCGGCTCTCGAACTTGCTCGCCTGACGGTCGATGTCCGCCTTGGCGATCTGGAGACCCTTCAAGACACTGTTCACCGTCGTCTTCACGTTGCGGCGCATAGCCTCGATGCCGGCGTTCATGTTGATGATGGCCGGGTTGCTGTCCGAAGAGGTACGCAACAGGCGCTTGCGCTCGATGATCATCGTGTTGTACTGGTCGATGACAGAGGTGAGGTTTTGATCCCGCAGGCCCACGTTGGCAGGGATCACCTCGTCCATGTTCGCAGGATCGTCGATATAATTGCGGAGATACTGCACCAAGTTGATCTGCGTGGCGTTCTCCGTACGTTGTTGCTCATACCTCGAGCTTTCCTGCAACGCCATCTGGGCGTCGCTCGTCAAATTCGTCAGGCCGGAGCGTTGCTTGAAGGCAGCGAGCTCGCTCTCCGTAGTGCCCAGCTCGCCGTTGATGATGCCGATGCGCTCCTCGATGAACTCGGCCGTCTTCTGCGCCACCTCGTTCTTCTCGTCGTTGGCGTCCTGGTTGTAGAACGACACAAGGCGATTGATGAAGTCCACGCCTCGTTGCCTCACCGTGTTCCTCAAGGATACCTTGGCGATCGTCGTCGTCTTGGACGAGGGCGTCACGCTCAACTCCTTGCCGTAAGCCTCGGCAGTGGACGTGGGGGTATGGACGTGGGCGACCAGCTCGATCTCCCCGCCCTCCAACTCCGGTATGGAATCCATGCACGTGAAACTGAAAACCCCCACGGGGGTGGGCAATATGGCGGGGAGCCTGTCGAAGCCCTGCTCCATCGTCTCCTCGTCACCCTCCTTGTCGATCTTGTACTCCGCTCTCACCGTTAGCTGACCCTCCTTCGTGTAGCGCATGCGCAGCTCGACGGGGGCCACCAGACGGTCCGCCTCCTCGGGGGTGATGAACACGTTAACGGGGGAGTTCTTGTATAACGGGGGGTTGAAGCCCAAGGCGTTCGACTCCTCCATGTCGATATACAGGCCCATGTCGTTCACCACCTTCTTGATCAACGTGCGGGACCTCAGGATCTCGACCTCGTTGTCGAAGTTGCTCGTCATCGAGAGCATGCCAAGGTCCTGTATGGCGGCAAGGCCGCTGGCGGCGTTTGCCCCCTTCTTCTCGTCCTCCTTGATCAGCACCGACGACGTGACGTTATACACCGGCGTCTGGTAACGCAGGAACACGTACATGCCGATACAACAGGCCAGCACGCTCGCCACGAACCAAGGCCAATAAATCAGATAACGAA
>ENA-ORUQ01002865-ORUQ01002865.1-human-gut-metagenome-genome-assembly--contig:-NODE-2865-length-12878-cov-6.000858_pt1 | contig 12878 bp, 4 predicted proteins | sample MGYA00242081_ERZ509211 | MGnify/ENA primary metagenome ERZ509211 (study PRJEB26280, sample SAMEA2338785) | human gut metagenome | biome: human gut; feature: human-associated habitat; material: faeces...
GTGTGTTGGAATTGGCAGACGAGACGGACTCAAAATCCGTTGGTGGTGACACCGTATGGGTTCGACCCCCATCACCGGCACCAATCGTACCTAAGTGGTTTTTACCGCTTAGGTATTTTTTGTTTGGCAGACAAAACGGATTTATTTCCCGTTGGTTTTGGCGGACAAGTTCGACCAACGGAGCTTTTCTCCTAAGCAATTTTTCGCTTGGGAGATTTCTTTTTTTCAGGAAACTCGCCAAGGTTGATTTCGCTTGCAATCATATTCGCAGCTTCCATCTTGCTGTCCACGTCGATGTGGGCGTAAATATTGGCCGTAGTGGAAAAACTGGAATACCCCAGCCACATCTGTCCCTCTTTCATTGTGACTTTATTCTTGATAAGCAAGTTGGCGCAGGAGTGGCGGAGGTCGTGATAGCGAATCGGGCGGAAACCATTCTTCAAGAGCATTTCGCGGAAAACCCGTGTCACATAGTCCGGGGCCACAAGATACCGGCACCGTAATCTTTACCGTCAGCGTTGATGAAACACCGCCCCCCTAAAATAAAACAGCACCAGCCGTCACGTCTCCGTGACAGCCGGTGCTGTTTTATAGGCACAACGACAGCAGCGCCCGGGCGGCACAGGAAGAAAAGCCCCTGCTGCAGCTTTCAATGGCGCTGACAAATGAATGGCAAACGGGCTTTTCGCGCTCGAACCAGCAGAATATGCGCCTTTGCCAATTCCTGATTCTGAAAAAATAGCGCATTACAGTATTTTGCGCATCTCCTGCACAAGATCGGCAATCACGATGGGCTTGGACAAGAAACCGTTCATACCGCTTTCCAGGGCGTTGCGGCGGTCCTCATCAAAGGCGTTCGCCGTCATGGCAAGAATGGGGATGCACGCCAAGGCAGGGTTTTCCAATTCGCGGATGCGGTGGGTGGCGGTGTAGCCGTCCATGATCGGCATCTGCACGTCCATCAGTACCAAATCGTACTGCCCCGGCGCTGCGGTGCTGACCTTTTCCACGGCGACCGCGCCGTTTTCGGCGGTATCGACCTCAAAGCCATAGGCGTTCAGAATCTCCACGGCAATCTCGCGGTTCAGCTCGTTATCCTCGGCAAGCAGGATGTGCTTACCCTTAAAGTCGGTAGTCTTTTGGGGCAACACGCCCTGCTCCTCCTGCGCCTGCTTCTGCCCGATGGCGGTCATCAGCGTGTCGCGCAAGTCAGACAGGAACATCGGCTTGGAGCAGAACGCCGTGACACCGGCTGCCTTTGCCTCCACCTCAATGTCGGACCAGTCATAGGCGGTAAGGATAATAATGGGCGTATCATCGTGCAGGCTGCGGATCTGGCGGGTGACCTCAATGCCGTTCATATCCGGCAGACGCCAGTCGATAATATAGGCCTTATAGGTATCGCCCATCTCGATGGACTGCCGTGCGCGCAGCACGGCCTCCTTGCCGGAAAGCGTCCACTCGGCACGCATACCCACCTTGACCAGCATCTTGGTCACGCCGTCGCAGGTGTTGAAATCATCATCCACCACCAGCGCCTTCAGACCCTCCAGCTCGGTGATTTTTACCGTCTTGCGGTGTTCTTCCTGCACGCGCAGCGGCACACGAACGATAAATTCAGAGCCTTTTTCCGGCGCGGTCTGCACCTCAATGGTGCCGCCCATCATATCCACAATGTTTTTGGTAATGGCCATACCCAGCCCGGTGCCCTGTATTTTGCTTACCGTGGAGGTTCGCTCACGCTCAAAGGGTTCAAAGATCTTTTTGGCAAACTCCGGGCTCATACCGATGCCGCTGTCTTTGACGCGGAACTCATACTGCCCGCAGCCGCCGACCTTGCCGGCGAGCTGGCGCACCCGCACCGACACGGTGCCGCCTGCGGGGGTGAACTTAATAGCGTTGGACAAAAGGTTCATCAGAACCTGATTCAGCCGGGTCTTATCGCAATAGACGTCCTCATCGGTAATATCCATTGCGTCCATATACAATTCCAGCTGCTTTGCGTAAATCTGCCCGCTGACGATGGTTTTTATGTCGTGCAGCACATCGGACAGATTGACCTCAGTTTCGTCCAGCTGGATTTTTCCGCTTTCGATGCGGCTCATGTCCAGAATATCATTGATGAGCGAAAGCAGGTGGTTTCCGGAGGCAAGTATCTTGGTAAGGTATTCCTTCATGCGGTCCTTGTCGTCCAGATGGCTGACTGCCAGTGTGGTAAAGCCGATGATGGCGTTCATGGGAGTGCGGATATCGTGGGACATATTGGAAAGGAAGGTGCTCTTGGCGCGGTTGGCGTTTTCGGCGGCGGCAACGGCATCCGAGAGCGCCTGGTTCACCTGCCTGTCGGCGGTGCGGTCAGACAAAACCAAAATGTACTTGGTTTGTCCCTCGACCTCACTGCCCATGGCAACCACATGGAACCAGCGCCGTTCCCCCGTTTGCTGATGGATATATTCCATATCCCATTCGCGCTGTTCGCCGCCCGCAAGCCCTTCCAGAAAGTTCTTGGTGCGGTCGGGGGAATCCTTCGGGTGCAGCAGCGCCAAGGTATTGATATTTTTGCGCACACTCTCCCGCGTCAGACCCAGCAGCCGTTCCATATTTGGGCTGAGATAATCTGCCTTGTAGGTTTTTGCATCCAGCATCAGGAAAACGTCGTCCACGTTTTGGGACAGCTTTTGGAACAGCTCGTCCCGGCACAGAATCTCGTAATCCTTGCGGCGCAGCTTGACGTGACCCCAGCGCGTAACCAGCAGAATGATCAGCACGGCAATCGTCAAAACAATGCCGGTTACAATCTGCACCGTGCGCAACCAAAGCTGATTCATACCGGCATTGACGACATCTACGGGGACAATGCCCGCCATGATCCAGTTCTGGACACCGGCGCTCTCGTAGACCAGATAGTATCTTGTGCCGCCCATCGTCACCTCACGGTTTCCGCTGGCACCTTTTGCAAAGTCGCTGGCAAGCTCTTGCATCTGCGTCTCGGTAAGGTCGGAATAATCGCGCAGTACCGCAACAAGGTTATAGATGGATTCCTCGCCCTCTGCAATATCTTCAATCACGACCTGCCCATCCGGGTAGATGACATAGCTGCTGGCAGCACCGCCGAAAGCCGATTCGTCCACAGTTTTCATCACGTCGGCATTGTAGCGGCTGATGGCGATGGCATCGTAGGCAAAGCCGCGGTAGACGCCCTTGGTTTCGGGGCAGATAAACACCAGCATCGGTTCCTGCCCCGGCAAAACCGCGTTCATCACAATGTCGTTCTGGTCGGCAAGCTTCTCGTCGAGGTTGCTCTGCAAACCAAGATAGCCTGTTTCACCGCCGGGTGTCATGTAGTTGCCGTCGTAAGAAAGAAAGTAGAATCCGGCAAAGCCAAGCTCCTTCTGCGCAGACTCCAGATACGCCTGCGTTCCGGCATCATCGGGGTTGCTGTCCAGAAAGCCGTTCCACAAATGCAGATAGGAGATGTTTTTGTTGGCGATCATGCTCAGCATACTGTTGGATTTATGCAGAATTTCATCCAGATGCGCGGTGCTTTCTTCGTAGACGGTTTTGGATACAAACGAAAGGTACTGCACGCTAAGGCAGACAAAAAACGCGATCGCCAGCAAAACAGCGGCAGCGGTCAGCCTTTTGCGCGGAAAACGGCGCTTTGTTTTCAGTTTTCGCTTATCATCTTCCATAGCGTTTTACCCCCCCCCTAACGTAATATAGCTTTCCGGCGCGGCAAGCATCACGCTGCCTTCGGAAAGTGCCTTGCTCCAGAGGTTTTTGACCGTATCCGCCCCGCGCTCAAACGCGCGGGTTTCGTCCTGCAGCAGCGGTGCCATCTGCTTTTCTGTCGCCAGGCAGGTCACGGTAACGGTATCATCGTCCCGCAGGGGCTGCCCGCTGCGGGTAACGCCGGTCAGCGTATAGCTGCCGTCGTTCTCCTGTACCTGCAGGGCGATGCCGCTGACCACCGGCAGGGAACCGCGGTTGAACGGGGTAAAGCCGCCCTCGCAGCCCTCCACAAAGGCGCGCAGGGTGTCCTTCAGCTCGGCGCCCGTCATGGTGCGCTGGTACGACATAAGCCCGTTGGGCATGATCATAGCGCGCGCCGCCGTTTGGGTATAATCAGCCTGCAGCACGCTGCCGGTAAAGCTGCTGGCGGGTGCCACCAACACATCCGTGCTGTAAAGCCCGCGCAGCGTGTTTGCCATAACCGAGAAGGACGCATTGCCGCCGTTTTTGTGGAATACATTGGAATAGGCGGTTTCGCTGGTCAGCACAATGTCGCTTGTGTCGGGCTTTTCCCCTGCCAGAAGCTGGGCATTAAACACTCGATAGGCTTGCTTGGCGTCATATTCGCCCGCGATCATCTTGGAGACCACATCCTGCGAGATGGCAAAGAAATCGTTGGAGGCGATGCGGATATACATATGGTTTTCTTCCACCACCGAGCGCACGTCCTTCATGGTGTCGGTCAGGTGGTAGCTTACGCTCTGGCTGTAGCTCAGCAGGTCCTGCCCTTCCGAGAGGATCTGGCTCTGCGCCCCCTCCGACAGCATAACGTGCAGGATCTGCATCGCCTTTTCGCGCCGGGTGGGATCCTGCTCCAAATCGCGGTTCAATGCCACTTGGAAGTAGGGCGTGGTCATCAGCCACTTTTCCCCGTTCTGGCTGAAGATCGGCAAAAAGGTTGCGTCAATACCCTGCTCTTGGAACATCCCTACACCGGCGGAGGAGCCGAAGTACATGGCAAGCTGCCCGTTGCCGAACATCTCGACCACGTCATCGTAATTCAGCTCCAGATCCGCCGCCGTAAGACCTGTGTCCTGGATGAACTGCTCCATACGCTCGAAGCCGCCCGGCCACACGGTATCGTCCAGCCCGACACGGGTGTTGTTGGCGGGGTCGCTGTAGGCGGTGCGCCATTTGCGCCCTGCTATGGTCGTAAGCTCGCCAGCAGAAAGCCCCTGCAGCGTTTCCATGCAGGTGTAGTCGTACAGATAATCGGCGGTATAGCCGCGGATTCCCACTTCCTCAAAGGCTTTGCAGGCAGCGACAAAGCCGGCGTAATCGGTGGGCAGCGGGATGCCGTACTGCACAAAAAGGTCGCGGTTGACCACAAGACCGTGGGCATCGGGGCATACGGGCAGCCAGTTTACGCTGCCGTCCTCATTTTTGAAGCTGTTGAGGTAGGTATTGTAGATAGCACCTGCCTCGTTGGTGGTAGCAAGGTTCATCAGGCTGTCCTTTAAGGGGGCAGCATCGTGCAGGGAGAAACGGCAGCAGGTAATAATGTCCGGCAGACCGCCGTTTTGCTGCAAAAACTTATAAAAGTCCAAGTCGTTGTTGCCCACGATAAACTCAATGTTTACATCCGGCAGCTGTGCCTGCACATAAGGGGCGTACTTTTCGTACAGGTTGTTGGTCCACAGATATACCTGAATGGTTTCGGCGTCCTCCTGCGCCTGCACTGCCTCGGTGCTTTTTCCGGCGCATCCGGTCAGCAGGGACAAGCTCAGCACCATGGCTGCAAGCAGGACAAAAACTTTGTACAGTCGTTTCTTTTTCATCCAATCGTTCTCCTCACGGCCTGAAGACAGCCTGCCCTTATCCGGCAGGCTGCCCGGGCTTTTTATCACGACCTATAAAAATACTGCTGTAATTTCTTTGCGGGGTTCCTGTTTCGTGCGCCGCGTTCTGCAAAGTACGCGGGCAATGTCAGACAGGATAATTTGAATATTTTATCATGATAACGACAAGATTCCAACATCCACTCCATGTTTTATAAACATATTCAAAAGCTATACAGTTGTCAAAATGTTGACAGCCGCGCCTTTGCTTCGCCGGTTATTGAATTTTTATCTTTACCAGAAACCACCTGTCTTGATTTGCAAAAAGCTGTCATGACTTATTCAGATTTCTCGCAATGACTTTGGCTACCTCTGCCACATTAAGAGGCTTGGAAACATGACCGTTCATGCCCGCATCCAGAGAGGTCTGCACATCCTCCGCAAAAGCGTTGGCCGACAGTGCAATGATGGGGATTTCTTCTGCATCCGGGCGTTCCGCCTGCATGGCGCGGATGGCTTTTGCTGCCTGCAGTCCGTCCATTTTCGGCATCATAATGTCCATCAGGATAATATCATAGGTACCCGCCGGGTGATTTGCAAACAGGTCGGCAACCTCCTGCCCGTCCGCCGCACGGGTTACGATCATCTCCGAATCCTCTAACAGTATCGCGGCAAGCTCGGCGTTCAAATCGTTATCCTCTGCCAGAAGCACCTTGATCCCTTTCAGGCTTTTGCGCTTTGCCGGCTTCTTTGTTTTTTCGACCTTTTCAGAGCTTGTCAGCTCCATGGGGATTTCCACGGTAAAGGTCGTGCCGACTCCCTTTTTGCTTTCCACCGCAATGGTTCCGCCCATCAATTCTACATATCTCTTTGCGATGGGCATACCCAGACCTGTGCCTTTATACTGCGTTCTTGCGTCGTTTTTCTCCTGTTCGAATTCGTCAAAGAGCTTTGTCTGGAATTCCTCGCTCATACCGACACCGGTATCCTGAACTCGATAGCAAACCACCCTGTGCTGTGCATCGGCTCCCAGACGGTTGCTCACATCTAGACGGATCGTACCGCCGTCATTGGTGAATTTTACGGCGTTGTTCAGGATGTTGACCAGAATCTCCCGGATGCGGACAGGCTCCGTCATGACATAGGGATTTTCCATCGGTTCACGGTGTACCTCAAAGTTCAGGCTCCGGTTCAGAAGGGTACCTTTTATGATCTCAATTGCACTATCCGTAACGGCGGTGATATCTGCCGGAACCGGGGAGAATACCACCTTTCCGCTTTCGATGCGGCTCAGATCCAGTATATCATTCAACAGGGACAGCAGATGATCCGAGCTGTCCTCGATTTTTTTCAGGCAGTTGTGGATTTCGGGTACAGAATCCTGATGCAACGCGATATTCGTAAAGCCGATGATGGCATTCATCGGGGTACGGATATCGTGGGACATATTGGAAAGGAAGACACTTTTTGCTTTGCTGGCGGCCTGCGCCTGCTCTGCAAGGGTGGTCATTTCTTCTGCTTTCTGCTGGGCGGCAAGCTGTAATTCTCTGCGCGTCTGCAAACGGCTCATAATAATAATCAGCGCGACCGCCATACACGAGATAAATACGACGATAAGGACAGCCGCAACCGGATGCAGGCGAAGCATATCTGCAAAGGTCAGATTGGTCGCTTTATATGCGGTGTACTGCGCCGCAAGATCCTCGACAAGATTCTCCGGCATCGCGTACATTGCCTTTGTCAGGATACCTGCCAGCGCGTGATTTTCCAGGGAGGAAACCACCATGCGGTAGCTGAAGGTGGGCTGTTCCAGCGGCGTGTAGGTCATGGTGCCTGTCGTGTCGCCGTTGATAAACGCCTGTGCCATATAATAGTAGACAAACGCTGCATCCGCCTTGCCGTCACGGACAGCCTCCATCATCTCCTGACGGGTACTGCACATCAGTTTTTCCGCACCGGGTGCCAATGCATCTTCGATCGACTTGGCCACGGTCTGATTGACCGTGGTGACGACATGGATGTTCCCGTCAAAATCTCTCCGCGTCACCCTTGCCATGCGCATCGTGATATAGGGTGCGGTCAATCCCCATCCTTTGGTTTCTGCGTAATTGTCCGTATCCAATCGTGCATCAATGCTGATGTCTACCGCGGTCTTATCGCTTTGATACGCGATATATTCATCTCTGGTTGCGGGGACAAGAAATTCATAGGAAAGCCCGGCATAGTCCGCTATCTTCCGGAAATAGTCCGGGAGAATGCCCTTTACCTTGCCATCTTCTGTATAAGAATAGGGATACCGGGTGGGGTCGCACAGGATGTGAAGAGGATTGTCCTTGGAATATTGGGCGATGATGCGCTTTTCTTCTTCCGTATACTCCAGATTTTTGGCATCAGCGCTTTCGTAATTTTTGCTATAGAGGGTCGTTTTCCAGTTGCCCTCGGCGGCGTTCATCTGATCGATTGCATAATTTACCTGGTCCAGAAGTTCGGTATTTCCTTTTTTGACAATCACATAAAAATCACTGCTGCCGAATTTTTCAAGGATGCGCTCGTTGTTTGTCCTGTACAGGGAACTGGTGACCATGGCATCGACCGTTCCGTTCTGAAGGGCCTTTGCCATCTCCTCAGTCGAATCGAAATAAACCGATGTGTAGGTAAAGCCTTTGGCCTGTGCATACTCTGCAAATTCAACATTCCGGGAGTTTCCGTTCAGGAGTGCAACACGCATCCCATTGTAGGTACTGTATTGCCCCTCAACGATAGCAGTATTATCGCCGCGGATCGTCAGGATATCGTTGCTGGTTCCGATGGGACGGGAAAAATCAAACAATTCTTCGCGGTCAGGCGTTTTGCTGGCAGAAGTGACCATGTCGATCTCGCCGTCCAGCAGCATCTGCTGCATATCCTCCCAGCTTTTGTCATAGCCGATGTACTCATAGTCTGCATCCCAATAGCGCGCCATCAGGCGGAGGAAATCATAGCCGTAACCGCTGCGGTTTCCATCTTCATCCATCATGTGATAGCCGTCCATCGCAAAAAAGCCAACGCGCACGCGCTCATGCTGGCTTTCCGCCTCTTCCGCACGCGCCGAGAAAGACAGCAGCGCCGTTAGAATCAGCATCGCTGTCAGAATGGCCAGTTCCCTGTAAACACCGGCTCGCTTTATAAGATTCATAGTACAATCCCCTCTACCTTTATATGTATGGCGCCTAAAAAACAAACAACGCTTTCAAGGTATGGCGAACCCATACCTGAAAGCGTTATCTAACCTTATAAAACAATATTTGCGGGCAACCGAAAACGGCAGAGCATTATAGTTGCTCTGCTCTGCTCCGCTCTGTTCTGTGGTCAGCATATCGTTGTGCATTCACCCTTGTCAACCCATGTTTTCAAAAAAGAACACAAAGCTACTGATGACAGAAAAAGCAACAATTTCTTGCTGGCAACTGGCTGACCCAATGGGTCCCTATAGCTTTGCGTCGCCGGCTTGCGCCGGGTTTGCTTATGAACTTGGATGCAGGTATTATACCATATAAGTCGTCGATGGACAAGTCAAAAATCATAATAAATTCAAATAAATTCATTTTTTGCTGCTTACAGAAAAGTTGTACCGGAACACATTGCTGTTTGAAAAATGGGCGGCGTTGGTGATTCTATCATCTCTCTGATGTCGCCTTGCCCGGCTTGGTCGTGATGAGCTTATATACCGCCGTGTCCTTGGGTTCCAGATGGGAAGATTGGCTTGTAAGTCAGAATCACTGCTATATAAACCAAAAAGCCGCCGGGGATGCCTTCCAAAAACGGGAAGGCTCCCCGGCGGTATTCGTTTACAGGTTGTATTGCGGTCTATGGGTCGTTCTTATATACGACGACTTTCTGTCCGCATCAAAGGTATTTCCGCAGGGTCGACACAAGAATGTTCATATCGATCGGCTTTGCGATATGGTCGTTCATCCCGGCATCCAGCGCCGCTTGTCTGTCCTCGGAAAAGGCGTTTGCCGTCATTGCGACAATGGGGATATTCGCCTTTTGGGGGTCGTCCATCCTTCGTATCACTCTTGCCGCATCGTAGCCGTTCATCACGGGCATCTGGACATCCATAAGGATAATCTGATACGTTCCGCTTGCCGCCTTTTCCAGCATATCCACACATTCCACGCCGTCTTTTGCGCGGTCTACCGTGCAGCCTTCCTCCTGCAATAGCTCGGCGGCAATCTCCGCATTGAGGTCGTTATCCTCGGTCAGCAGAATTCTTGTACCGCACAGGCACTTTTTGTCCGAGGGGTTGATCTCTCGTTTTGCCTGTGCTTCCGCCTCGGACGCAATGCGGCTGGGAATGGTCACGGTAAACGTGGAGCCGACACCGATTTTGCTCTCCACCTCCACGGTGCCGCCCATCAGCCCGACCAGCTTTTTCACGATGCCCATCCCGATGCCGCTGCCTTCCACCTTGCTGACGGTGGACGTGCGTTCCCGTTCAAACGGCTCAAAGATACGCTGCTGGAACTCCTGCGACATGCCGATGCCGTTATCGGCAACCGTGACCACCATATCGCACCAGCCCGCTTTTTCGCAGGGCTTCTGCGTAACATCGCAGCGGATCGTGCCGCCGGTTCCTGTGTATTTGACAGCGTTGCTGACGAGGTTTGTACAGATCTCGGTCAGGTGCGGAATATCCGCATAGATATACGGATACTGCAGCTGTGTTGTCACCATAAGCGTCTGCCCCTTGCTGTCTGCCTGATTCCGGAACATGGCAATGCAATTCCGGAAATCCTTCTCGACATCCGAAACCGAATACTCCATCTCCGTTTTATCGTTCTCGATGCGGGCAAGGTCCAGCACATTGTTCAGCAGCATCAGCAGGTTCTGCCCGCACACCTGAATGTTCTTCATGTATTTTTTCAGCTTGGCAGGGTCGTCCGAATGTCGGGCGGCCAGGTCTGCGTAGCCGATAATGGCGTTCATGGGTGTGCGGATGTCATGCGACATATTGAACAGGAAGGTGGATTTGGCGCGGTTCGCGCTCTCGGCGTTTTCCGCAGCGATCTGCAATTTTGCATTCAGCTCCTGCGTGTCGTTGGCGGCTTTTCTTGCGGCAGCCTCGGCTTTGAGCGCCTTTTGAAGCAGCTTCAGGATCGCGAGCAGAATAACTGCCACAAAAATGCTGCCGCCCAGCAGAACCATAACGAAGTTGTCCCTTATAAACTCGCCAAGGGTAACCTTCCGCGCGGCGCTTTTATACATCGCCAGCGCGCCGGTAAGCATATTGGCTGGCATGGCCTTGATCGTTTTGTTCAGGATGGACAGAAGGATGCGGTTTCCGCTATTGACCGCAAAGCAGGATTTGGCGGGGTTTGGCAGCGGAACGCTGTAAAAGTCGTATTTCTTGCTGTAATTTTCCTGGCTGCTGACCCCTGTGACAAAGCAGTCTGCCTGTCCGTCCTTGACCAGCTTTGCCGCGTCCTCCTGTGTAGCACAGTCCACGATTTCCCACTGCGGATAATAAACCGCAAGGTACCTTGTCAGCGAGAGCTTGTTTTGGGGAACGGCAACGCGGTTCGTTTGGTTTTCGTTAAAGTGCTGTTTGTTCGTGACCGCCATCATGTTGGAGGTCCACGTTGTGTTGGTGCAGGCAACGCGGTACTCTTCCGCCAGATTGGGACTCTGGTCGAAATGGAAAACCATGTCGATTTCGCCAGATTTCAGCGCATCGAGTTCCGATTCTTTGCTGTCATAACCGACCATCTGGAATTCCAGTTCCTGATTGCCCAGACAATCTTTGGCAAACTGAATATAGTCGGTGATTGTCCCGGTAATCTCCCCTGTGGCAGGGTCATAGGTGCTGACGCCGCTGTCGCTTGTCAGAAAGCCCATCTTGATGGCACCGTGTTCTTTGACCCACGCCTTTTCCTCGCCCGTAAGGATGGGGGTATAATCCAGCGAGAAATACCGTTTATACAGATCCGCCGTATAAAAAGGCTCCGATTCGTCCAGCGCGCGCATTGCACTGTCCAGTTCTTCCTTGATGTCGGAGCGGTCTTTGTTGATTGCATAGTAGATGCCGGAGCTTCCCACGCGGGTTATGGTCGAGATGCCAAGCTCTGTCCAGAAGGCTTCTTCCAGCGAAACAAAGCAGTCGATTTCGCGGTTTGCCAGCTTTTGCTTTACATCCTCATTGTTGGCGATGTTGACGTGCTGCGTTTTCAGGTCGTATTTTTCTTCCCACTCGGTCAGCATCACCTCCGGCTCGGTTCCCATCAGAACGCCGATTGTTTTGCCGTTCAGCGTTTTGAAGTCGGAAGCGGTGATGTCCTCGCGCGAAAGATCGGCGTAGAGGTAGTATTTTTCTTCGCCCATCGGCTCGTCCGAAAACAGCATTTCCTCGGCGCGATCCGGCGTATAGGAAATATCGCCCATAATGTCGATTTCGCCGTTTTTGAGTTTTTCAAAGCAGTCGGACCAGTCACAGCTCACATACTCGAACTGCCAGCCTGTATAGCCGGATAAGGTCTGCAGCAATTCGTAGCCGTAGCCCTTTCTTACGCCCTTCTCGTTGACATAGTTGAAGGTGTCCTCAAACGAGCCGACACGGATGACCTTGGCGGGGGCGGTTTCTGCGGCAGTCTTCACGGGGAGCAAGGCTGACAGCAACAGCAGCAGGCACAGCATTGCACAGATGCTTTTCCTTATCGGGGTCTGCATGGCTTTGCGCGTTCCGGAGTTTTTCATTCTTTCCCATCTTTCTCCGCTGATTTCAAAATACCATGGAAGCATCATCCCCGTCTGGTTGTCAGCAGCTTTTTTGAACAGTATATACCAACGAATACAATATGTATTATAGCATTGCCGCAGAATCGTTTCAAGATTTTTTTCGTTATGTGGATATAAAATTATAACTAACGGTTGAGCCGGCAGCATGAGCAAGCCCTGACCCCGCCTTGCATAAGTCTACGAGCCGCCCGCAGATAGTCGTTATAATCCTTACCGAAAATGCGTTTGGAATTTGACATTTATATCGAAATGTGGTATCTTTTTTCTAAAGAATGGCGGAAAATAAATCTCCCAAAACTCCTAAAAAGTCCGCGGGGTTCCGCTGGTTTGGGCCGACTCAAAATCCGTTAGTGGTGACACCGTATGGGTGCAGGAGTTGCCGGAAGCCGTACACTTATAACCACAAACGAGGGACTATGGATACCAACACATTCAACACCACCGCCTTACAGGATGAGCTGACCGGGGCGCTGGTGGGGCTGGCGCGGGCGGCGGATACCGCCCCTGCGGTAAGCGATGCGACCTGGCAGGTGA